>JAAUYB010224438.1_pt1 | contig 16972 bp, 11 predicted proteins | sample 7278071 | NCBI WGS metagenome assembly JAAUYB01 (sample SAMN14350121, study PRJNA611818) | marine sediment metagenome | isolation source: surface marine sediment (1.8m) | place: French Polynesia: Moorea | collected 2018-08
GCAATTCATGGCCGAGCTCTTCAAGATGGAAGTGCCGGAGATCTACGACGGTATCATCGAGATCAAGGCCGTGGCCCGCGATCCTGGTTCACGCGCGAAGATTGCCGTGATTTCCTATGACGGCAGCATCGACCCCGTTGGCGCCTGCGTCGGTATGCGCGGCAGCCGCGTGCAGGCCGTGGTGAACGAGCTGCAAGGCGAAAAGATCGACATCATCCCGTGGAACGAGGATGTGCCGACCTTCCTGGTGAATGCGTTGCAGCCCGCCGAGGTTTCCAAAGTGGTTCTGGACGAAGATGCCGAGCGCATCGAGGTCGTCGTGCCAGACGAACAGCTGAGCCTCGCCATTGGCCGTCGCGGTCAGAACGTGCGTCTGGCATCGCAGCTGACCGGGCTCGACATCGACATCATGACCGAGGAAGAGGAATCGGCCCGCCGCCAGAAGGAATTCGAGGAACGCACCCAGCTCTTTATGGAAACGCTGGACCTGGACGAATTCTTTGCCCAGCTGCTGGTTTCCGAAGGGTTCACCAACCTCGAAGAGGTCGCCTATGTCGAGCTTGACGAACTGCTGGTGATCGACGGCGTTGACGAAGACACCGCGAATGAGCTGCAAACCCGCGCCCGCGAATACCTGGAAGAGCAGGCCCGCAAGGCGCTGGAGCGCGCACGTGAACTGGGTGCCGAAGACAGCCTGATCAGCTTTGAAGGTCTGACCCCGCAAATGGTCGAGGCGCTGGCCGAAGACGGCGTGAAAACGCTGGAAGACTTCGCCACCTGCGCCGACTGGGAACTCGCTGGCGGCTGGACCACGGTGGATGGCGAGCGCGTCAAGGATGACGGCCTGCTCGAGAAATACGACGTCGGTCTGGAAGAGGCGCAGAACATGGTTATGACCGCCCGCATCATGCTGGGCTGGGTCGATCCCGAGGAACTGGCCGCTGCCGCCGCCGCGGCCGAGGAAACCGAAGCCGCCGGCGAAGACGAGGAGGCATAAGCCAAACCATGACGCGCGGGGGCCGCAGCAAATCCCGCGAGGACGGGCCAGAGCGAAAGTGCATCGCCACGGGCGAGGTGCATCCAAAGCTTGGGCTTATCCGTTTCGTCGTGGACCCGGATGGACAGATTGTCCCCGACCTGGCTGGAAAACTGCCAGGTCGGGGGCTATATGTCTCGGCAGACGCAGTGGCGCTGTCGAATGCCGTATCCAAAGGGCTCTTTGCCCGCGCCGCACGCCAGCCCGTCACCGTCCCGGACAATCTGCGTGATCTGATCGAAGGGGCGTTGGTGCGCCGGGTCATCGACCTGATCAGCCTGGCACGCAAATCGGGTGAGGCGGTCGCCGGTTACGAGAAAGTCAAAGACTGGCTGTCCAAAGATGTGGCGCGGGTTCTGATCCAGGCCGAGGACGGCTCGGACCGGGGAAAATCGAAACTGAGCACGCCGTATAAGGGCCATTATATCGGATGGCTCACGGCAGATGAGCTGGGCATGGCCTTTGGGCGACAAACTGCTATACACGCGGCGCTTGGCGCTGGTGGACTCACGCAGCGTGTTGTAGAGGAAGCCCAACGGTTGAAAGGGATCCGCGTCGGAACGGCCGAAGCGGAGCACGGCGGCAGGGGCCGTCGGAAAGGATGAAGAAGCTTTATGAGCGATAACGACGGCAAAAAGACACTTGGTGTACGTGGCGGTCCCCGGGCGGGCAGCGTGAAGCAAAGCTTCAGTCATGGGCGCACAAAGAATGTCGTGGTGGAAACCAAGCGCAAGCGCGTTGTGGTGCCCAAGCCGGGTGCGACCACAACCGCCAAACCGGGCGGCGCCGCTCCGGCAGCCGCCGCACCTGCGCCCAGCAGCAAGCGGCCCGCCGGCATCTCGGATGCCGAGATGGAACGCCGAATGAAGGCTCTGCAGGCCGCCAAAGCGCGCGAGGCCGACGAATCCGCCAAGCGTGAGGCCGAAGAAAAGGCCCGCGCTGAAGAGCGTGAGCGTCGTCGTGCCGAACAAGAGGCCAAGGAACGCGAACAGCGCGAAGCCGAAGAACGCGCCAAAGCCAAGGCCGAGGAAGAAGAGCGCAAAGCCCGTGCCGCCGCTGAAGCCGCCAAGGCCGCTCCCGCGCCGGCTGCCGAACCGGTCAAAGATGCGCCAGCGCGCGGCAAACCGTCCAGCGCCCCGCGCAAGACCGAGCGCGAGCGCGAGGACCGAGGCCGCAAGGGCCGGGACGATGGCGGTCGCCGGTCCGGCAAGTTGACGCTGAACCAGGCCCTGGGCGGCGAAGGTGGCCGTCAGAAATCCATGGCCGCGATGAAGCGCAAGCAAGAGCGCGCGCGTCAAAAGGCCATGGGCGGCAGCCAGCCGCGCGAAAAGGTTGTACGCGATGTGCAACTGCCCGAGGCGATCACCGTGGCGGAGCTCGCCAACCGGATGACCGAGAAGGTCGGCGACGTGGTCAAGGCGCTGATGAACAACGGCATCATGGCGACGCAGAACCAGACAATTGACCAAGACACGGCTGAACTCATCATCGAGGAATTCGGCCACCGGGTCACGCGCGTGTCCGACGCCGATGTCGAGGATGTCATCAAGGAAGTCGAGGACGCCCCCGAAGACCTGAAAGGGCGCCCGCCCGTGATCACCATCATGGGCCATGTCGACCACGGCAAAACCTCGCTCTTGGACGCGATTCGCGAAACCAATGTCACTTCGGGCGAAGCGGGTGGTATCACCCAGCATATCGGCGCCTATCAGGTGAAAACCGAAGGCGGTACCGTGCTGTCCTTCCTCGACACCCCCGGCCACGCGGCGTTCACGTCGATGCGGTCACGCGGGGCGCAGGTCACCGATATCGTTGTGCTGGTTGTGGCCGCCGATGACGCCGTGATGCCGCAAACCATCGAGGCGATTGCCCACGCCAAAGCGGCGCAAGTGCCGATGATCGTGGCGATCAACAAGTGTGATAAACCCGAGGCGAACCCCACCAAGGTGCGTACCGATCTCTTGCAGCACGAGGTGATCGTCGAAGAGATGTCGGGCGACGTGCAGGATGTCGAGGTGTCGGCCATTTCCCGTCAGGGTCTCGATGAACTGCTCGAAGCCATTGCTTTGCAGGCCGAAATCCTCGAGCTCAAAGCCAACCCCGATCGCGCCGCCTCTGGTGCCGTGATCGAGGCGCAGTTGGATGTCGGCCGCGGCCCCGTTGCTACCGTGTTGGTGCAAAACGGCACGCTGCGGCAGGGCGATATCTTTGTCGTGGGTGAGCAGTACGGTAAGGTCCGTGCGCTGATCAACGACAAGGGCGACCGCGTGAAAGAGGCGGGCCCGTCGGTGCCGGTCGAGGTGCTGGGCCTGAACGGTACACCCGAGGCCGGTGACGTGCTGAACGTCACCGAGACCGAAGCGCAGGCCCGCGAAATCGCCGAATACCGCGCCAACGTGGCCAAGGAAAAGCGCGCCGCTGCCGGCGCTGCGACCACGCTGGAACAGCTGATGCAGAAGGCCAAGGAAGACGAGAATGTCTCGGAGCTTCCGATCTTGGTGAAGGCCGATGTGCAGGGTTCAGCCGAAGCGATCGTGCAGGCGATGGAAAAGATTGGCAACGAAGAGGTCCGCGTACGCGTGCTGCATTCGGGTGTCGGTGCGATCACCGAAACCGATGTGGGCCTGGCCGAAGCCTCCGGTGCGCCGGTCTTTGGCTTCAACGTCCGTGCCAATGCCTCGGCCCGCAACACCGCCAACCAAAAGGGTGTCGAAATCCGCTATTACAGCGTGATCTATGACCTTGTGGACGATGTGAAGGCGGCGGCCTCCGGGCTGTTGTCGGCCGAGATCCGCGAGAACTTCATCGGCTATGCAGAGATCAAAGAGGTCTTCAAGGTGTCGGGCGTCGGCAAGGTGGCCGGCTGTCTGGTCACCGAAGGCGTCGCCCGCCGCTCGGCCGGTGTGCGCCTCTTGCGCGACGATGTGGTGATCCACGAAGGCACGCTGAAAACGCTCAAGCGCTTCAAGGACGAAGTGCCCGAGGTGCAGTCCGGCCAGGAATGCGGTATGGCGTTTGAGAACTATGACGACATTCGCCCCGGCGACGTGATCGAGATTTTCGAACGTCAGGAAATCGAACGCACGCTGTAAGCGACTGTTTCACAAAGAAAAAGGGGAGGCGAAACCGCCTCCCCTTTTTTCGTGGTGTTCTGGTGGGATCAGGCGGCCTTGGCCACCGGGTACCCGGCATAAAGCGTGCTTCCGACCCGAACCAGGATCCGTCCATCCGGCAACGACTTTTCCAACAGGCCCTGAACGGACACGCAGCTACCCAAAGTGATGGTGCGAAGCATGTGACATCCCCAGATTGTCAACGTGACATCAGCGTACGCGTCTATTGGTTAACAAACGAGTAAAATTTGCAGCAAAAATGCCTCAATTTGTGGCGACCCGCCCAGTTTCCCGGCTCAGAGCCAATCGCGCAGGATCGGGATCAGCGGAATATCGGCCGGTGGCATCGGGTAATCGCGCAGCTCTTGCGGCCGGACCCATTTCAGCGCTTGGTCTTCGCGCGATTGCGGCACGCCGTCCCATTTGCGGCAGGCAAAGAGCGGCATCAGCAGGTGGAAATCGTCGTAGCTGTAGCTGGCAAATGTGAGCGGGGCAAGGCAGCTGGCCCAGGTGTCGATGCCCAGCTCTTCGTGCAGCTCGCGGATCAGGGCGTGTTCCGGTGTCTCCGCAGGCTCAACCTTACCCCCTGGAAACTCCCAAAGCCCCGCCATGTTCTTGCCCTCGGGCCGTTGCGCCAGCAGCACCCGCCCATCGCGGTCGATCAGGGCAACGGCGGAAACCAGAATGATCTTCATTGCAACCCCTTTGCGACGCATGATTGGCCTTTAGGACCGATAGTCCGCGTTGATGGTGATGTAGCCGTGGGTCAAATCGCAGGTCCAGACGGTGGCGGTGCCCTGTCCCAGCCCGATGTCGACATGGATGTCGATCTCCGGCTTTTGCATGATCGCGGCGCCTTGTTCCTCGCGATACTCCGGCGACACCCAGCCGTTCTCGGCCACCAACACGTCGCCAAACCGGATTTGCAGAAGGTCCCGATTTGCCGCCGCTCCGGATTTACCGATCGCCATGACGATGCGGCCCCAATTGGGATCTTCGCCGGCAATCGCGGTTTTGACCAGCGGAGAATTGGCGATGGCCAAGGCATGCGTGCGCGCGTCGCTGTCGCTGGCTGCCCCTGTCACGGCCACCGTCACGAATTTTGTCGCCCCTTCGCCATCGCGCACCACTTGGTGGGCGAGGTCCAGCATCACGCCTTCCAACGCTTCGGCAAAGGCCGCGTTGTCCGTGACATCGACGCCGGACGCACCCGTCGCCGCCATCAACAATGTGTCCGAGGTCGAGGTATCGCTATCGACGGTGATGCAGTTGAAGCTACGGGCGTTGATGTCGCTGACCAGAGCTTGCAAAGCCTCCTGCGGGATCGTGGCATCGGTGAAGAGATAGACCAGCATCGTCGCCATATCCGGCGCGATCATGCCCGAGCCTTTGGCGATCCCGGCGATGTGCACGGTCTGGCCGTCGATCGACACCTCCGCACCCGCGCCTTTGGGGAAGGTGTCGGTGGTCATGATGGCGGCGGCGGCTTCGGCAATGCCGGTCTCTGACAACGACGTGTTCATGTCCTGCAAGACGGCGGTGATCTTGGCGTGTGGCAACGGCTCCCCAATCACGCCGGTTGACGAGGAAAACACCCGCCCCTCGGGCACACCCGTTGCCGCCGCGACGGCGGTTGTCACCGCCTTTGTCGCCTCGGCTCCGTTGCGGCCGGTAAAGGCGTTGGCGTTGCCCGAATTGACGATGATCGCGGCAGCCTCCCCCGACGTGGCGCCGATCTTGGCCTGGCAGTCCAGAACTGGCGCCGACCGCGTTGCCGACCGGGTAAAGACCCCGGCCACCACCGTGCCCGGCGCCAAAACGGCCAGCATGACATCGTCACGCCCCTGATACTTCACCCCAGCCGCGGCCGAGGCGAAACGCACCCCGCCCACAACCGGCAGATCGGGAAAGTGATCCGGCGCCAAGGGCGACCGCGGAGGGGTGCCGCCCAAGGCTTACTCCCCCAAGAGCTCAAGCTGATCCAGCATCGTCAGGTCCGCATCGGCCGAGTCGGTGCGCGTCACCTCTGCCGCCTCGACCGTCGCGTTAATAAACGCATCGAGGGCCGCAGTGCGCAATTCGTTCTCAAGCAAGGAACGCACCTCCTCCAACGGTGGCGCGGCCTTGTCACGGACTTCATTCAGCTTGATGACATGCCAGCCGAACTGGGTTTGAACCGGGGCGGAAATGGCGCCGGGCTCCATCATCTCGACGGCCTTCTGAAACGGCTCGACCATCATGCCAGGGCCGAACCAGCCCAAGGATCCGCCACCCGGGCCAGACGGGCCGGTCGATGCGGTCCTGGCCAGATCGGCGAAATCGGCACCCCCCTCAAGCTGGGCTACAATGTCCTGCGCGGTTTCTTCGGTTTCCACCAGGATATGAGAGGCGTTGTACTCGGTCGCTTTCTCAGCTTGGACATACGAGATATTGTAGGCGGCCTGGATCTCTTCCTCGGTGATCGGCACGGCTGCGATATCGGCAATCTTTTCGGACGCCATCAGCGCCCGGCGTTCGTTCTCAACCGCGATGCGCACCCGCGTGGTTTCCGTGCCCTGCGCTTGTTTCAGCGCTTCCTGCCGGACCAGCTGATCGAGAATGCCATCCCACAGCACATCCGCCGGCAGCGATTGATACTGCTGCTCCAGACGGGTACGCACCATCAGCATGTGGCCCAGTGTGATCTCGGTCCCATTGACCGTTGCCACCACGGTGTCGACGCTGGGTGTGTCCTGGGCCTGAACGGGCAGAGCCAGACCTACGGCCAAGGCCGCGGCGCAAACAGTTCTGAGGGTTTTCGACATCGTTGTGACCTTTTCAAGCGGGGCCGCGTGGGAGGGCGGCGTTGACACTGTCTGAGCCGGGTCTTACATCCCCCAAGGGCTTGCAAGGCCGGTCGTTTCCCTCGTGTCATATGGGTTGCGTGCCAGACGGGCAAGCAGATGCCGCACACGAAGCCGTAATGAGGACAGGCAGACCATGCTGGGAAAAATCGCACGCAAGGTGTTCGGCACCCCGAACGACCGCAAAATCAAGGCGACGCGCCCGATGGTCGAAAAGATCAACGCCCTGGAGCCGCAGTTCGAACAGCTGGATGATGCCGGGCTGATTGCCAAGACCGAAGAGCTGAAGAAACGCGTGGCCGAGGGCGAAGCGCTTGAGGCGATCCTACCCGAGGCCTTTGCCAATTGCCGCGAGGCCGCCAAGCGGGCGCTGGGTCTGCGGGCCTTTGACGTGCAACTAATGGGCGGCATGTTCCTGCATCAGGGCAATATCTCGGAAATGAAGACCGGTGAGGGCAAGACCCTGGTCGCCACCTTCCCAGCCTACCTCAACGCGCTGACCGGGCGCGGTGTGCATATCGTGACGGTCAACGACTACCTGGCCAAGCGTGACGCAGAATGGATGGGCAAGGTCTATACCGCGCTGGGGATGACCTGCGGTGTGGTCTATCCACGTCAGCCGGATGAGGAAAAGGCCGCGGCCTATGCGTGTGACATCACCTACGCCACCAATAACGAGCTGGGTTTTGACTATCTGCGCGACAATATGAAGTCCGAACTGGCGCAGATGCACCAGCGTGACCACTATTTCGCCGTGGTCGACGAGGTCGACAGCATCCTGATCGATGAGGCGCGCACCCCGCTGATCATCTCGGGCCCGTCGCAGGACCGGTCGGACCTTTATATCGCGGTCGACAAGATCATCCCTCTGCTGGCGGATGAGCATTTCACCATCGACGAAAAGACCCGCAACGTCACCTTCACCGACGAGGGCAACGAGTTCCTCGAAGAGCAGCTGCATGCGCATGATCTGCTGGAAGAGGGGCAGACGCTCTACGATCCCGAAAGCACCACGGTTGTGCACCACGTCAACCAGGGCCTGCGCGCGCACAAGCTGTTCCAGAAGGACAAGGATTACATCGTCCGCGATGGCGAGGTTGTCCTGATTGACGAATTCACCGGGCGCATGATGGCCGGGCGCCGCCTGTCCGAAGGCCTGCACCAGGCCATCGAGGCCAAAGAGGGCTGCCAGATCCAACCCGAGAACGTGACCCTCGCCTCGGTCACCTTCCAGAACTACTTCCGGCTTTACGAAAAGCTGTCGGGCATGACCGGCACCGCCTCGACTGAGGCCGAGGAATTCAATGAGATCTACGGTCTCGGCGTGGTCGAAGTGCCAACGAACAAGCCGATTGCCCGGCAGGACGAAGACGACAAGGTCTATCGCACCGCGCGCGAGAAATACGACGCCATTGTCGACGAAATCCGCACCGCGCATGAAAAGGGCCAGCCCGCGTTGGTTGGGACCACGTCGATCGAAAAGTCGGAAATGCTGTCGGCGATGCTGTCCGAGGCCGGGCTGCAGCACAACGTTTTGAACGCCCGCCAGCACGAGAAAGAGGCGCAGATCGTCGGGGATGCCGGCAAGCTCGGCGCGATCACCATCGCCACGAACATGGCCGGGCGCGGCACCGACATCAAGCTGGGCGGCAATGTCGAGTTCAAGATCATGGAGGCCATCGCCGCCAACCCCGAAGAAGACCCCGACGACATCCGGCACCGGATCGAAGAGGGCCACGCCAGCGATGAACAGGCGGTCAAAGATGCCGGAGGGTTGTTTGTCTTGGCCACCGAACGCCACGAAAGCCGCCGGATCGACAACCAGCTGCGCGGCCGTTCCGGTCGTCAGGGCGACCCGGGTCGTTCGTCTTTCTTCCTCTCGCTGGAAGATGACCTGATGCGTATCTTTGGCTCGGAACGTCTGGAAAAGGTGCTGTCGACCCTGGGCATGAAAGAGGGCGAGGCGATCATCCACCCTTGGGTGAACAAATCGCTGGAGCGCGCTCAAGCCAAGGTCGAAGGCCGCAACTTTGACATCCGCAAGCAGCTCTTGAAATTCGACGACGTGATGAACGACCAGCGCAAGGTGATCTTTGCCCAGCGCCGCGACATCATGGAGGCCGAAGATCTGTCCGAAATCGCGCAGGACATGCGGCACGAGGTGATCGACGATCTGGTCGACGTCTATATCCCGCCGAAATCCTATGCCGATCAGTGGGATACCGAAGGGCTTTACGCGGCGACGCTGGAAAAGCTGGGCTTTGACGCCCCGGTGATTGCCTGGGGCGACGAAGAGGGTGTCGACGGCGAGGTTATCCGCGAACGTCTGGAAGACCTGTCCGACAAACAGATGGCCGAAAAGACCGAAGCCTTCGGTGAGGCCACCATGCGGCAGATCGAAAAGCAGGTCTTGCTGCAGACCATCGACGCGAAATGGCGTGAGCACCTGCTGACGCTGGAACATCTTCGCTCGGTCGTGGGGTTCCGCGGCTATGCCCAGCGCGATCCTCTGAACGAATACAAATCCGAGGCTTTTCAGCTGTTCGAATCCATGCTGGAATCGCTGCGCGAAGATGTGAGCCAACAGCTCGGCCAGGTCCGTCCGATGACGGAAGAAGAGCAGCAGGCCCTGATGGCGCAGCTGGAACAGCAACGCGCCGAAATGCAGCGCGCCGCTGGTCAGGAGGCTTCGGCTGCGGCGGCTGGGGCGACCGCAGGCGCAACCGCGGCGGCGAGTCCTGCATTCGAACCGCTGATCGAAGGCTTTGACGAAAACGACCCCGCCACATGGGGTAATCCGGGCCGCAACGATCCCTGCCCTTGCGGCTCTGGCAAGAAGTTCAAGCACTGCCACGGCCGGCTGATTTAACACAAATACAACCTGTCATTGCGGGTCGCGCCGCAATGACTCCGCGTCCGTGCCGCAGAACTGCCACCTTTTTGGGACATGCCTGTTGCCATCTTTGATTGATGGGAGCCGGTCATGGCACGTCTGAAATCATATATTCTTGGCGCGGGAACGCTCTGCTGCGCATTGGGCATCGGCTATGTCATGCAATACGGGCTGAACAGCCCGTTTAGCTCGGCCAAAGCCTCGGATGAGCCGCTGGCCTTGTCCGATATCGTGTCCACCTCGTCCGGTCTGGCCGCCCCCCGGCTGCCGGCAGACACCGCGATGGGAATGGGGCTGCCCGCGGGCACGGTCGAACTGGCCGCCGCCGATCCGATTGTGATCGAGGGCATGGAGGACATGCCGCAGGATCCTGTCGCCAGCGGGTTTGACTGCGCCGTCGACATGCAGGCCACCCCCGTCGCAGGCGCCATGGTGGATCTCAGCATCTCGGCGCCCTGCAATGCCAGTGAACGGCTGACCCTGCATCACAACGGCATGATGTTCACCGAGATCACGCAGCCCGATGGCAGCCTGACCGTCACCGTCCCTGCCCTGTCCGAGCGCGCGATCTTTATCGCAGCGTTTGCCAGTGGCGAAGGCGGCAGCGTCACGGCCGATGTCAGCTCGCTACCCTTCTACGACCGCGTTGTCGTGCAGTGGAAAGGCGAGGCCGGTCTGCAATTGCATGCCCGCGAATTTGGCGCGGACTACTTCCAGGACGGCCATGTCTGGGCCGCTGCGGCCGGTGATCTGGCTGATGCCGCCCGCGGCGAAGGTGGCTTTCTGGTCCGCCTGGGGCGCGAGGACACGCCCGAGGCGCTGATGGCGGAGGTCTACAGCTTCCCGGCCGGCACCGCCCAGCAGGCCGGTGACGTCATCCTTTCGGTCGAGGCCGAGGTGACCGCCAGCAACTGCGCCGCCCAGATCGAAGCGCAGACGCTTGAGCTGCGCGGCGAAGACGGCATGCGAGTGCGTGACCTGACCCTCGAGATTCCGGAATGCGACTCAGTCGGCGACTTTCTGGTGTTGAAAAACCTGATCGAAGACCTGAAGATCGCGTCCAGATAAGGACCGACACCGCAGGCGATACATGGCGATCTGGCGTGCGGCGATTTTCGCCGCACTTTTCTTTGTGCACTGGGCAGGCTCCGTTTCGGCGCAGGACGTGGTGTTGCGGTCACGCGACGGGGCGATTGAGCTGACGGGCACATTGCTGGGCTTCGACGGCGAATTCTACCGCCTGCAGACACGCTATGGCGAGCTGACAGTCGACAGCTCGGGGGTGCTCTGCGAGGGCGTCGGCTGCCCGTCGCTGACTGATTTTGTGGCCGAGCTTTCGGTGTCGGGCTCAGGGACGATCGGTGAGGTGCTGATGCCTGCGCTGATCGAGGCCTTTGCCCTGCGCAGCGGCCTGACAACCCAGCGCCGCAGCACAAGTGAGGGGCGGTTCACCTATACGCTGACCAACCCGCGCAGCAGCAAGGATGTGGCCAGCGTGCATTTCCACGTCACCAACACCGACAAAGGGTTTCGCGATCTGTTGGCGGATGAGGCCGATATCGTCATGGCCCTGCGCGAAATCCGCCCGACCGAGGTGCAGCTGTCGCGCGATGCCGGGCTGGGCGATCTGACTCTGCCCAACCGGTCCCGCGTTTTGGCGCTGGACGCGATGGTGCCAGTCGTATCGCCGCGCAACCCGGTGGATCAAATCTCACTGTCGGACCTTGCGCGCATCCTGTCGGGCCGCCTGACCAATTGGCGCGAATTGGGCGGGCCGGATGCGCCAGTGGCGCTGCATCTGCGTGACGCGGGATCGGGCCTCGCGCAGGGGATCGAGGACAAGCTGCTGCGCCCAGGCAGCCTGCAGCTGCGCAACGAAGTTCTACGGCATGACAGCAACCCAGGCCTCGCCCGCGCCGTGGCGCGGGATCCGTTTGGCATCGGGCTGGCGAGCTATTCTGAGATCGGCAATGCCAAACCCCTGGTGCTGACCGGCCCTTGCGGCTTTCAACTTCGCGCCGCGCGGCGGACGGTCAAGACCGAGGATTACCCGCTGACGGCACCGATGTTTCTCTACCTGCCCGCACGGCGCCTGCCGAAACTCGCGCGGGAATTCCTGGCCTTTACTCGCACGGCTAACGCGCAGATCGTCATTCGCCGCGCCGGATTCGTCGATCAGGCACCCGAAGAGGTGCCGATCGATCTGCAGGGCGACCGCTTTGCCAATGCCATCGCCGTCGCCCGCGGAGAGGACGGTCTGGCGGCGTTGCAGCGGATGACCGAAGTGCTGGGGGAAATGCGCCGCCTGTCGACCTCGTTCCGGTTCGAGGCCGGCTCGACCCGGCTTGATGCGCAGTCGCGTTCCAACGTGCAGCAACTGGCGCGCTCGCTTGAGGCCGGGGCCTATGACGGGCGGCGGCTGGTGTTTGTGGGCTTTTCGGACGGCGCGGGGCCCGCCGCGAAGAACCTCGAGATTGCCCGCAAGCGGGCCGAAGCGGTGCGCGACGCGGTGCTGCGGGTTGCGGAAACCGCCGATCTGAACCGCCTGGACATCGACACCGAGGCTTTTGGCGAGACGATGCCCATGGCCTGCGACGACACCAATTGGGGCCGTCAGGTTAACCGGCGGGTGGAGGTCTGGCTGAAATGAGCCTTGCGCTCAGATCAACCCTTCGGCCCGAAAGCTCAGCTCACGTGATTTGCCGATCACCAGGTGATCGTGCAGCGTCAGGCCCAGCGCATCCGCGGCCGCCTGGATCTGCGCCGTCATGTCGATATCTGCCTGACTGGGCGTCGGATCACCCGAAGGATGGTTGTGCACCAGGATCAGCGCGCTGGCGTTCAGCTCGAGCGCGCGTTTGACCACCTCACGCGGGTAGACCGGCACGTGATCCACAGTGCCACGCGCCTGTGGTTCATCTGCGATCAGCACGTTCTTGCGATCGAGGAACAGGATGCGGAACTCTTCGATTTCGAGATGCGACATGGCGGTGTGGCAATAGTTGATCAGCGCGTCCCAACTGCTGACCACCTGGCGATCCAGCACCTGTCCCCGAGCAAAGCGATGCGCCGCGGCCTCGACGATCTTGAGCTCAGTCACCACGGCATCACCAACACCCGGCACTTCGGTCAAGCGGTGCCTTGGCGCCGATAGTGTGTGGTTGAAATCGCCAAACTTCTCAAGCAGTTGGCGCGCCAGCGGTTTGACGTCCCGACGCGGGATGGCGCGGAAGAGTACAAGCTCCAACAGCTCATAATCGGGCAAAGCATCCGCCCCACCAACCAGAAACCGTTCGCGCAAACGCGCACGGTGATCGCGGATATACGACGGCTGCGCCTTACTGCCTGGCAACGCGGCGGGCGGCGGCGCCTCGTCCACATCGAACAAGGCGGCCTGGGAATCGGAAAAATGCGGTCCTCGGGTCATGCAGCGACAATGTCGCCCGCATGGTTAGTGTCAGGTTAACACGTGCCCCGAGGACCCCGGTCTCAGTCGCCGGCCTCAGCCGCCGCGACATTGCCCTTCACCGCGAGGTAACTGTCCGGCGTCACCGAGATCGTGTCGATCCCGGCCTTGACCAGCAGCCGGGCGAAATCCGGATCGTTGCTGGGCGCCTGACCGCACAGCCCCACCTTGCGGCCGGCTGCATGCGCCTTGGCAATCACCGTTTCGATCATCCACAACACCGCCGGATCGCGTTCGCTGAAGAGCCCCGCCAACGACTCGGAATCGCGGTCGATGCCCAGGGTCAACTGGGTCAGATCGTTCGACCCGATGGAGAACCCGTCAAAGCGTTCGGCAAACGCCTCGGCGCTGATCACGTTCGATGGCACCTCACACATGACATAGACCTGAAGGCCGTTTTCCCCGCGCTTTAGCCCGTGTTCGGCCATGATGTCGAGCACGCGATCGGCCTCGTCCAAGGTCCGGCAGAAGGGGATCATGACCACCACATTGTCGAACCCCATTTCCTCGCGCAGGCGTTTGATCGCCCGGCATTCCAGCGCGTAACCTTCGGAATAGGCGTCGGAATAATAGCGTGAGGCCCCACGGAACCCGATCATCGGGTTGGCCTCTTCGGGTTCGAACTGACGCCCACCCAGAAGGTCAGCATATTCGTTGGTCTTGAAATCGCTCATCCGGATGATCGTCGGATTGGGATACCAGATCGCCGCGATCCGTGAGAGGCCCATCGCCAGCGTGTCGACGAAATACTCCGCCCGGTCGGCATAGCCGCGGGTCAGTGTGTCGATTGCCTCGCGATCCTGTTCCGACTGCAACTGATCATAGCGCGTCAACGCCAAGGGATGCGCCTTAACCTCGTTGCTGACCACAAACTCCATCCGCGCCAGCCCGACGCCATCTGCCGGCAGCTGCCACCAGCGCGCGGCAGCGGACGGGTTGGCGAGGTTCAGCATCACCCGTGTCTTGGTCTCGGGCACCTTGTCCAGATGCATTTCCTCGACCGTGACATCTGCTTGCCCGGCATAGATGATGCCCTCTTCCCCCTCGGCACAGGATACGGTGACCATCTGGTGGTCATGCAGCATATGCGTCGCGTTGCCGGTCCCCACGACCGCGGGCACCCCCAGTTCGCGGCTGACAATCGCCGCGTGTGAGGTGCGCCCGCCATGGTCCGTTACAATGGCGGCGGCGCGCTTCATGATCGGCACCCAATCGGGATCGGTGTTCGAGGTCACGAGGACCGACCCATCGCGGAAATTGCCGATATCCGCAGCGCTTTCGATGATGCAGACCTCACCGGTTGCCACGGCGCCCCCAACACTAAGACCGCTGAGCAGTTTTTCACCCCGGTTGCCCAGCTTGTAGCTTTTCATCGCCCCGACCTCGGAACGGGACTGCACCGTCTCGGGCCGCGCCTGCACGATGTAAAGCAGCCCGTCATCGCCATCGCGAGCCCATTCCATATCCATCGGACAGCCGTAATGGTCCTCGATCTTCACCGCTGCGCGGGCCAGTTCGAGGATCTCGGGGTCGGACAACACCATGCTGGCGCGTTCGGCCTTTGAGGTGGGCACATTGCGCGTGGCCATGTCGCCGGACTGGCCGTAGATCATCTTGATTTCTTTTGCGCCCAGCGCCTTGTGTACAATCGGCACCAGGCCGTCGCGTTCAAGGAACGGCTTGTAGACCTGGTATTCGTCCGGGCTTACTGCGCCCTGGACGACGTTTTCGCCCAGGCCCCAGGCGGCATTGATGAGCACGATCTTGTCAAAGCCGCTTTCGGTGTCGATGGAAAACATCACCCCCGACCCACCGATATCCGAGCGCACCATCAGCTGCACACCGATCGACAGCGCCACCTCCATATGGTCAAAGCCCTGGATCTCACGATAGGAAATCGCCCGGTCGGTAAAGAGCGAGGCAAAACACCGGCGGCAGGCGTTCAGCAGCGCGGCCTCACCGACGATGTTCAGAAACGTCTCTTGTTGCCCGGCAAAGCTGGCATCCGGCAGATCCTCGGCCGTGGCGGATGATCGTACGGCCACAGACGGTTCCGCCTGCCCCACCCGTTCCCCCAAGGCGCGATAGGCGGCGCGGATGTCGGCCTCGACCTCGGCGGGCCAATCTCCGCCCAGGATGGTGTTACGAATCGCCTGTCCGGTTTCAGCCAATGTCGCGCGGCCATCGGCCATGCGGGCCAGCGCATCCTGCAACCGGTCGCGGAAATCGTTGGTCGACAGGAACAGCCGGTAGGCGTCCGACGTGGTGGCAAATCCTGGCGGGACACGAATGCCCACCTCGCCCAGCGACTGCAGCATCTCGCCCAACGAGGCGTTCTTGCCGCCCACGCTGGCGACGTCGTCGCGCCGCAGATTTTCCAGCCAAATCAGATTTTTCGAATCGGTTTGCGCCTCTGATGCCATCTGTCCCTCCTGAAAATGGTTGCCCTCAACCTAACCGCGACGCGCCGCGGGCTGGATGATCCAAATCAACCCATCTGTGCGCTACCTGTCGTAGCAAAAGAATGGACACCTGACCCAGGGAGGCCCACGTGCCGCAAGACCCCGAGCGCGGGTTAAGCCAGCAAGAGGTGCTGGACCGCCGCGCACGCTTTGGCTGGAACGAACTGCCGGATGCCGCGCAGGCCGGGCCTGTGGCGGTGTTCCTGCGTCAGCTGAGCAGTTTTCTGATCCTCATCCTGGTGGTGGCGGCCGGTGTGGCACTGGTGCTGGGGGAATGGATCGATGCGCTGGCGATTGGTCTTGTGGTGCTGCTGAACGCGATTCTGGGCTTTGTGCAGGAATGGCGCGCGGAAACCGCTCTTGCCGCGCTGAAAAGTATGATGGCGCCCAAGGCGCTGGTCATTCGTGACGGTGTAGAACAGCAGATCGAGGCACGTGAGCTGGTGCCCGGCGACCTGATCGCGCTGACCACGGGCGACAAAGTGCCCGCCGACGCGCTGCCCACCCATGCGGTGGGGCTGCGCGTCGATGAAAGCGTGCTGACGGGCGAATCGCTCCCCGTCGACAAGACCGTCGATGGCGAAGCGCGAGTGTTTTCCGGCACCGCCATCGTGTCAGGCCATGCCGAGGCACAGGTCACCGCGATCGGGCGCGAGACCGAGTTTGGCCAGATCGCCCAGCTGACCGGGTCGGTCGGGGAAAAGACAACCCACCTGCAGCGGCACCTTGGCCGGCTGGCCACACAGCTGGGGATCGCCGCGCTGTTGGTGGCGGCTTCGGTGGCGGGGCTGGGCATTTTCCTGGGCCGCGACCTCGTTGAGATGCTGATGACCGGCCTGTCGCTGTCGGTTGCGATGGTGCCCGAGGGGCTGCCCGCGGTCGTGACGATCACCCTGGCCCTGGGTGCGGCAGCGATGGTGCGGCAACAGGCCCTGGCGCGGCGCCTGCAAGCGGTTGAGACTCTGGGTGCTGCGTCGGTGATTTGCACCGACAAGACCGGCACGCTGACCGAAAACAAGATGACGGCCACCCGCGTCTGGACGCCGTCGCGCAGCTTTGACGTCACCGGCGCCGGCTACGATCCCGCCGGGCACATCGCGGCGGATGGGCGGCGCATCCGGGCCGAGGATGATCCGTCGCTCGCCCGTGTCCTGCGGGC
>JAAUYB010028326.1_pt1 | contig 16970 bp, 10 predicted proteins | sample 7278071 | NCBI WGS metagenome assembly JAAUYB01 (sample SAMN14350121, study PRJNA611818) | marine sediment metagenome | isolation source: surface marine sediment (1.8m) | place: French Polynesia: Moorea | collected 2018-08
AGCGTTGATCTTGACAATCTCAGGGGGAACCGTTGTTGCACCTTTTATGGTCTCAGGTGCTCAACACTTTTATCCTGGTGCCCCCCTTTTCCAGCTCGTCTGGCTTAGGTTGTGCCGAATCTAATGATGCGGGGAATGAAAAAGTTTAATTTTAGACTTGATCTAAAATTAATCGTGGTTTATATTTGGATCATGAGATAGGAGAACCCCTGCATGCAAAACATCGAACAGATGCTCGTCGAACATGGAGTCCGCCCCACTATCCACCGCATTCACATCGCCCGATACATCCTCGGTGAGGCCGATCACCCCACCGCCGATGAGGTGCTGGACTGGGCAAATCAGAACCTGTCGAAGATCAGCAGGGCCACGGTTTACAACACGCTCCGCGAGTTGACTCAGGCCGGCCTGATCCGGGAGTTCCGGTTTCCACAGGTTTCCAGAACCGTCTATGACAAAAATACCGAAAACCATTTCCATTTTTACGATCAGGCGTCGGATTCTTTCATGGATCTCAACGCCGATTCCGTGAAGGTGGATATCCAATTACCCCCTTCCTTCAAGGTTAATTGCGTCGACATCCTCGTTTCAGGTAACTGTTCTCAGTAATTCCCAACGCACAACAATACTCAATCCGTGAAGGCGGCCGATTACCACCTTCCTACCAGGTAAATTGTGTCGCAATCCCCGGTTCAGGCAGCCGGCCGGCCGTAGTGCGGCTTGCCGGAGGACCTGACGACTGCTGTAGGTCTACCCCGAGGTAGACAGTCGAAATCGCATGTGGGATTTCAGGGAGAGGTTTGCCTCGATTTGCCCTGTTTCACCACACGTGTGCCTGCATATCCGATGATGGTCGTACCGCCCATGGGTCGACCATTGCGGATCGCGAAGTTTAAGTTACAAGGAGCTTTTAGGTCATGAAAACACCCCTCTCATTGCTGAAGTTATTGGTCGTAAGCCTGTTGGTTGTTTCTCCGTTCACCACGGCTACGGACGGTCCCCCGACGAGTAAGGGAGAAGCAAAATCCAATCAATTCTGGTGGCCCGAGCAATTGAATCTTGCGCCGCTTCGCGCCCACGATCCCGATTCCAACCCTTACGGTGCGGACTTTAACTATGCCGCGGAGTTCAAGAAGCTGGATTTGGAAGCTGTAAAGAAAGATATCAACACCCTGTTGACCAATTCCCAAGATTGGTGGCCGGCAGATTACGGCAACTACGGGCCGTTTTTTATTCGCATGGCCTGGCACAGCGCGGGTACCTACCGCCAGGCGGACGGCCGCGGTGGAGCTGCCGGCGGCCAGATGCGCTTCGACCCGCTCAACAGCTGGCCCGACAACGCCAACCTGGACAAAGCCCGCCGTTTACTCTGGCCGGTCAAGCAAAAATACGGCCGTAGCTTGTCATGGGCCGACCTGATGGTTCTGACCGGTAACGTGGCCATGGAAAACATGGGCTTCAAAACGCTCGGTTTTGCCGGCGGACGTGAAGATGACTGGGAACCCGACCTGGTCTACTGGGGACCGGAAGCCCAATTCCTGGCCGACAAGCGCCACGGCGGCGAAAGGAAATTGGACAAGCCCATGGCCGCCACGCAAATGGGCCTGATTTACGTGAACCCCGAGGGTCCCAACGGCAAGCCCGACCCGCTCCTCGCGGCCAAAGACATTCGCGTTACTTTCGGCCGCATGGGCATGAACGACGAAGAGACGGTTGCCTTGATCGCGGGCGGCCACACTTTCGGCAAGGCCCACGGCGCCCACAAACCGGATAAGTATGTCGGCCCTGAACCCGCCGCCGCTTCCATCGAGGAGCAGGGTTTCGGTTGGAAGAACAAAGCCGGTAAAGGCAATGCGGAGGACACCGTCACCAGCGGCCTGGAAGGTTCCTGGACCGCCGCGCCGGCAAGATGGACCCACATGTACCTGACCAACCTGTTCAATTTTGAATGGAAGCAAACCAAGAGCCCCGGCGGCGCCATTCAGTGGATTCCCACCGACGAGTCCGTAAAGGTGCCGGATGCGCATATCCCGGGTAAATTCCATGCGCCGATTATGTTCACCACCGATCTTTCGCTGAAATTCGATCCCATCTACAAGAAAATCTCCAAGCGCTTCCTGGATAACCCAAAAGAGTTCGAGAAAGCTTTCGCCAGAGCCTGGTTCAAATTGACCCACCGCGACATGGGCCCGCGCGCCCGTTACCTGGGCCCCGATGTACCGGACGAGGAAATGACCTGGCAGGACCCGATCCCCAAGCTGAACCACAAGCTGATCAACAAAAAAGATGCGGATAAGCTCAAGGCAAAAATTCTCGGCTCCGGCCTGACCGTACCCGAACTGGTCAGAACGGCCTGGGCCTCCGCTTCCAGCTTCCGCGCCAGTGACATGCGCGGCGGCGCCAACGGCGCCCGAGTCCGCCTGGCTCCTCAGAATAAGTGGGAAGCCAATAGCCCGAAGGAACTGTCCAAGGTCCTGAAGCGTCTGGAAGAAATCCAAAAAGACTTCAACGGCTCGCTCTCCGGCGGTAAGAAAGTATCCCTGGCCGATGTGATCGTTCTGGGCGGCAGCGCCGCTATCGAAAAGGCCGCCAAAGACGGCGGTTTCAAGAACGTGAAGGTGCCGTTCACACCCGGCCGTATGGACGCATCCCAGGAAAAAACCGATGTCACCACCTTCGCCGAACTGGAACCGAGGGCGGACGGCTTCCGCAATTACTTCAACAAGGAAAACAACTACCGTTCACCCGCCGATATGCTCGTCGACAAGGCCAACCTGTTGAGCCTGAACGTACCCGAGATGACCGTTCTGGTAGGCGGCATGCGCGCGCTGAACGCCAATACCGACCAGGCGAAGCACGGCGTCTTCACCGACCGGCCCGGAACCCTGAGCAACGACTTCTTCGTGAACCTGCTCGACATGTCCACCATGTGGAAGAAAGCCTCCGGGTCCGAGGGCGTCTATGAAGGCTGGGACCGCAAGACGAAGAAGTTGAAGTGGACGGCCACACCGGTAGATCTCATCTTCGGCTCCAACTCTGAACTGCGCGCGGTGGCAGAGGTCTACGCATTCGACGAATCGAAAGACAAGTTCGTGAATGACTTTGTGGCCGCCTGGACCAAAGTGATGAACCTGGACCGCTTCGACAAAGCGGAACTCTACTGAGTCTACTGCCTGAACGTCGCGGCGGCCCTGCCGTCGCGACGCTCTACTTAGCGTCTCACTTCAACAGGATGTAATTGCATGTTTTCGTCATCGGGATCTATCAGGAAGATGGTAGAACCGCTGAGACCTATATATTCACGGTTGGATTTAAAGGGCCCCCCAAGTTTTTTTCCCGTGATATGGAAGCACTGCATCATAGTTTCATAGGCAGATACATTACGGTAGACAGCAACGAAGCAGCCTTCAGTAAGGGCCTTGATTGCCAGGATTTCGGTATATTCATCTCGGTAGTTTTCAACCTTCATCGGGTGATCGCCCATCGTCAGTGCCTTTGCCATGTCCAGGTGTTTCCAACCCGGTAAACCGATGGGGATGACACCGCGTTTTTTTAAATCAAGATCGAGAATATGAACCTTGGGAACCAGATTCTCGACAGCAATCACAGATACTTTTTTGTCAAATACAAGGTGATCGGCATCGATCGTGAAGAAGCGGTCATTCAATTTTGCTGCTTTGTGGTTGGAGAGGGCAAAGCCGAAGCGTCGTTTTGCGAAGTCATTTCTTAGAAGAAGTGTAAGATTCCAGAGGCCCTCTGCAGCATCGACCAAGAACAGGCGGTGATTTCCCATGGGAATGAATTTGCCATGATTTTCGAGATAAACGTCTTCGGATTGTGGCCGGCGTTGCTTGAACTTGCCGGCCCTGTCGAAAATATTGAACTGTCTCACATAGGGATCGTAGATCCATAGCTCTTTGGTGTAGGGGTCCCAGGTGGGCCACCCCGGCACTTCAAAGTCTCCCGGACCTTGACCACGTTTGCCAAAAGATCGTATTTTCTTTCCCTCAACCGTAAATTCATGAAAAAAGAAACCACTGTCGTCCGCGCCGACCACGAGCAGGTTATCTTCGAGCGGCGCCACGGCAACGATAGGTATGAAGTCATTTGATTCAAGCTGAATCGGTATTCGCGACACAAACACATCTACAAGATTCATGATGCATAACAAAGAGAGCATAACCTGTCCTTTGATTAAGGCGGGGGCATAGCCCCTACTCATTATAAAAGAAGGGTACGGCGCAAAGTGCCGGTGACTTTTATATGACCCTCCCTTGGGCAGGCAACACATGAAGACTGCCCGGGCCTGGCCCGATCTCCCGGCACCTTGGGTTAGTGGAGAGTCGGCTGTTTTGTTTTCGCGAAGCGGGCAATCGGAAGCCGGCCGGCAATCCATGTACGGAAAAACCCCTCGTCAATCCCTCACCAGCAACTCATACTGATAGGAGATGGTTTTAGTTTCTCCGGGTTCCAGCACCAGGTTCCAGGTAAGTTGGTTGCGTTGATTGATGTGGAGGACCCCCTCTTCCAACAATTCGACAACGGGTTCACCGTCAGCTTGGAGAAGATTTCCTGAGAATCTCTTTTTGATTACCAGATTCACCGGCTCCGGTCGCATATGACCGACAACCAAAGAACCGGAAATCTTTTCTCTTCGGTAGGTACGCCCCAGCAATCGGGTTGTCCGGCGTTCACCCTCTTCCACTCGCTCCGTGTCGCTGTTGATGATGCCCAAAGCCCGGGTCAAGAGCAAGCCGGCCTGTCCGCTCGGCGGGGTCCATGTACTGGTTGTCTGTCCGACCGGGCGGTTGTTTTCAAGAATAAGAGCCGGCGCGGTGGTCATGGGAAAGGAGAGTGGATTGCGAAAGCGGATACCATCCCAGATGTCCACCGGTTCCGGGGTCTCGGGTGTTGTGTAGAGGTTCCGTCGGTGGATCGGCGAACCGTCGGGGTTTCGTCGATCGGTCACTGACCATTCTACGTAGCGTTCATAGGATGCGGTGCCGGAGCCTGTTTTCCGAACTATCGATTCGCCCCTGGCAAGCGTCACCGGCCCGATTTCCTGATAATGCATATCCCGGCCCTCCCCCGTTGGATTGATCGGAAAAGGATCTGCCTCGGGAGTAACGATGACCGCTTGAGAAAACACATTGGCAAGTGGTTTTGGATCGTGAGGTCTCCTGTCGGCGATTCTCTTTAAAAAGTCGGCCCATGTCGTATCCGGCGACAGAGGAGAGAGAACATCGGCGAACTCAATATTGGGAAAGCCGGTGATCAACTCCAGGTGAGCATTCTCAAGATCGCGCCACTCATTGCGGATGACCGCTTTTTGGACCAGGACCAATCGCCCGTCAGCACCCAGATCGAGCCGATAGCTGGGCGCCCAGGACAAACCACGGCAAAGGTAATTGATTCGAACAGTGACCGGTCCCGAAGAATTGACCTGTAGGAGGAGCACTGCTCTTTCCCGCTTGATAACCAGGCCTTTATCGGGTGGGGGCTCGTCGGCTTTAATCATGGCAACCATGCTTGCATTCACGACATATCGGTCCTTACCGGAAACCAGATGCAGGAACGGGTCATGTGTTCCTTTCGGACCGGCGAAAACCAGGGTGCCGCTTAAATTGGGCAAGTCTTCTTTGAGGAAAAGAGAGACCTTTCGACCCGACAAGGCCTGATAAATCAGGGGTTCTTCACGTGGCGTCGGCTCAACCCTCGAATCAATCCAGGGCCGGTTCACCTGGAACCATCGCGGGTGTGGCGCCATGGTTTTCTCGTCGGACATAACTGATTTTTCCAGGGGTTCCTCAAACTCACGCCGCACCACCCGAGCGGTTACCTGACCGTCGCTTTCGATCCAGAGCGTTCCGTGGACAGGGCGAGGAATCTCAGTCAAAATGTAGTTACCGGTTCCATCTATCATCACTTCTTCGGTAACAGCCGCCAAACCGTTTTTAAAAAGGCCTGCCCATGTCACTCGGCTCTTGACCACAATCTCATCAGGGTTCGCCTGGGCCGCGTTGCAGGCGAGCCATCCAACACACAACAAAAAAAGACGATTCATATCTTCCAAACCTCCGATTCTTTACTGAAACCAGCTTCTTTTATTATGGTTCCTGCTACCGGAGAGTTGTCAGAGCAGCGTCAAAAAGTTGTAAAAAAATGCTCCGGACCAGGGTTCAAGGCATACCCAATTCTTCCAATTCTTTTGTTAAGCCCGATGATGTTACCCTGGCCGACCTATCGCGTCACGCGATTTCGGGCGGCTTCCAGGATGTCCAGGATGGTTTGATCTTCCAGTCGCTCGGCGAAGGTCCAGGCCGATTCACCGTTTTCTGTTTCGTAGTCGGCATCCGCGCCCGCGTCCAGTAAGGCGATGGCGCCCGCCGCGTCGCCCCTGTGGACTGTCCACATGAGCGCCGACCAGCCCTGTTCGTCCGTTCCTTGCCATTGGGCGCCCCTGGCCAGGAGCAGGTAGAGGGTGCTGATTGCCGTCCGCGACGCGGCGGTGATGACCGCGGTTCGGCCGTGCTCCTCGACGGTGTCCAGGTCCGCGCCGGCATCCGCCAGGAGGTTGACGGCTTCCAGGTTTTCCTGGCTTGCCGCAATGGCCAGAGCCGTGGCGCCGTGGTTTTCGCGGCAATGAACATCGGCCCCGTGTTCCAAGAGCGCCTCGATTACCGGGACCTGGTTGTTGAAGGCCGCGTACATCAAGGCTGTTTTGCCCTGCTCGTCGGTTCGATCGATCTGCGCTTTATTTTTCAGGAGGAAATTGACCAGTTGCAGGTCGCCGCGCATGGCCGCAACCATCAACGCCGTATTGCCCCCGTCGTTGGCCAGGTCGATATCCGCACCCTGATCTACCAGGAATTGAAAGAGACCGTGGTTGGCGCGCGCCACCGCCCAAAGCAGCGGTACCCAACCGTTGCCGTCGCGGCGATTGAGATCCATGCCGCGCTCGAGCAGGAATTCCAGGACACCATGGTGTCCCTGTTGAACGGCCAGAGTAAGCACGTTCTGGCCGCGCTGGTCCGTTTCATTCAAGGAGGCGCCGTAATCCAACAGCACATTCATCACCGAGACGTGGCCGCGGAAACCGGCCCACAACAAGGCGGTGAAGCCTTGTTCATCCACCGCGGCCACATCGGCTTCGTGTTCCAGCAAGCGTCGAACCATGCCGGGATGTCCGCCCCTGGCCGCTTCCATGAGGATGGTGCGTCCGTCCGCCGTTTGTTGGTTTACGTCGGCGTCGTATTCCAGCAGGTCCGCGACCAGAGCGTCGCGGTCTCCTTCGACGCCGCCGGCGGTATCCACGTCCAGATAGGCTTCCTCGGGAATCTCTACCCCGGCCAGGCCGACCGCATGGGCCAGGACCGTTCGACCGTAATGATCGGCCGCGGTAACCTCGGCGCCCAGACGCAACAGGGTACGGGTGACTTCCACATGGCCGCTGTCGGCCGCCAGCATGAGCGCCGTGCGACCCAATCGGTCCTGATCTTCCAATTTAACGCCGCGACCCACCAACAGGGCAGCCGCGTCACTGAAGCCGTTGCGCGCGGCAACCATCAGGCTGGTCATGCCCAGGTTGTTGCGGGCGTGTATGTCGCAACCCATGCGGATCAGTTCGCGCAGAACCTTTTGCCGGCCCATGGCGGCGGCCCAAAGCAAGGGGGTCATCTGGTTGGCGTCGGGATCGCCGAATTGGGCGTTCCAACCGCGTAAGGTACTGACAAGGTTCACGTCTCCGGTTCTCGCGGCCAGGGCGGCGCAAGTGGTATTGTCGTCGCGGCGGGCATGGAGGTCAGCGCCGTATTCAAGCAGATGTTGGACGGTTTCACGGCAGCCGCCGCCGGGTTTATATTCTTTAAGGCACCACATGATCGCCGACCAGCCGGTCAGGTTGGTCACATTGGCGTCGGCCTGGTGTTCGAGAAGTTGGCGGACCACCTCGTGATGACCACCGCCCGCGGCCCACATAAGGGCATTCATCCCCCAGCGATCACGCGTGTGCACATCGACGCCGTGCGCCAGCAGCGATGCGACTACAAGCTTTTGGCCGTTGCGGGCGGCCAGCATGAGCAGGGATGTTTCATCCCGATTCATGACATTCAGGCTCGCGCCCAGATCCACCAGGCGAAGGGCGATGTCCCGATGTCCGCGCAGGGCGGCCCACATCACCGCGGTCATGGCGAACTGGTCCTTGCGGTCGATATTGGCGCCGGCGGCAAGCAGGGTTTCCACGGTTTCCTCGTGACCCTCGCGAACGGCCAGGATGAGTGGTGTCGCGCCTTTCTTGTCCTGAAGATCGATGTGGGCCCCGGTACGCAGCAGACCGGCTGTCACGGCGATGTTGCCGGCGGCCGCGGCTTCCATGAGCGCGGTGCGCCCGTCCTCATCGGCCAGGTTGACGTCGACGCCGTCGTCCAGGGCGGCGGTCAAGGCCACCTGATCGTCGTCACGGGCCGCACGGAGAAAATCGGCAAGGGCCCCGTTCGCGTTTTCCAGTACGTTGTTTTCGTCTTGTTCGCTCATGATCACCTTCACCGAAAGGGAGACGTTCACCGTCGGAGAACCATGGATCCATTGATGTTTGAAAGCCCGGATTGAATCAATGTGGGTAGAGACTTAGGTAACACAATGGTATATAATAGGCTATACGCTGTCCGTGATCCAAGCAAAAGTTTCGCCTGGAGTCATTTCAAGGAAGAGTTCATGCTTCAATTCGATGGTTTGACCTTAGAAGATATCAGGGTTTACGCCGTGGACCCCGTGGACGCCCGCGTGATCGATATCAGCCAGGGCGGTATGGCGGTCGAAACAATCGTTCCCTTGCATATGGGAGAGCAGTATCGCTTCAAGATCAGCGTGGCCAATTCCTCGGTGTCCTTGGACGGGGAGGTCATTCGCTGTAGTCTTCAGCAACTTTCGGAAGACGTGGAAGGTCACAACGTCCCTGTTTACTTGAACGGGGTTCGCTTTTTGATTCAGCGCAATCCACTGGAGATCAGCCTGCTGGAGGTGTTGCACGCCAATGTGGTGGGCGAACGCCGGACGTCGCCCAGGCTTAAGCCCCAAATGATGATGCGGGTTGAGATCGCGCATCCCTTGAACAGCATCATCAAAGAGTTGGGCGAGGATGGTCTTACCATGGAGAGCGACATCATTCCCGATATGGACGAGGAACGCAACCTGCTGCTGCAAGCCGGCTACGAAACCCTGATTCTGCCTACCCGAGTGCTCCATGTATCCAAGAAGGAAGGCTTCGACAGCTATAACACACGCTTGGAGTTTACCAGTGTGGGCGAGCACGAGTCGGCGGTTCTTTCGGCGCTGGCCGCGATCTCCAATCCCGAGGAATAACTCAGAACTTGAAGTTCTTGAAATTGATGCCGTGTTTCTTGAGCTTGAGCAAACCGCCGGAGATCTCGGTCATGATCATCAGCTTGAGGTGATCGCGGTTCATCTTGCGAAAACCGAACGGCGGCAGAATACGGAAGGCGTCGGACGCGGGCGCGCCCTCGAAATCCAGGGTGGCGTCGGCGCGCAGGCTGACGCCGTGATTGCCGTCAAATCTCAGGCTGAAGCCCCGTAAGGTGCGGTCAGAGGCAAAATCGAGCACGATATCTCCGCGCCCCTCCGCGTTGACCGAGTTGTTGGTGAAGTCGATGCGGAAGGGCAGCCATTCCCTGGTGTAGTCAATGCTGAAGTTGGCGAATACGTTGTCGTCCACATTGGTGTAGAAAACCACGGCCGGCAGGAAACTGCCGTGGTGCAGCCAGATCTCGTATCCGCCCTCATGCCAGAAGGTCCACATCTTGCGCAGGGGTATGGGTTTCTTGCCCAACGGTTTGCGCGCCTTACTGAGCGGTTTGTAGAGGCGGATGACATGAACCTCCTTGCCCATGTGCATGCCGGTGCCCGCGTAGACCGATCGATAGTTGCCGCTGTTCAGCACCTGGTTCTTCATGGCGTTGAGGTGTCGCAGCAGGTAACTGCGGTAGTTTCTGAGACCCGCGTTGTCGGAGCGGCCGCGCTTGGGCGTATCGGAAAAGGCGCGGAAGGTTTGACTGGCCACCAGCGAGCGGCGCAGGTCGTGAACCATTTCTACCTCGCCCAGGCCGCCTTCCAACTCCATGCGGTAACGGCCGTTGGGAGCGGCCACGCCTTCCAGGTCCAGGTTGAAATCGATCTGCTCGCCCGTGTCGGCCGTCGGGACGCGGCGCGACACGGCGCGAGCGGGCAGGTCGGCATCCACCCGCAGGCGGAATTCAACGGATTTGTGTTCCCCGTAGACGTTGGGTACCCAGATCTTCTCCATGGCGTCGAACATATTGGACAGCAGCATGTGCGGACTGAGCGCCTGCTCGCGCTTCAAATCCTGAACCGCGGGCCCGCCCCTACGGGCGCGGTCGGCCTCGCCGCTCCGACTGTATTTCTGGGCCGGAGTATTCGGCACGCTGTAAAGTAACGCCAGGAGAATCAGGTACTTCATGTTATTTCGCCTCTTTCCAGTTGGTCGCCGTGTGGGCTTCCGCGGTGAGCGGTACGCGGAAGTCCACCACGTGTTCCATGGTTTGTCGCAATAGTTCGGACACGCCCTCGGCCTGCGCCTCGGGGCATTCCAGGACCAGTTCGTCATGCACTTGAAGCAGCAGCCTCGCATCGGGGTACTGTTCACGCAGGGCCGCATCCAGTTTGATCATGGCCAGCTTGATGATCTCGGCGGCACTACCCTGGATCTTGGTGTTGACGGCCAGGCGCTCACCCTGGGCCTGTAGATTCTTGTTACGGGATTGAATCTCGGGGAGTTCGCGCAGGCGTCCTGAGAAGGTTCGCACCTCGCCGGCTTCGCGCGCATCGTCAATCACCTTGTCGCGGAAGGTAAGTACATTGGGCATCTTCTCGAAATAGGTCTTGATATAGGTTCTGGCCTGCTTGCGGGGGATGCCCAGTTCCTGAGCCAGGCGGAATTCGCCCATGCCGTAGATCAGACCGAAGTTGATGCTCTTAGCCGCTGCCCGTTCCTCGGGCGTGACCAGATCGGGCATCACGCCCATGATCTCGCTTGCCGTGCGTCGGTGGATATCCTCGCCGTTGCGGAACCCTTCCAACAGGGTTCTGTCCTCGGAGAAATGAGCCATCAAGCGCAGTTCGATCTGGCTGTAGTCGGCGGCCACGAAGATATGACCCTCGCGGGGCACAAAGGCGGCGCGGATGTCGCGACCGAGTTCCGAACGGATGGGGATGTTCTGCAGGTTGGGATTATTGGAGGACAAACGGCCGGTGGCGGTTACGAACTGGTTGAACGAGCTGTGAACGCGGCCCGTGTGTTCGTTGATCATTTTGGGCAAGGCATCCACATAGGTCGATTTAAGCTTGGTAACCTCGCGGTATTCCAAAAGCTTTGCCGGCAGCTCGTGTTTTCCGGCCAGGCGTTGTAAGACCTGTTGGTCGGTGCTGTAGGAACCGGTTTTGGTGGTTTTCTTGACCGTGGGCAGTTCCAGTTTCTCGAAGAGAATATGCCCCAGCTGTTTGGTGCTTTTGATATTGAAGCGTTCACCGGCCAGTTCGTAGATTTTTTCTTCCAGGGCCTCGATATCGGCGGCCATACGCCCGGACATTTCTTCCAGGTAGGCCGGGTCGATAAGAATGCCGCTCAGTTCCATGCGTGCGAGGACCGGCACCAGCGGGCGCTCCACCGTCTCATAGACGTTCAACAGGTCCCGGGCTTCGACCTTGGGTTTGAGGGTGTTGTAGAGCCGCAGGCAGATATCGGCGTCCTCACCGGCATATTGACAGGCGTCCTTGGGATCGACGGTGGAAAAGGGTTCTTCGCCGGGGCAAACCTCTTCGTAGTGAATGGTGCGGTAACTGAACAAGACCTCGGCCAGTTCGTCCAGACCGTGGCGGGTGTCCGTGGGGTTCAGCACGTAACTCATCAGCATGGTGTCGTCGAAGGTTCCGTCCAACTCCCAGCCGCGCGCTGCCAGCACGCTGATATCGTACTTGGCGTTGTGGGCGCATTTCCGCAGGGAGGGGTCGGCAAAAAGGGGACGAAGCAGGTCCTCGGCCGTTTGTGTCCAGCTTTCGTCGCAGGCGTCGTGTCGCAGGGGAACATAACCGATCCGTTCGTCATCCGCGGCCAAGGCCACGCCGACCAGTCGGGCCTGAACCGGATCCAGCGATGTGGTTTCGGTATCGAACACAAAGAACCCCTTCTCCGCAATCACGGCAATCATCTCTTGCAGACGCTCGGGCGTATCCAAAAGTCGATATTCCTTTTGGCAACGTTTCAATTCAACCGGTAGATCCTTCAACAGGGTCTTGAAATTGAGCTTGATGAACAGTTCGCGAATCTTCTCGCCGTCAGCGCCGCGTGTCTTGTAGTGATCGGGATCGAAAGCCAGGTCCATATCGGTGCGAATGGTGACCAGGTCCTTGTAAAGATCCAGCTTTTCACGGGCGTTCTCGAAGCCCTCGCGGTAGGACTTGCGAGTGATCTTGTCCAGGTTCTCGTAAATACCGCCCAGGCTGTCGTACTGCTCCAGCAATTTCTTGGCGCCCTTTTCACCCACGCCGGGCACGCCGGGAATGTTATCGGCGCTGTCGCCCCAGATGGTCAGCAGGTCGATCACCTGGTCGCGCCGGCAGCCGAAGTACTCGGGTACGCCGTCCTCGCCCAGGTAGTGGATGTTCTTCTTGGCGTCGTAGAGGACGATATCGTCGCCGTCCAAAAGCTGCAACATATCCTTGTCGCCGGAAACGATCACGGCTTGAAAGCCCTGCTCGGCCGCGCGCTTGGCCAGGGTGCCCATGACATCGTCGGCCTCGAAGCCGTCCTGCTGAATGCGGGGGATGTTCCATGCGTCGACCAGTTCCTTGATGATGGGAATCTGCGGGGCCAGGTCCTCGGGCATGCTCTCGCGGTTTGCCTTGTACTCGGGATACATCTCTTTGCGGAAGGTGGGCGTAGGCGAGTCGAAGGCCACGGCCAGGTACTCGGGGTTCTCATCGGCGATCAGCTTCTTGAGCACGGTGGTAAAACCGAAGACGGCGTTGTTGTCGATATTCTTGACCGCGTAATAGGCGCGGAAGATGTGGGCGAAGGCATCGATAATAAAAAAGCGTTGACGTGTCACCTGGGCGCTCCTCAAGCATGTATTCGGGCCGCACCATCATAGCGGGAATCGGACGGGTATGGGAATAAAAGACTCGGTTCGGCCGGATTGCCCGTCCCGATCATTTGAACCCTTCTGTCCGGGTTATTAATTTGCTATGTTTCGTTATAACGATTATCGACCGAGGCAGACCCATGAAAGAAGCCGTGCTTGCTATTGACCAGGGAACTACCGGAACCACCGTTATCGCCTTCGACCGCCGGGGCGAAATCCTCGCCCGCGCCTATGCCGAATTTCCCCAGATCTATCCAAAACCCGGCTGGGTGGAACACGATCCGGAGGTTATCTGGCAAACCACCGAGGGCGTGATTCGGGAGGTTCTGACGCAAGGGTTTTCCGTACAAGCCGTCGGCATTACCAATCAGCGGGAAACCACGGTGATCTGGGATCGTCATAGCGGCAAACCCATCCACAACGCCGTGGTCTGGCAATGCCGCCGCACCGCCGATCTATGCCGCGACCTGGCCTCTTCCGAGGATATCTTCCGGCAAAAGACCGGCCTGGTGATAGACGCCTATTTCTCCGGCACCAAGGTGCGCTGGTTGTTGGATCATGTCGCCGATGCCCGTGCAAAAGCCGCCGCCGGCGATTTGTGTTTCGGCACCATCGATACCTGGCTGATTTGGAAGCTGACCGGAGGCAAGCGCCACGTCACCGATTTCACCAATGCCTGTCGCACCCTGATGTTCAATATCGACAGCCGTAAATGGGACCCGGAATTACTGTCCTTGTTGGACATCCCCGACAGCCTGCTGCCCGAGGTTTGCGATTCCAGCGGTTCCATTGCCGTTACCCGCGCCGACAGTGTCTTCGGCGCGGAAATCCCCATTACCGGCATCGCGGGCGACCAGCAGGCCTCGCTTTACGGCAATCGCTGCACCTCACCCGGACTGGCCAAAAACACCTACGGTACGGGCTGTTTCCTCATGGTCTACAACGGCGAGAAACGCGTTTCCTCGCGACATGGTTTGCTGACCACCCTGGCTTGTCGACTCGACGGCAAACCGGCCTATGCCTTGGAAGGCGCGGTGTTCATCGCCGGCGCGGCCGTCCAATGGCTGCGCGATCAACTCGGCGTCATCGAGAGCGCGCCGCAAACCGAAGGCCTGGCGGAGTCCCTGGCCGATAACGGCGGCGTTTACCTGGTGCCCGCCTTTGCCGGCCTGGGCGCGCCCTATTGGGATATGGATGCGCGCGGCGCCCTGACCGGAATCACCCGAGGCGCGGGCCGTGCTCATTTTGCGCGGGCCGCGTTGGAGTCCATCGCCTACCAAAGCAAAGACGTCCTGGTAGCCATGCAAGCAGACACGGGCGCCGAACTGACCGAACTGCGCGTGGACGGCGGCGCCAGCAACAACGGCTTCCTGATGCAGTTTCAAGCCGACCTGTTGGGCATTCCGGTTCGACGCGGGGACCATGCGGAGATGACCGCCTTCGGCGCCGCCCTACTGGCCGGCAGAGCCTTGGACTTTTGGGAACCCGGCGTGCTGGACAATCGTGCTCAGGACGCCGATCAGGCGGACGCAACCAAGGTCTTCACCCCCAAAGCGTCCAAGGAAGACATGGAGCGCGTCTACGCCGGCTGGAAACGGGCGGTTGCTTCAGTGCGTACGAACGCGGAGGCTTAAATGGATCTGCCCGCTTCCCCCAGGCGTCGCCTTCCTGTCGGGCATTCATTCAAAACCATACGCGACCGGAAAACTGGTCAACAACCCACCACGTGGATGGTTTTTCCCTCGTGCTGTACCTCATCCCAGGTGATCTTCTTGTCCCAATCCCTCTCCGCGTTCGGGTCGAAAATGATCAGCCAGCCTTCCTCCAAACCCAGGGTGACCAAATAACCGGTGAGCTGCACAATACCATTGTCCCTAGTGTCCTTTCGCCGTTGAATCTTCAGTTCCAGCGCATAGCGATGACCTTCCAGGTAGATACACAGATCGAAGCGCCCGCGACCCGCGGAGTACTCGCGGTCGATGCGCCCGCCGCCGTTGACGATGCGTTGCAGAAAGGCTTGTAGAATCAGATGCGGCGCCGCTTCCCTGTAGTCGTATTTCTCGACCCAGATAGCACTGTTCTCTCGCCAGAATTGCTGGAATGCTTTCAGTAACGCGGTCATGTCGATACGACCGTTGTCGATGAAACGTCCGGTCAGGGAGGTCGGTAACTGGTATTGGCTGTCGTAAGACAAGGTGCGAATGATCACTTCGCTGTAAATGGGATTGGCAGGCAACACATCACCCTTGTTCTTGATCAACAGGCCCAGGTCGAACGTATAGGATGCATCGTCACTGGAGAATTCCAGGTTGACCTGTTGGCCCAAGAGCACCGGCTCGACAATGCGACGTACACGGGGTTCTTTCAAGCGTTCCAACAGGCTGTCGATATGGGTATCTCGGCGTAGAATGATGTTTTCCACGGCGGTTTCCACCAGATCTTCGGTAATGGTTCGGCGGATATCGTTCTTCAACATTTTCACGACCATCTCGCGGGCAATGGCGTTGCAAAGCCAGGGCTGTCCTTGACTCTGCCGGTAGACCGCCTCCACGGCCTCCTCGGTAAAAATCTGGCCGGTGGCCGCCGTGTGCTGCCCGTATAATTGGGCGACTTCTTCATGCGTGAAATTGCGAATCGTCAAAGCTTCGGAAACGATATTGAAGGGGCTTGCGCTGCCCAATGTTTCCCGCTCGTTACGCACCATGGCTTTGTAGTCACGGATGTTGCGCATACCCACCAAAGCAAGGGAGTGGATAAAAGGCCGTTTGGCACGTTCTACATAACCCTTGCGGAGTTGGCGGAGAAAGGAAATCAGGGTGGTATTGGAGAGGCAGTCTACCTCGTCGAACATCACCACCAATGGCTTGGGGCTCGTGGCGCAAAACTGATTGAAGCCCGCGCGCAAAGCCGAACCATAGTGACGTTCCCCGGGATTCGGGAAGGACCCGCCGATGTCGGTTATTGCATCTTGAACCGCCTGAACCACAAAGGGAATGCCCTCTTGGGCATCGGCGATGCCCTGCGCTTCTTCCAGAGAACAATAGACGGCCAGATAACGGCCTTCCGCGTTGAGTTGTTCCACGAAGCTTTGAATTAAAGTGGTCTTGCCCACCTGACGCGGGGCGTGGATCACAAAAAAACGCTTCTCGTCCACCAACTGCTGAAGGTCGCCGCAACGGGCTTCAGACGGAAGCATATAGTGGTCTTGAGGGACACAGGGACCGGCGGTATTGAAGAATTTGGCCATAGAAACGCCTCCGTTCCCATTCTACCCTGGCTTCAAAGCGGCCAGGGGATGTTTTTGCAGCACGGTCTACTCTTAGTTTGTGTTCCTAACGCCGATGAAACCGACTCAAAAACAAACGATCATCCGGGCCTTTATCAAGGGAGGACGGTCACCACTTGAAACGCGTTTTGTCCGCGTAAAGAATACCGGCCTTCTTCAATCTTTCGATGTTGACATCGGCGATCGGTTCCTCACTGTAGAACAGAAACAGCGTGTCCTCGGACATCATGTCGACCAAAACTTTTCGGGCTTCGATAAAACTCAAGACCTGGTCTTTATTGACCTTCCCTTTCCAGTCCTTGACCTCTACGACCAGGTCCGGTCCCGTGTTCGATCGGGCATACAGATCGATTTCCACGGTGTTTTCGCCGTCCGGGTGTATGGTGTGTTTGTCAACGGTTTCGAAGGGTTCGAGACGTGCGCCCGGGTTCGGGGCATGGTCGGCCAGATCACCGAGGCACAGGCGCTTTTGACCGGCCATGGCCAACCGGTAACGCATGCGGTATTCGGCG
>JAAUYB010194517.1_pt1 | contig 16970 bp, 8 predicted proteins | sample 7278071 | NCBI WGS metagenome assembly JAAUYB01 (sample SAMN14350121, study PRJNA611818) | marine sediment metagenome | isolation source: surface marine sediment (1.8m) | place: French Polynesia: Moorea | collected 2018-08
AGAAGACAATCGAGTTCTGTAAAAGCTTGCTTACCGTCGCGGCCCGGGTCTGTTCGCGCCGGATCGACAATCCCCTGGGAACAAGCCGTCAACAAACGACCGAAGGCATGCCCTCGGCTTCCCGTTACCGCGTCACGGGGACTTTGGACCAGTCTCGGGCGCCTTGGGTGAACTCGCGGACCGAGAAGACCCAGATGACCAGTTTTTTGCCGGCCAGGTTGTCTTCACGGCGCATCAGGTCCAGGCGGGTGGCCGTTGCGCCGCTGCCGCGCACGCCGATCAGGTCTACCGGGAAGCCCAGGTTCAAGGCCAGCAGATCCGGCAGTCCCGCGCCCCTGGCGAAGAGGTCGCCGCCCGCGTGGAAGACCAGGGTGTGGCTGTCGCCCATCAGTAGGATCGGTGATTCTCGCCATGGTTTCGGGGCCCTGGCTCTGCGGCCCCTGCCGTCTTTGATCCTGGTGATGGTGACGCTTTCCAGGGGCGTGGTTTCATCTTCTCTCAGGTCGCCGCTGATTTCCAGTTGGCGGTCGCGGGCGAGGTAGGTGTTGGTTTCCATGTCGGCGAGCCAGGGGCGGTTTTGGATGGTGTTCATCAGGGTTTGCGCGGCCAGGGCGATGCCTTGGGGGGACCAGTGGGTGTCGGTTTTCAGGTAGAGGTTGCGTGCTTTTTCGGCTTGGAAGAGAGCGGTCAGGTCCATTGTTTCGATGCCCGCCTCTTGCAGTGCTTTCAGGAAGCGCCGGTCCAGGTTTTCTTCCGGCAGGGTTAGCGAATCGGGCAGGTGCTCCGGGTAGATGCTCGCCTTGGTGGGGACCGGCATGAGCAGAAGCTCTACGCCGAGGCGGTCCAACTGTTGTTTGAAATCGACGATGGCAATCAGCGGGTTTTGGTCCTCGGGCGTCGATGCCTCCCACCAAGGATCGGCGGCCAGGTGTTTCAGTTCCGGGCCGAAGAACAGCCAATCGTCTTTGCCTTTGACGGTGCGGGGCGGTTCGGCGATGGACTTCGTTTCGGGTTTTTCCTCTTCGTCGGCGGTTGCTTTGACGATGATTCGATGGTCCTCGGCCCAATAAACCGGTAGCTCGAAGGTGCGCCGGTCCTGCAACTCCAGCCGTTGGTAACCGCCGTAGGCCGGCGCCGCTTTGCGCCAGGGGATGAGGGTGCATTGCAGGCGGTCGCCGACGCGATAGCTGTTGGCGGGCATGGTTTTGTTGTCTTGTAAGCCCCAAAGGTAGATGACCTTCTCATCATCCAAACTCAGCGCGATCACCGCGTCCCGGTACGGTGCGGTCCCCGGCTTCGGGGCCTTGGAGATCGCCGTAATCACGCCTCCCACCTCAGTTGGATGGTCTGCCGGGGATTGCGATTCGAGCGGTGCGACCTTCGGCAGGTCGATCAGGCGCCAGTCGCCTTGGGATAATTCGCGGGCCGAGAACTCCCAGATTACTACTTTTTTGCCGGCCAGTCGGTTTTCGCCGCGAGCGAGGGCGCGGGCCAGGGCGTCTCTGGTGCTGAAGGCGCCGTTATCGTTGACGGCGATGCGGTCGATGGGACGGTTCAGGCTGTGCGAAAGATGCTCGGCCAGGCCCGCGTGTTCGCCCCAATGGAGGCCTTCCATGGAATAGATGTTGGTGAAACTGTCGCCCAGCAGCAAGATCTCGGCTTTTGGATCGGGCCGCCAAGGCTCGCCGGCGTTATTCGTGATGCGTTGGATGGTGACCGTTTCTTGCGGGAAGCGCGTCTGGCCTTCAGGTAGCTTGAGCATTACGGTCAGGTCGCCGTGGTTGGTGATTTGTTTCGGTGTTTGGTGCCAGGCGGCGGGGCCGTGGTTTCGCGGGTAGTGCTCGGCTATTCGCTCGGCAGCGGCCGCCATGCCCGCCGGGGTCCAATGGGTATCGGTTTCCAGGTAGGCCGGTTCGCTTTGTTTGACCCCGGTCATGTCTGCCGTCAGGTCTACGACCGTGATTCCTCTTTCGCGCAGTTGTTCGAAAAGTACGCTGTCGTCCGGTTGCGTCGGCGGCGGGCCGGCGGCGGTGTAGCGGTTGCTCAGCTTCTCGGGGTAGATGCCGGGCTTGACGGGAATCGGGGCCAGGATCAGTTGAATGCCGCGCGCTTGTAGCTGTTCGTGGAAATGGGTGATGGCGGCCAGGGGATCGGCGTTTTTGCCGGCACGGGTTCGCTTTTTTTGAACGGCTTCATCCAGGTAACCCGGCCCGGTGAGGTGGCGGATGCCCGGCTCGTAGAACAGCCAGTTGTTTTTGCCGATCCATGTCTTGCCGTTGCCGGCGCCCAGAGTGGTCAGTACGCTTTGGGTGGGGCTTAGCATGGCGTCGCGCAACCAGTCGGCGGAAGTTACCTCGTCTTCGAAGGCCTTGATCTGGTCGGGAGTGGGCAGTTGCGGCGTGCCGACCACGGAGGCGAACAAACCCGTCACCCCGGCAATCTTGGGGGGCTCGCCGTTCCGGGCTTCCAGGTAGAGTTGCACCACCGGCACGAGCAGGATGACGGACAGGAAGCCGACCACCAGGAAACGGGCGGTGCCCGGCGCGATGTCCGTATGTCCCACTTCGCGGCGGGCGATATCCTCGCGGGTAAGTCGCGTCACGCGGTCTCCTTAGAAGATGAAGTAGATGAACGGGTTGTAGCTCTGGGTCACCATGACGACCAGCGAGAGCACCAGTAGGAAGAAGGACCATGCGGCGGTCGCCGGGGTGATGCGCCGGGTGAAGTCCCAGGTATCGCGGCAGGCCCAGACCACGTACGCGGACACGGCCATGCAGATCAGGAAGTAGGGTTGATAGAGGAACCCGGCCAGCAGATCCGCGCCCGGCTGGGTTTGCGTCATGCCGAACATGGCGGCCAGGTAGGTGACGGCCGAGGGCAGGTCGGCGGCGCGGAAGAAGACCCAAGCCAGGGTGGTGATGAGGAAGGTGAGCAGCATCTTCACCGGATCGGGCAGGTTGCGGTAGAGGCTGTCCTTGCCCATGGAGCGCTCGAAGGCCAGCATGCCGCCGTGGATGCCGCCCCAGATCACGAAGTTCCAGGAGGCGCCGTGCCACAAGCCGCCCAGCAGCATGACCACGGCCAGGTTGGCGTAGGTCCTGACTTTGCCTTTGCGGTTGCCGCCCAGGGAGATGTAGAGGTAGTCGCGCAGGAAATGGGAGAGGGACAGGTGCCAGCGTTGCCAGAGTTCGGTGATCGAGCGCGAGAGATAGGGTTGGTCGAAGTTCTTGGGGAAGACGAAACCCAGCATCAGGCCCAGGCCGATCGCCATGTCGCTGTAACCGCTGAAGTCGAAATAGATTTGGAAGGCGTAACCGAAGGCGCCGAACCAGGCGTCCACCATGCTCACCGAACCGGCGTCAAAGGCGGCGTCGGCCAGTTGGCCGCAGGGATTGGCCAGGAGTATCTTTTTGGCCAGACCCAGGGCAAAGAAAGCGACGCCTCGGGCGAATTTTTCCATCGTATGGGCGCGTTCCGCCAGTTGGTTTGCAACCTCGCGGTAGCGGATGATGGGGCCGGCCACCAGTTGCGGGAACATGGCCACGTAGCAGGCGAAGTCGGTGAGGTTGCGGACCGCTTTTGCTTCCCCGCGATAGACATCGATGGCGTAGCTCATGGACTGGAAGGTGTAGAAGCTGATGCCCAGCGGCAGGGTGATGCGCCAGAAATGGTCCCAGGCGGCGGAATGCCAACCCAGCGCGATCATCAGGTCGTTATAGGCGTCCACGCCGAAGTTGAAGTATTTGAAAAAGCCCAGCAGGGAGAGATTGGTGCAGATCGAAACCCACATGGCGATGCGTTGACGGCGTGTACGGGTTCCGGGTTCCAGGGTTTGCGGTTCGGGTCCGCGCCATGGGTGCGCGCCGGAAATCACCAGGCCGCAGATGTAGTCGACCAGGGTGGAGGCCAGCATCAGGAAGACGAAGAGCGGATTGGTCCAGCCGTAGAAGAAGTAGCTGCACAGGGTCAGCACCAGGTGTTTCACGCGGCGCGGGGCCAGGTAGTACAAACCCAGGACGGCGGGCAGGAAGTAGAAGAGGAAGATGGATGAACTGAAGACCATTTCGGTTTCCCGGCGGTTAGCGGCCCTGGATGTTGGTGGCCAGGTACAGTTTGATCTTGCGATCGGTCGGCAGGTTTTCTGTGCGGTGCGTATTGGCCAGTTGCCGGTTGGCCGCGAAGGGTTCCAGCACCAGCCGGTGTTGATCGCCCACGGCGGACTTCGCCACCGGCAGCGCCTTGTAGTCCAGCACTACCCAATGGGCGACCCGAATGCGCTTGTCCCAGTTGAAGCCCTGGTGCACCTTGACCACCTGGTACTCGAACACGGACAGGGACGCGGCGTAGGGATCGATTTCAGCCGGGGTGGAGACCTTGGACATGGCGAGCAGTTTGCCGTCGAGGATGAGGCGATTCGGTGTTTCGCGGCCGGGCATGACGGTCTTTTGATGGGCCCCGTAGTGCTGCTCGGCGCGTTTGGGGTTGAAGGCGCCGCTATAGACGGCGATATCGGCCAGGAAACCCAGCCAGCCCTCTTTGTCAGAACTGCCGCTGCCGAAAGTCAGGGGCGCCTTGACCCAGGCTTTGGCAGCATCGGTCATCTCCAGGTTTGCCGCCGGCTTGCCGTCGATGTAGAGCGTCATGGTCTTCTTGCTGTAGGCGGCGATGACATGATTGCCGTGCTTGCTTTCCGGCAGATCCGCTTTCAGCTTGGTGTTGTCCACGCTGAAGACCAGTCGGTTACTCTCCTGGGACAGGGCGAAGGCACTACCGAAGGCCAGGATGCGAGCCGATTGGGCCTTATCCGGTTGCAGCCAGAGTTCCACGGAAAAATCACCGCCCGGTTCCACGGCCAGGGGGAGGACGTCGTCCTGGTTGGGCGCGGTAAAGCTGCCTCGGTGTAAAGCCAGGCAACCTCTACTGTCGAAACGGGCCTCGCCTAGCGGGCTCAGTTGATAGTTCAACAGCGGTTCGTCCAACTCGGTGTCCAGGGCGAAGGGTTCCTCGTAGCTGTCTTGGAAGAGGAAGATCAGGTCTTCATCCAAGGGCGGCCATTCAGAGGCGAGGGTGAAACTTGCCAGAGTGATCAATGCAAGAGATATTGAAAGACGGATCATGACGGCTCCCGGTCATTGTGATAGGCACAGCAATGCCCCACCCGGGGGTGAGGCATGCTGTTTTTCAGTATCGGTAATTATTGCGCGGAAGTTTCGAGGCTGACGCGTTTGCCGCTACGTTCGTCGTTGCCCATCTTGGCGACCAGGATCATGTCGTTGCCTTCTTTCTTGAAGGTAACGAAGGGGCCGCCGGTCTCGAAGGTCATGGGGCTGGTGGGTGTCATGGGGAAGCGCTGTCCGTCGCCCAGCACGCCCACCAGTTTACCGTCTTTCTTGATAATGGAGACTTCCGTGTCCTCGCTCAGCTGATACAAGCCAAGCAAGGCATCCATTTGTTCCTCGGTCAGTTTGAACGCTGCCACACCGGTCCATTTGCTGACATCCACACCCAGTCTCCGCAAGGTTTTCAGGGAGTTGTCCTTTACATTGGGCTCGGGTGACATGGACAGCGCCTTTTCGGCCATGGCGATCGCTTCTTCATTGCGGTCCCGGCGCATAAGGAACTCGGCGTAACTGTCGTAGGCGTTGGCGCTTTCGGGATAAGCCGCGATGATCAGCTTGAAGGCCTGTCCCGCTTCCTCGTACTCACTGGTCGACATCATGCGATAGGCGGCCAGGTTGAGGTACTGCTCGTCCAAACCCAGGGCGTCGATATTGTCCTTGTGCTTTTCCACCAGCTTGAAGGCCTCGTCGTACATGCCCAGCGAGAGCAGGCCGGACGCGCCGATGGTTTCGGGAATCTCGGCAACGGGCCAACCGTTGCGACCCATGGCGGCGGAAGTGACGATCCAGACGACGGCCTTGGTTTGGCGAAGGCGTTCCTTACCCAGCTTGGCGGCCCGGCGCGAAGCCCAGGAGCCGCCGCTGGACAGCGACAGGTCGGTAATGGGGGCTCCGGCGGCGCGCGCCAGGTGCGACGCCCAACTCGCGGTGAAGTGGGCAAAGGCCTGGCTGTCGCCGATCACGACCACTTCGCCGTCGTTCACGTGTTTGTAGACCTCCCCGTCATAGGTTACCTCGAAGGCGGTCATGGGCTGTTTGGAATTGGCGCGTTCCACGGATTTGCGCTCCATATGGGAGAAACGGCTCTTGTCGCGGCTTTTCAGATCGTAGCGTTCGAGGCGTTCGGCCAGGGCATCAGCGGCCAACATGGCGCCGTAACTGGACAAATGGTGACCGCGAACCTCGTAAAGGTCCATTTTCGCATCGGGCCTGGCGGCTTCCAGGACGGGCAGGACATCGAAAACCTCCACCCCGGCTTCCAGCAGTTTGATCATCGCGGCTGTACGCGCGGTGGAAGCGGGTATGCCCTCGGGCAACTCCGTTTCGAAGACATGGTGATACAGCTCGAACTTGGAAGGCACGGGCACCATGATCAGATCTACGCCCAGGGCCTGCAGCTTCTGGTGGAATTCCAGAATCGCCTGGTAGCTGGAGCCCTCGCCCTCGCCGGGCCAGACGGGATAGATGCCGCCGGAGGTGATTCCCCGCTGGAATTCCTGTCCGTTGACATCCACGTAACGTTCGTCCTTCTTGGAGACCACCTTCGCGGCGATTTCCTTGCGGAAGGCGGTCAACTTTTCGTTGACGGCAACCAGGCCGCCATGGGCCTCCAATTTTGCGTTCAGTGCTTCTAATTGCTGTTGTATGTCTTTCTGTCGTTGCGATTGCGCATCGCCGCCAAACGCGGTGAGGGCCAAGAGGAAAAGAGCGAGTCGCCCAAAAAAGTTCACGGCATTCTCCTTATACGAACCGGGGATCATTCCCGGGATCAGGGCGCAGCAATACCCTGTCCCGGTAATTTTTGGGAAGGCATACCCCACGAGTTTGCCTTGTATACGGCCCCGGCGCCCCGGCGGTTTAGTTTGGGCGGAGATTTTTATGCCGGTTCCCGCACTCTCTCACTTTTAACCCCGTCCATTTTTACTTAATTGCTTGAGAAAATTTTCATTTCCGGGTAGGCTATTTCCAACGCGCATTTACGATTATGACCCTGAAGGTTACCAGGAACCTTTCGCCTTCTACATCACCGGAAAACCCAACCCCATCTGGAGGACGGCATGAGAGCGTGTTCGGCACTGTTATTTTCGATCATCATTCTTCCCGGCATGTCCGGGGGACCCGAGGTCAATTCCCAATCCCGATTCAAGGGCAACTTCGGGTTGAATGTTCCCATTTCCGGCCTCCCCTGCATGCTGATCGATGAAAATCCCGAGTCATTGACCGGCTACGGCGCGCGGTTTTATATCCGAACCTCCGATTTGAACCTTCAAGACGGCGATGCGCTGGTGGTTTTTTCCGGGCGTGACAGCGGCGGCACGACCTGGTTTTCCCTACAGGTCGGTCAATCCTCCGGCGTTCCCCACATTCAATTGAATGCGCGGCTGGATAACGGCCAGACCGCATCACTGGCCCAGGGCGCCTTGACCGCGCTGAACCTGAACGGCTGGCTCGGTGTGGAGATGGAATGGATCGCCGACGCCTCGGCCGGGTTCCTAAAGTTATTCATCGACGGTGTCGAGGTGACCGGGCTCAGCAACCTGGCCAACGGCGCAGGCAGAATCGACTCCGTTCGGTTGGGCGCGGTTGCCGCCGTCAATACTCCGGCCGGCAGTGTGCTGATCGATGATTTTGCGTCGCGTAAGGTAACCCGCATCGGCACCTTGTGCATTACCCAAACCGAGTTCAACAATATGAAACCGGTCTGGCCGTCCATCAACGTTATTCGCCTGATGGAGTACTTCCCGCATTTCTGTCCGCCCATTTAATAGGCATCGAAATCCCTAATTTCTCCATCACGGCCTTCGTCCCCCAGGGTTTCCGGTACAACTCCGCCTATGCCGCGGAATCACCGTGTAACCCATCCAGGTCCATGATTCCGACCGGAAAGATTTGTTATTGGGAAAAAGAGAGTTGTCTTTGTGATAGATTGACAGATAAATCATGATCATCGTTTAAAACTATCTTTTTATGGTGTATTTGATCAAAAAGTTTATAAAAGTAGATACTGAACTACATGCCAAACAAATATTTTTTTCATATTTAACCTTAAGGTCGATCAGTTGATGATTATCTCAACGGCTTTTAGAGAGCTTATATAAAGCACAAGGACCTGAAGACTCTCAGAGGAAACGATGGTGACGAGTATTAGTATAGGTCTTGAATTTTCAGACACATAATCGTGTAGAAAGCACGCGTTATGTTTTTCTTGACAAATCAATCGTTCCGATTGGAGAATGCGGTGTTCGATTTCCAATTCAGGAGGCTTCCAATGCTAAGAAAGTGTTGTTACTTTGTATTTTTTCTTTTTTGTTTCTATTCCTATGCTCAAGAGGTTGGTTACTGGCCTTTAGATGGTGACAGCCTGGACGCGAGTTCGCTTGCTAATGTAAGCAGCAGTGCGAACCTGGTGTATTCCGACGGGCAGATCGGTCAATCCGCCTATTTCAACGGAACCAGTAGTTACATTCGCGTCACCCCCGATTTGATGAACCTCGGCGATTCCTTTTCGGTATCTCTATGGATGAAGGCGGATAACGGTGTCGACAACGTGAGGCTGATCGATAACCGGGGGACCGGCGGGAGCGTTCCGGGTTGGCAACTCAAGATACGCCGGTCAGGCGAAAAATGGCGAATCAGCACCGCACTGATCGAGGCGGACAACGGCACCCAATACCGCTGCGACAGTTGCGGCAGCGTGTATGACTACGGACAGTGGTATAACGTGATCATGGTTTTCAATCAGGGATCGGATTTATCGTTTTATGTCAACGGCGTTTTAGACGGCGTGGTGAACGTGGGCAGTGTGATCAATTATTCAAACGCGCTGCCGATTGTGATCGGCGGCGCGCTTGTCGACAGCGGCGTGGAGGGAACCTCTTCCCAGTTCTTCAAAGGATTTTTGGACGATGTGAAAATCTATAATTCGGCCTTGACCGCCGCTGAAATCGCGGCCATCAATGCCAATTTCCCGGACTGGGTGGTTGGAGAAAACCAGCTTACCTATAACGGCGGCAGCGTGGGCATTGGAACCGACAACCCCGCCGCCCCGCTGCATATCGAAATAAACGATTCCTCTTTTCCCAACTTGTTGCTCACCAGTAACAACTCCACGCCATGGATCAGAATGGTCAATGACTCCACAAGTGAAACCTTCAATATATTTAACGGGTCTGCAGGCTTCAGAATCGATGATAACGGGGGCGGTGCGGAATTCGAGATAAACAATAACGGTACGATCAAGTTGGGCCAAAGCAATAACGCCTTTCTGGAGATCGAGGGCACCGCCGCCGGGGGCGATGTAATCGTTCAAAACGACCTATGGGTCAACGGCACAATTTTCGGCACCATGAGCGGAAATCCCGTTAACGAGAATACCCTCAGTTTGGTCAATGACACTACGAACGTAACCTACAACTTCGTCAACGGGTCGGTCGGTTTAAGAATCGATGACAACGGAGGCGGTGCGGAAATGGAGATCAACAATAACGGTAACATCAAACTGGGTGAAAACAATAGCGGTTATCTGGAGATCGAGGGCAGTGCCCAAGGCGGCGATGTCCTGGTTCAAAATGACCTGTGGGTCAACGGCACAATTTTCGGCAGCATGAGCGTTAGTACCGTTTACGACAACAGCCTCAGTTTGATCAATGACACTACGGGCGTAACCTTCAATCTCATCAACGGGTCGGCCGGTTTTAGAATCGATGACAACGGCGGTGGTGCGGAAATGGAGATCAACAATAACGGCACGATCACGTTGGGCCAAAGCGCAAACAGCTATCTGGAGATCGAGGGCACTGCCTTAGGCGGCGATGTGAGCATCCAGAACGACCTGGTCGTCTTCGGCACTTTCAGCAATCCTTCCGACGTGAACCTGAAGGAAGAATTCGAAGTGGTCGATACCCAAAGTGTTTTGGAAAAACTGGTTGAACTGCCCATCACCACCTGGACCTACAAAAGGGACGACGACCGCACGCGTCATATGGGCGTCATGGCGCAGGACTTTTACGCGGCCTTCGGGCTGGGTCGTTCCGATCGTCTTCTCACCTCCATCGATCCTGACGGTGTGGCGATGGCCGCCATCCAGGGTTTGAATCGCAAAGTGGAAACCAAAAGCGATGAGATTGCTCATCTGAAGCAAGAAAACCGGGAACTGAAAGACCGCCTGGCCGTCCTGGAAGAGATGGTCAAAGCCCTGGCCAAGCAGATACAGTAACCCTCGGTAGTCCCGAAGTCAAACAAGCGCCGGGCCTGTTCGGGCCCGGTTCCTTATGGGTCGTTTCCATGCCTCATCCAGCGCGGGTGAAAGTGCAATACCTCCCCGGGCTCGGCTTTTGGAGGTAGATCACAGATTCTGACATCTCCCAGCCCTTCTGAGTATAAGACTTGCATTAACGATGCAAAAAGCGTTATGTTAGATACGTATTGACCAATTTTAATTTACCTTAATCAATTTTCAACATGAAGCGTGTTCAGGACAGGCGTTGCATCGCGGCGCCCGTTAGTCAGATAGCTGGGAGAATCACGATGTTGACTTTTTTTCGGACAGCCTGCTGCTTGTTGTTACTGACAGGTTGCACCCTCATGGCTCAGCCGTGCGTCGTGCCCGATAACGGCACCGGTACGGTTACCCTACCACCCGATGGATGCGGTTATGTCGCACCCAACGATTTACATCTCATCATCGACGGTTTGCCGCCGGGCACAACCATCGAGATCGATCCGATTCACCAAAGGTTCATCTGCACTACGCCGGGCGCCCCGGTCGGCGCCTGCGGTGTAGCGGGCGGCACCCTCGGCGGGAATGTGGAAACCTTTGACTCCACCTTGACCCTGCAGATGCGGGGAACCGGGCTTCTGGAGGGCTATTCACGAACCATCGATATCCCGGTCGCTTGCGAGACCCATACCGGGCCTCGTACAGAAGGATCGCCCGTGCAAAGCTTCCCCACCGATATGTTTGCCTTGGAAGGCATGATCACCGGTGATGAGGATTTCGAGGAGTTGCGGGTGAGGGCAGGTACCAATTTCGGATTACCCAGCCCCGGTTCGACCACGCTTATCCGCAAACCGGACGGTACCTTCAATGTGGACAGCTTTTTCGATATTACCTACGAGATCGAATTTATACCCGCAGCAGGCGGAGCTTTAGGCGGCTTTCTCGGTGGTGTGACGACCGGTACCGTGCGCGTCCGTGCCGGAGAGCCCGAACCCATTGTGCCCGACCCTTGCGTGGTGGTGGATGACGGCACCGGTACGGTCAGCCTGCCGCCGGAAGGTTGCCCTTACCTGTCGCCCGATGAGGTGCACATAATTATTGACGGCCTGCCCCCGGGAACCGAGATCACCTTGGACCCCATTCATAGGGCCTTCATTTGCAGGGGCGACGGCGGGCCGCATTGCGGTACACCCGGCGGTGATTTGGGGGGTGAGACCGAAACGTTCGAATCCATGATCGTTTTCAATGCCCAGGGCACCGGCGAACTGGCCGGGTTCAATCGGACGATTGCCGTCCCGTTGCTTTGCGAAACGCATACCGGACCGCGGAATCCCGGTGATCCCGTCCAAGATTTTCCCACCGAAATGGTCAGCCTGCAAGGCCAGTTGTTCGGTGATCCCGATTTCGAATCCCTGACGATTACCGGGGGACGGGCCAACGGTCTACCGCCCAGTATGGGACACACCACCCTCAAACGGCTACCTGACGGTAACTTCAATGTGGACAGCTTTTTCGATATTACCTACGAGATCGAATTTGTACCCGCAGCAGGCGGAGCTTTAGACGGCTATCCCGGTGATGTGACGACCGGTACCGTGCGCATGCGAGCCGGCATGCCGCCGCCCGTGGAACCTCCCAATCCCTGTTTGCAGGATCGGGATGCTGCCCTGGGTATCCCGCTTCCGCCGCAAGACTGTTCCTATATTTCCGATGTCAACGAACCGCCGATCCTCATTCAACCCGGGCCGGATTCCGGTCGCGGCGCAGTGGTCAACGGTCTGGAAGCCCGGGTCGTGCACCGCGATTTTCGTTGCGTAACCGGCACGCCGCCTTTCTGCGGTGAACAGGGCGGAACCCTGGGCGGCAATCGCGAGGTCTTCGAATCCCACCTGTTGCTCCACCTTCAAGGCACCGGCTCCTTTGCGGGTTATGACCGTATGGTGGTTGTTCCCACCAGTGTGGAGACGCATACCGGTGCGGTCAACCCGGATCTGCCGCACCAATGTATTTCCAACCTGATGTTCAACCTGCAAGGAGAAATTACCGGCGATCCGGATTTCGCACTTCTGCGTGTTACCGGCGGCGCCGACAATGACATGCCGAGCACCGGCCGCACGACCCTGACTCATGTCAGGCGCAATACCTTCAACGTGGACAGCTTCTTCGACATCACCTACCAGATCGAATTCCAGGGCAGCGACACCGGGCCCCTGGCCGGTCTGACCGGTACGGTGGGCAGCAAGCACCGTGTACGGGCCGGGGTCCGGCGCGCTTACCAACCGCCTTGCACCACCGTGGACGACAACGGGGTCGTGGTGCTGCCCTCGCCGGATTGCGAGTATGTGTCTCCCAATCAGGTCCATATGATCATCGACGGCCTGCCGCCGGGAACCGAAATCAAACTGGATGCCTCCCATCGTAATTTCATTTGCAACGATACACCGGAGTTCTGCAGCGAACCGGGAGGCAGCCTGGGCGGTCGCATCGAGCGCTTCGATTCCACAGGCGCCTTGAAGCTGACCGGCACCGGCGCTCTGTTGTGCATGGTTCGCGATGTGGACGTGCCGTTGGCCGTGGTCGTGGAAACCGGCCCCATCGATCCGCAGAAACGGTTCCAGGTGATTGAAAATCGCATTACCGCCATGCAAGGGTTCGTCAAGGGCGATCCCGATTTCGATGTGCTGCAATTCACCGCGGGAACCGACAACAAGCTGGAAAGCACCGGTAAGACCATGCTGACCCGCTTGCCCAGCGGTAATTTCGCCGTGGACAGCTTCTTCGACATCGAATATCGAATCGATTTCCAAGGCGCTCCCGGAAGCGCTTTGGAAGGCATGAGCGGCTCGACCACGGGCAATACCCGAGTTGAAACCGGTGACCACAAACCCTATCGTCGCCTGTTGGAGCGTGTCAGCACCAGGGAGGACTCCATTCTGGACCTGATCCTCGCGGTCAACGAAATCGATAAACTGCGCCTGCCGCCCCGTTAATCCCATGATCCCGGAGGCGGGTGCCGCCCGCCTCCGGCGATCGAGCCTTACGTGGGTCGGTTTTTTAACCCGGTATCGTTGTGTGAAAAATTGAACGACTGTTCAAGGCAACCCGTGTACCCGCTCTGTTTTACGATTCTTCGCGCGGTGCTCGCCGGGCGTTTTTCCTGTGATGCCAAGCGGTTGGGCCCCGTTTTTTTCCATCCATTCCTTGTTCTATACGCCGGCAATAGGTTATAGTTGGCTGTTAACGGATAGTACCATCCCACCGATGATTAACTGAAAGTGTCGGGAACTAGTGGTAAGGTTTGGAGTGTTTAGTTATGAACCGTCGTCTACTCAATTGCTTGAGCATAGTCTGTCTTTTGATCCTTTTTGGTTGTGATAGTTCGGATTCCATCGACAATTCGCAATCCAACCCCCCGGTGGCCCTCACCGAGTATACTTTCGCCCGGTATGATCTTACCGCCGGCGACCCCAGCGTGATTCCTCTCCCTAATGACGTGTTGCGTGACCCCGTTTCGGGCAATCTCGCCCTGCCTACCATCGGCGATCCCGCGGTTGACGCCCTGATTTCCCAGGTGAATACCTTGAAGGGATTTTCTACCAGCGCCCCGCTTCGCATTCCCCTGGACAGCAAGGTTGTTTTGGACAGCGTCAATGTGAATACCGTTTTATTGGTAGATCTGATCGATTTGGAACTGGCCTCAGGCGGTGCTCAGGTTAATCCCATTCGCCCCTTGGATTTGAACGTGACGACCGAGATCGATATCATGGACCCCGATGATGCCGAAGATGACGTGGAATATCACGTTATCAACGGTTTCCCCATCCAACCGCTGAAACCCGGACGTCCCCACCTGGCCATCTTGACCCAGGGCGTGATCGGCGAAGATAGCGGCCTGCCGGTTGAGTCCGACGCCGTGACCACCCTGCTGAAAGGCAATGCCGCATTGACCGGCGACTTTGCCGCCCTGGAAACCTTGCGTCAACTGTACGACAGTACGCTTTGGCCCGCGGCTGAAGCCGTCACCGGTCAATCCCGAATTTTCATTCCCATGGCTTACGCCTTCACCACCCAGCCCTTGTTCGAAACATTGCAAGCCCTAAGGGCCAGAGCACAGAACGAAAATCCCGTTCCCGAGATAACCACCGCGGCGATCGGCGCGGCCCAGGTTGACGGCCTTTACAACCTGTTGGGTTTGGGCGCAATCCCCCACGGTTCCGTGGGCGCCGTCTACAGCGGCTCCTTTGAGGCGCCCAACTACATTTCAAACCCCTTGTTCGGTACCTTCCAGGGTGAAGGCGAGAACGTTCAGGAAATCAGTCGCAACACGATCAAGTTCATCTGCGCCACGCCCCCGGGCCCCGGCCCGCACCCGGCGATCATCTACCAGCACGGCATCACCAGTTTCAAGGAAACCGTGTTCATCCTGGCCGAGGCAGCCGCAATCAGCGGTAACGCCATTATCGCTATCGACCTGGTGCTGCACGGTGAACGCCAGATTGACGGCGACGGCGACGGTCAAATCGATCCTTCCGGCGACAACTACATCAACCTGGCCAGCCCCTTGACCTCGCGCGACAATACGCGGCAATCGGTCGCCGACCTGATCATGCTGACCCGTATGATCTCCAGCGGTCAGACCGATTTCGACGGTTCCGGTATCTTCAATCTGCTCCCGGATCAAACCCGCTTTGTCGGCATTTCCCTGGGCGGCATCGTCGGCGGCGTGTTCGCGGCTGTTGAACCCAATATCACAACGGCCAACCTGAACGTTCCGGGTGGACGCGTCCCCTACCTGTTGCAGCGTTCGCCCTCCTTCGGTCCCCAGATCGATGCGGGCCTGGCTCAGTTCGGTCTGGCTCCGGGCAATCCGCTTTACGACCTGTACTTTATGTTCGTTCAGACCATCAACGATGATGCGGATCCCTTGAACTACGGCGTGCATTTTGCCTCCGGCGCGCTTTCCAACGACGTGCCCACCAATGTGCTGATACAGGAAGCGATCAACGACATCGTCATTCCGCCTTCGGCCACCCAGGATTTGGCGCGCGCCGTGGCACTGACCCAGTTCGACGCCATCAATCCCGTCCCCGACTTTCCTCAAGCGGAAAGCGGCGCTACGGGAGCGGTCGGCAGCGGTTACTATCAGTTCGACGCGGGCCACGGCGCCTTGTTCTCTCCCGCCGAGGGTCCTACCGAACTGATTCAGTTCCAATCGTTTCTCTACCTGACTACCGCTATCTTCGGAGCGCCGCTCATCGTCGACCCGGCAGCTGTCGAGTTGGGCGCCAAGAAACTGCCAGAGGGCGTCCCGGCCAACTGGAACCTGGATCTATTCCATGCTCCTGACTGGGAAGTACGTCCCGAGGCGATTCGCCTGCCCAAGCCCTGAGTAGGGTACAAACCGGTAAAACCGATGAAAAGCCTCCGCTTCGGCGGGGGCTTTTTTATTCAGGACGCTCCACGGTCGGCCAAACGGGGGGACTGATCTCGCTCTGTTCTTCCATTTCCTCTTCCAGCATCTTCAGGCGTTTTTGGATGCGGGGGAAGCCGGGATCCAGGTTGGCCACGATTCGGTAGTGTTTGAATGCCAACGACAGCTTGTTTTCTTGGGCCATCAGGGTCGCGTACTGGTAATGTAACTCGGTATTGTTGGGGTCCAACTCCAAAACCTTGCGGATGACCGGCAGGGCGGCCGCGTAGTTTTCCACGGCGCCGTAAGCCTTGGTCAGGCCGATGAACCCGCGGATATTGTCGGGCTCGTATTTGATCAGTTCCCGGTAGGTCTGGATAGCGTCCTTGTAGCGTCCCATGTTGCGGTAGACCTCGGCCAGTTTCTCCACGCCCGCGGTGAAGTTGGGTTTGTACTTGAGGAGTTTCTTCAAAACCTCCACCGCCTTTTCGGCGTGGTTGGCCTCGCTGTAGAGAATGGCGACACGCAGCATGGCGGGATAATTGTGTGGGTTTACCTCGCGCAGGTACTCCTGGTATTTGACCTCGGGGTCCTTGGATTTGACGTATTGCTGCACGTAAGCGGTCATGTTCTCCACGGAAAGCTCGTTTTTGCCCTTGAGAGATTGAGCCAGGGCCAGATTGAACAGGGCTTGCTCGAACTTGGGACGCCCTTTATTGGCCTCGTCGAACATGGTGACGATTTCTTCCGGGTCCTTCTCTTGCGCGGCCAGCACCCAGCCGAGGTTGTAGTAGATTTCGGGTTGCGGTTTCAATTCCAGGGCCCGGCGTAGTTGCTCCTCGCCCTCTTCATATCGGCGCAGGTGAACCAGCAACTCGGCCAGGCGAACATAAACGGGTTGTGGCTGCGTGGTGTGCTTGAGCGAGGTTCGGTAATGTTCGATCGCGGTCTCGTATTCCTCGCGGCGGGCGTATATCTCGGCCAGGGCGATGTAACTCCAGAAATGATCGGGATGCAGCGCGACGGCTTTTTCCAGCATCTCCACGGCCTCTTTCCAATGACCGATCAGGTGGAGAACCAGGGCCAGATTGTAGTAAGCCCTGAAATGGTTGGGGCGATGACGGAGGCTGTTCCTCAGCGCTTCGACGGCCAGATCGGGGTTGTTGCGTTCCACGTAGAGCGCGGCCAGGTTGTTGTAGGCGGGCTCGTGATCCGGTTTGAG
>JAAUYB010093665.1_pt1 | contig 16962 bp, 19 predicted proteins | sample 7278071 | NCBI WGS metagenome assembly JAAUYB01 (sample SAMN14350121, study PRJNA611818) | marine sediment metagenome | isolation source: surface marine sediment (1.8m) | place: French Polynesia: Moorea | collected 2018-08
AAATGTTATTAAACTATAATCCTCGTCATTGTTTACCTTCTGCTGAAGAGTTACCCGATTCTGATGATACACCCGTGGATAATCAATTACAACACTTAATTCCTGGACTTTTAGAAGCTATTCTCGCTTTAATTTGGTCGGAGAGAATGGACTGGTATTTTGGGGTAGATATGGGAATCTATTACAACCCTCAACAACCCACGGATGTGATTGTACCAGATGGTTTTTTGAGTATTGGGGTTCCCCGTATTATTGATTCAGATTTACGTTTATCTTATGTTTTATGGGATGAACAAGTTATCCCGACAATGGTTTTAGAAGTAGTTTCTCAAACAAGACGAGGAGAATATTCTCAAAAGAAAGAAGAGTATGCAAATCTGGGGGTTTTATATTATGTGATTTATAATCCTTTACGGAAGAGAAAACCCCGTTTAGAAGTGTATCAATTAAACAATCAACAATACGAATTATTAGAAGGGGAACCGGTTTGGTTATCAGAAATCGGTTTAGGTATTGGTAGAGAAATTGGGGTTTATCAAGGGGTTGAAAGAGAGTGGTTATATTGGTATGATCAAGAAGGTAAACGGTATTTTACCCCTGAAGAAAGGGCTTTAGACGCTGAAAAAAAAGCTCTGCAAGCCGAAGAGAAGGTTAGAAAATTAGAAGAAAAGTTACGCAGTTTAGGGTTTGATCCTTCTGAATTTTCTTGATAGTTTAGAAGATAATATCATCTGATAATAATCCTTGATTATACTGGTAATAAAAATCTTCTTTAACTATTAATTATTGAATTAATATTATGCTTTCCATCCTTCAATTGCACCAGCGACAAATGCACCAATGGGGTTACTTTTCATTGCTTCTAATAACCCTTGCTGACACGCTTGCATGGCTTTTTGTTTCCAAGTTGGATTAGTTTCATTAGATAAAACTAGCTAGTTTTATCGAAGGTGCAAGATATGAGCATAGCTAAAATGAGATTCCTCGTTCCTCGGAATGACGAAGAAGGATAGGGAAAATCTCTCACTAACGATAGATGACTAATATGTAAATTTTTGTTAAGATACAAAGGAGATAATAAATTTTAAGAACTCAGAGGGGTCATTAATGCCTATTAAGATAAGAGAAGACATAGCCTATATTCTGTTAAACAAAATTAATCAAGTCAACCAACAAGGAAGCGAAAAAGTCGATTTTAATAACACAGACTTTACAGGAAGAAACCTAAGCGTTTCCGACTTCCTAGGACATTTAGATTATTTCAACCAAAAAGGTTATATTGAAGCAGAATTTACAGGGAATGCTTACGCCAAACAAGAAGATGTTCCTTCCCTAGTAGAAGCCGATGATATTGATTTTCGTATTGCGAATACATTAGGTGCGCCGGACGGACCATTACCCCATTTAATCCGCTTTAAAAAGGCTGCTTTAACCGAAAAAGGTCATCAAGCCCTGCAACGTTTAGAAAAAAATTATCCCCAAGCGTTAGAAAAGGGTCCCCAAGTTTCTATTGTAACAAAAGACTTACCTTTCCTCGAAAAAGTTCAACTCAAAGCCGAACTTCCAGACATTTTTGATGCCAAAGATTTAACCATTATTGTGTATCGAACCTTACGAGATTTGATGACAACCGAATCATCAGAAAAAGTCAAATCAGAATTAAAAAATGATAACGAAGAGATTCATGATCTTTGGAAAGATAATAATCCTCTGGTGGCTTGGTTGAGCAAAATTCGACCCCCTCTTATCTTCGATGGTAGAACCTTTTTAAGACGCATTGAACAAGAGGGTGGTGTCCCCCGTGGAACCGATGGAATCAAAGTAATTAATGCCGTTTTTTCTGCTACTAAAGACGAGTTATCCGATGGGATGAGAAAAGAAATTGAAGCAGTGTTACCTGATGACATCAAGACCCTTTGGCAGTCTGCTTAGATAGATTATAGTAAGGTGGGCATTGCCCACCCTACTGTCTTCAATGACTTTAATCACAAAATTTTTCTACACAACGAACAAACATTTCTACTCCTAAAGATAAGACAGTTTCATCGAAATCAAAGCGAGGATGATGATGGGGATAATTTAACCCTTTTTCTGCATTGGCTGACCCTAAAAAGAAGTAACATCCTGGCACTTCTTGCAAAAAGAATGACATATCTTCCCCGCCCATGGTTTGACAAGTCGGCGCAATTCCAACAGGGGTTTCTACCACTTCTAAGGCGATAGATTTAACCAAGTCCGCCATTTTTTCATCATTAATTACAGGGGGATATAAACGCCAATAATCTAACTCATAATCCGCATTGTATCCTTGACAAATCCCTTTAACAATCTCCTCAATTCTTTGGCCAAAATACCCTTCAAATTCAGGATTAAAATAACGCACCGTTCCACTCATTCTGGCCGTATCTGCTATCACATTTGAAGCGGTTCCTGCGTGTAATTCTCCCACCGTTACCACTGCCGAATCAAGGGGATTAACATTCCGAGAAACAATGGATTGTAAGACGTTAACAATCTGTGCGCTAACCACCACAGAATCGACCGTTTGATGGGGCATGGCCCCATGACCCCCTTTTCCGAAGATATTGAGGCGAAAACACTCTACAGCAGCCATTAACGGACCGCTACGGACTCCTACAGTACCCAAAGGTAGATTATTCCAGACGTGCAGACCAATAATGCCATCCACATCAGGATTCTTTAAAATCCCCGCTTCTATCATAGGTTTAGCCCCGCCGGGACCTTCTTCGGCGGGTTGAAAAATAATTTTGACCGTTCCTTTAAAATATTGACGATGTTGCCATAAATAGTAAGCTGTACCTAAAGCAATGGTGATATGTCCATCGTGGCCGCAAGCGTGCATGGTTCCTTCGTGGAGGGAACGATAGGGGACATCGTTTTCTTCGTGGATGGGTAACGCATCTATGTCTGCACGAATAGCTAAGACCGGTCCAGGATGGGGACTGGCGATGGTTGCAACGATACCCGTTTTCGCAATTTCGGTTTCATGGGGAATACCTATTGCTGTTAACTGTTGAGCGATAAAATGGGCAGTAATGTCTTCTTGAAACCCCAATTCTGGACGTTGATGTAGATAACGTCGCCATTCTACTAATTGAGCTTGAAGCTGACGAATTTCTAGGCGAATCTGTGAAAAATTGAGGTAATTGGCTTGAGGAAAGGTTGAAATCATTGCAAATACGACGGACAGTAATGAACAGTTTGCTGTCCTTCCCATTCTATCTTTCTTCCGCGAGAGAACTTCCGCTACACATTGATGTTAGCGGTGAGATGAATCGCTGGCAGGATTTATGACGGTGAAGCTCCATACACTCACATTCGTAGAGTGTAGGCTTCAAGCGGAAATTATCCTTCTTGAACTTCCTTCCTGGTACTCCTTCTTTCCCACTACGGCATTTTATAGTGAGGAACACGCCCAGCCCCACCTTGTTGACCATTATAGCAAGTCACTGGCGATTTATCCCACACTTGTTTAATTATTTTTGATTGAAAACAAAGTGTGGGGCTTCTCGCCAAATAAGCTAAATTTTCTTAAAAGAACTGACTTTTGGCTAAAGCGGCAACTTTTGCTCTTGTAGAAGGGGTTAAATCGGTTAATTCATCCAGGGTTAACCATTTTTCTTTAACCAACTGAGCCAAGAGAAAAACGGATGCAGACTCTCTAGAATCGTACTTACCATCAATGCTATAACGCCGACTATTCAAATAGTCGTTCAAGGCCCAAATATCACTAATCTGAGTAATCTGACTAGCTTTTTGGTTAATTTCAGCCACCAGTGCTTCTGTTTCTCTGGTATAGGCTTTTTTCAATGCTTCTTGAGCAATTTTTTGCTCAGTTTCGGTCCATTGTTGAGTGTTTGTTTTCATATCGGAATTTTAAAGCCATTAGAATACGCCCTAACCAGTAGAGCGCATCTATCGTATTAATTGTGATTTTACTATTCTTAAGAATATAGCAAAAATTTTCCCAATTAGCGAACTAAGTTTAATAGTTCTTTAGGAGAGGCCAGTAAATCAATAGCCACAAAGAAAATTTTATTTTCAGCATTGAGTAAAAATCGCCAAGCGATGTTCATCCCAACACCGCCACCAAACCAAGGGGTTTGACACTTTCCTGTGACTTTAATTTGAGTGAAACCATCGTCAGCCGGTTCGCTTACCCCTCGTTCGGGAATTAAGTTGAGATTTTGACATTCTTCACGGAAGAAACGCAGCACATTTTCCTTACCAATAATAGGACGGCGGAAAGGCGGTTGCAACGCTCCATCTTCGGTAAATAAGGCGATTAAAGCATCAAAATCATTAGCATTCAAATTATTCATGTAGCTAAGGATAGTTGAATTATCAATGCCTTCAATTTTGACTTGAGTCCGTTGGGCAATTTCTTTGGGGGGGACAACGGGTTCACTAATCTTTTGGAAATTGGTCATTTTGCTGGGATCATAACCCATATCTACCACACAATTACGCAGAACGGTAATTTGTTGCCCTGGTTCTAAGCCAGTAATGGTGAGAAGAATCGCGTTAGCATTGGCTGAAAGCTTATACCCTTCAGGAATAGGAGCAATTTTGCCTTGTTCCATCAATTTTCCTAATTCATACCAAAAACCAAGTTTGATATTAGGTGTCCAAGTGGCGTAAGTCCGACTAACAGGGGTATCCGCACGGTTCGCTAAGTCGCACATGGCCTGACTTTGCTCTAAAGGACTCATACTGAGCATATCTTTGATTGTACCTTCAGCAAACTGCATATTGGCCGCCCCAGGAGCAGCAACGGTGATGTTTTTACCCATCTCTAGGTAAGCAAACCAAATTAAAGCCAATTGATCTTCAGCACTCAGTTGCTCGAATCTAGCTATGGTTGCAGGAACAGCATCAGCAGCTAAGGTATTCGGAAAAATATTGCGGGCTGAATCTATAGAAAAAGGCATATTTATCCTTACGTTTGTGAGGGTTTTTTGTGGACTAACGTTTAGTTAAGTTAGTCCTATTCTCAATCAGTGTATCATGACAGTTTACTTTTACTTAAGAAGTAGAAAAAGAAGATATTGATAAGTGACTTCTACCCGAAACGTGACAAGTTTTTGGGTACAAATAAATCCCCAACTATAACGTTTAATTAAGTTGGGGTGTGTTCAATTATTCAACGTCTAACGCCTAACTTATTGTAAGCCTTCTGTGAGTTGTTGTTTAGCCGTTGATAAGGCTTCTGATAGCTTACTGGAATCTCGTCCTCCTGCTTGAGCTAAGTTAGGGCGACCCCCTCCCCCCCCACCGCATATTTTAGCAATTTGACCGATAAATTTTCCGGCCTGTAGTTGCTTATCTTGGTTGACTTTTTTGCTAAAAGCTGCTACCAGGCTAACCTTCCCTTCTGAGGGAATCGACCCCAAAATAACGGCCCCTTCTCCTAGTTTTTGTTGTAATCTTTCTGCTGCGGTTTGCAATGCTTTTGCGTCCATTTCTCCCATGTCTGACACCAACAGTTTAAACTCACCAATAGACTCAGCTTCGGTTAATAATTGATCCGATTTTGCCACAGCCAAATCCTGTTTAACCGCTTCTAATTCTTTTTGAGTGGTTTTCAGTTCAGACTGTAAAGAAGTGATGCGATCGCTAACTTCTTCGGGTTTAATTTTAAAGCGATCGCAGAGATCCTTAACCACAGTTTCTCGCACTTTTAAATATTCTAAAACCGCAGGACCAGCCACCGCTTCAATGCGTCTTACACCTGAAGAAATACCGCTTTCTGACATAATTTTAAACAAGCCAATTTCAGCCGTATTTTTAACATGAGTTCCTCCACACAATTCCATGGAAACCCCAGGCACATCGATCACCCGAACCTCTGCCGAATATTTTTCACCAAACATGGCGATCGCCCCCTTTTCCTTAGCGGTTTCTAGGGGCATCACCGCGATTTCTGTATCGTGTGCTTCAGCGATCCAACTATTAATTAAATCCTCAATTTCTTGTAACTCTTCTGCCGTTACCGCGCGGGGACAATTAAAATCGAATCTCAAGCGATCGAAGGCAACCAAAGATCCGGCTTGAGAAATAGAATCATCCACCACTTTCTTCAAAGCTGCTTGTAATAAATGGGTTGCGGTGTGATTAGCTTGTACCCGACGACGACAAGCCCGATCAATGGTTGCCTTAACGTTATCGTTAACAGAAACTTGGCCCCTTTCTACCCGACCAAAATGAACAAAAATGCCGGATTCTTTCTGCACATCATCCACACGAATGACTAAATTTTCCCCTGTCAAAAATCCGCGATCGCCTATCTGTCCCCCTGATTCTCCGTAGAATGGAGTCTGATCTAAAACGATTTGAACCTCGCTTCCGGCTGCTGCTGTTTCAACGGTTTGACCCTCGAGCAAAACCGCTTCTACCTTAGCCGTTGATTGTAGAGCAGTATAGCCCAAAAATTCCGTCGGATGAATATGTTCAGCCAATTGATCTAAACTACCTTGTACCGTTAAATCAATGGTTTCATGAGCAGCTTTTGACCGTTCTTGTTGCTGTTTCATTTCCGCTTCAAATCCAGCAATATCCACGGTCAAATTGCTCTCTTCTGCTATTTCTTGGGTCAGTTCTAATGGGAAGCCAAAGGTATCATATAACGTAAACCCATCTACCCCCGAAATTTGTCCGTTTTTCTCTGTCTTACTAATAATTTCAGCGAGTAATTTTTCCCCTCGTTCTAAGGTTTTCAAGAACGCCACTTCTTCTCGTTCTAATTCCGCTTTAATAAACCCTTCCCTTTCTCTCACTTGGGGGTAAGGGGTTTCCGAAAGTTGGATGGCGGTTTCGGCTACTTCGTTGATAAATTTCCCGTCAATTCCGATTAGGCGACCATGACGTACCACACGACGAATTAAACGGCGTAAAACGTATCCTCTATCCGTATTTGAAGCGGTAATTCCATCACTAATCATGTGAACGACCGATCGCACATGGTCTCCGATGACTTTTAAAGAAACTTTCGTTTTTTCTGTTGCTTTGTGGTAGTCAATCTTAGCAATTTTAGCCGCCGTTTCAATAATGGGAAAAATTAGATCCGTCTCGTAATTATTGGGAACTTTTTGTAAGATTTGGGCCATCCGTTCCAATCCCATTCCGGTGTCAATATTTTTGTTTTGTAACGGAGTTAGATTTCCCTCAGCATCTCGGTTATATTCCATAAATACCAAGTTATAGAACTCGATAAAACGGGAATCATCTTCGAGATCAATATTATCGTCGCCTAGTTCTGGATGAAAATCATAATAGAGTTCTGAACAAGGACCACAAGGACCCGTGGGACCGGCTTTCCAAAAGTTATCTTTTTCTCCCATTCGTTTAATCCGTTGGGGAGGAACACCGACCAAATCTTGCCAAAGTTGAAACGCTTCGTCATCTTTTTCAAAGACACTGACGACGATATGTTCTGGGGGTAATTGATAAACTTTAGTAGACAATTCCCAGGCCCATTTGATCGCTTGTTCTTTGAAATAGTCCCCAAAGCTAAAATTACCCAACATTTCAAAGAATGTATGATGTCTAGCAGTACGTCCTACGTTTTCGATATCGTTGGTTCTGATGCACTTTTGAGAGGTGGTGGCGCGGGGAAAGTCTGGCTGTTTCTGACCAAGAAAAATGGGTTTAAACGGAAGCATTCCTGCAATGGTGAGGAGTACAGTAGGATCTTCCGGAATTAAAGACGCGCTGGGTAAAATGTGGTGATTATTTTTAGCGTAAAATTGTAAAAAGCGATCGCGTATTTGACTTCCAGTCAGAAAAGGCGCGGTGGTGGTCATTCTGTTTTTCTCTCGTTTAACTCCATCTTTCAGTTTAAAATTTATTGTTGACCTTTGACCATTAAAGATGACGGTAAGTGTGGGAGGTGACGGGGTGAGGGGGAGATGGGGTGACAGATATTTAACTCCTGCCTCCTGCAAAGAAGCCTCCTGCCCCCTGCCCTCTGCCTCCCCGAACCCCCAACTTAACTTTTTTAGTTAGACGTGGCTGCTTGGGCTTCATCCGCAAAGGGAACATCCACAAAACCTAACTCATACAATTGTTGATAGGATTTCTTCCCTAAATCTGTGGTTGGGTTTTGGGAACGGATGATCTGAACCAGCAAAGGAACCGCTAATTCTGGTTGATCTTGGGCCCGATGAACTAACGCTAACTGATACGTAGCAGAATCTCTCATTTGACCCGTTGTCAATGCACTTTCTCGTTGAGAGTCATAGACTTTGGTATCAATACCGGAAAAGCTATTAGCCAGTTGTAGATAAAAATTAGATAACTGGTTAAACACTTTACGGGCTTGTTGTAACTTAGTCACGGCTAAGTCATAATTTTCTTGATTGATAGCTTCGCTGGCTTCCTCCATTAATTTTTCGCCCCCCTGCAAACTCAAAAGACTGTCTGCTTGAGTCAGGGGACGAAGGTTACTGGGATCGGAGGGATCATCGGCAGGGACTTCTGTTGCTTCTGGCATCTCCTCCTGCGCTACAATTTGAGCAGATACAGATTTCAATGTTGTTATTCCTAGAAGACAAGAAATAGCGACCATACTAGGTAAACTAAGGCTAAAAAGGCGAGATTTTAACATGATATGACTAAATAAAACGAAAAGATATCAAGACACTTTTAGGAATCTTTGAGACATCTTAACATTTGTGGGAAACTTCGGTGCTTTTGTTTGCACTTCAACAATTATCATTTTTCTAACCTGTTATAACCTGTTATATTTAGGCTTCATCTTCAAATTTATAGCCAACACCAACAACAGTTTTAATGAAGGTGGGGTTGGCGGTGTCGGGTTCAATTTTTTTGCGTAATCTTCTCACATGAGTATCCACCACTCTTTCATCTCCAAAAAAGTCATTTCCCCATAATTTATCGATCAGTTGGGTTCGACTCCAAACTCGACCGGGATAACTCATAAAGGTGGATAATAAATTAAATTCTAAGGTAGTTAATTCTAAAGCTTCTTCTGTATTATCATCTGATTTTCTGATGGCTGAATGTTTATCTAAATCAACCGTAAAATGCTGTGTTTCATAAACATTGTTTTTGGTTCCTCCATGACGTAAACTGCGTCTTAATAAGGCGCGAACCCTTGCCACTAATTCTATGGGACTAAACGGTTTTACTAAGTAATCATCAGCCCCAGTTGATAACCCAATCACGCGATCTATTTCTTCTCCTTTTGCCGTTAACATCAGAATGTAAGGGTCTTTAGCCGTAATCTTTTGACGAATACGGGTACAAACTTCTAATCCATCTAATTTTGGCAACATTAAATCTAAAATAATTAAATCTGGTTCTTGTTGTTGAAATAAATCTAAAGCCGTTAAGCCATCGTAAGCAACCATACATTCAAAAGATTCCCTTTCCAATGTAGTTTGGATAATTTTTGCAATTTCCATTTCATCTTCAATAATTAAAATTTTCATTTAAGTTCTTATTAACAATAACTAATAATTAAAAATAATAATCTTCTTGGACATAGATAAATTAACCATAAGGTAAGTAAATCTTCTAGAGATTATTATACCTTACCTTTTCTGCCCTAAGTTAAAAAAACATTAACAATTACTTGATGTAAAAGAAATGTTGCAAATTTGTTAATGACCTTGAATTTTCAGAACATAGTTGCTAGTTTGTAGGCAATTTCACTAAAAATTAACAAAAAATTGAATCATGAAAAAATATGTAGCCGAATTTTTTGGTACATTCTGGTTAGTCTTAGGCGGTTGTGGCAGTGCTGTTCTAGCTGCGAACTTTGGAGGAGAAGGAAACCCCCTAGGATTAGGGTTTGTAGGGGTTTCCCTGGCCTTTGGACTGACGGTTTTAACCATGGCCTATGCGGTGGGTCATATTTCTGGGGGTCATTTTAACCCGGCGGTTTCTTTTGGTTTATTAGCTGGAAAACGGTTTAGTGGCTCCGATTTACTGCCCTATATTGTGGCACAGGTTTTAGGAGCGATCGCAGCCGGGGCCATCTTACTTTTGATTGCTAGTGGTAATCCAGACTTTATTTTAAGTGATCCGAGTAACCCTACCCCCTTGGCCACCAATGGTTATGGAAGCCATTCTCCAGGAGGTTATGGTTTGTTCTCTGCTTTAGTGACGGAGATCGTCATGACCTTTATGTTTTTATTAATTATCATGGGGGCAACCGATCGCTTGGCCCCGGGCGGGTTTGGTCCGGTGGCCATTGGTTTAGGGTTAACTTTGATTCACTTAATCAGTATTCCCGTCACCAATACCTCTGTTAACCCTGCAAGAAGTACCGGTGTTGCCCTATTCTGTGGCAATGTAGAACTAATTGCTCAATTATGGTTATTTTGGCTTGCTCCTATTATTGGTGGTGTTTTAGGCGGATGGGTTTATGCCACCTTCTTTGAAACAGCAACAGAAACACGGCCTTTAGAACCCATAGAACCGACTGTTAAACAATAAGTTTATCCAACTTTTTTGAGTGAAATAGCAACAGTTAGCTCAGTTATCAGTTCCCTAATTGTTGCTATTTTTTCAACCCTATATTATAAGTGCTTAAACAAAATTAATTGCGCGGTGGGAAATGCCCAGTAAAAAGCTAAAACTTTTATCTAGACGTTATTGTGGGCATTTCCCACCCTACGGTTTTTAGATCATTAATTTTGTGTATTGACTGAGAATTTTTGATCTATTTTTTGCTAAACTAATTATATAATCAAGTCATAATCTTTCTATGGAAACTGTTTCCTCTTACCTCAATTTACCCAAAGATGAACTGATTTTTGATGACGGAGAACCCTTGGAAACCAACCGCCACCGCATTGCCATGAATGTCTTGATCGACTCGGTTTATCAAGCCTTTTTGCCCCGTGAGGACTTTTTTGCAGGGGGTAATATGTTTGTCTATTATAGTGCAACCCAACAGATGAATCGGGATTTTCGTGGGCCTGATTTTTTTGTCACGTTGAATGTGGATGGGACGGTAGATCGTAAAGCTTGGATTGTCTGGCAAGAAAACGGACGTTATCCTGATGTTATTGTGGAATTAATGTCTGATTCTACAGCTAATATCGATAAAACCGATAAAAAGACGCTGTATGAGCAAATTTTTAAGACCAGAGAATATTACATATACGATCCCTATGATGCCACTTCTCTGCAAGGTTGGCGATTAAATGGACAGCAAACCTACACTGAAATTGTAGCGGATCAAAGAGGATGGTTATCTTGTGAGACGTTACAGTTATATTTAGGGACTTGGGAAGGTAAAATATTAAATGAGTCCGCTTTTTGGTTGAGATTTTATGATTTACGGGGAAATTTAGTCTTATTACCGAAAGAAGAAGCAGAACTTGAACATCAACGGGCTGAAATGGAACGCCAACGGGCTGAAACTGAAAGACAACAAGCCGAAATGGAACGTCAACGGGCTGAAACTGAAAGACAACAGGCCGAAATGGAACGCCAACGGGCTGAAACTGAAAGACAAAGGGCTGAAACTGAAAAGCAACGGGCTGATCTTTTGGCTGCAAAGTTAAAAGAATTAGGGATTGATCCTAATGAAATTTAAAAAAATAAAGCTAGGGGTCAACGGCCGTTGATCCCTACAGAAAATGTGTCGCTATCTTTCTATATCTCTATATTTTTCTACTTCAATTAAAGCTTTAAAATCATCAAATTGAAAGGTGTTATTAGTCATATTTGTGCTTCCTTTTTCTTGTAGTTGTTGGAAACAGTGAAGCATAGAATTAGTCGAACTTAATAACCCTGACAAAGCATAAGCAACAATTTTAAAGCCCATTTCTTCTAATTCTTCTAAGGATAAACAGGGTGTTTTTCCTCCTTCAATAATATTCGCTAATAACGGAAGATCAGGAAAATAATCGGCTATTTTTTCTAATTCTTCTCTGGTTTGGGGGGCTTCTATAAAAATAATATCTGCCCCTGCTTCTTGATATTTTTTACCTCGATATAAGGCTTCCTCTAGTCCATAAATTGCTCTTGCATCCGTTCTACCGATAATAACTAAATCACTGTTATTTTTAGCGTCTACTGCTGCTTTTATTTTCTTGACCATTTCCTCAGTTTCAATCACTTTTTTATCTTCAAAATGACCACATTTTTTCGGCCATTCTTGATCTTCTAAAATAATTCCTGCTGCCCCAAAACTAACCATATCTTCTACGGTTCTTCTTACATTTAATACATTTCCATAGCCGGTATCAATATCACAAATAACAGGAATATGAACAGATTTGATAATATTTCTAACTTGATTCAACATTTCAGTAGCGGTTAACAATCCCAGATCAGGAAGTCCTAATAAAGAGGCAGACATTCCAAAACCACTGGTAAAAATAAAAGAAAATCCTGCTTTTTCGGCTAACTTAGATCCCAAACAATCATAAACAGCAGGGGCTGCTATAATTCCAGGTTCAACTAATAGGTTACGTAACGTTTGTGCTGAGTTCATAAACTATTTTACTCAAAAACTTCCGCTTCTTTAAAAGATGAACCCTCTTGATCTTTTTTAGATAATAAAGGTTCTCCTTCTAACTCCCAGTCAATAGCGAGATCCGGGTCATTCCATAAAATACTTCTTTCGTGTTGTGGGGCATAATAATCAGTCGTTTTGTAAAGAAATTCTGCTGCATCGGATAAGACAACAAAACCGTGAGCAAACCCTTCAGGAACCCAAAACTGACGCTTATTTTCTGCACTTAAACGACAGCTTACCCATTGACCAAAGGTGGCGGAACTTTTACGAATATCCACCGCAACATCTAACACTTCACCTACCACAACACGAACTAATTTACCTTGAGATTGTTGGATTTGATAATGGAGTCCTCGTAAGACATTTTTTTGCGATTTTGAATGATTATCTTGGACAAAATTTCGTTCGATTCCTGTTGCTTCCTTAAACGATTTTTCATTGTAACTTTCATAAAAAAAGCCACGATCATCTCCAAAGACACGGGGCTCAATGATAACAACGTCAGGAATTTTTGTTTTAATTACATTCATAATTAATAATTGATAACTAAATTAAACTTCTAAGGTTACCCAATTTTGTAATTCTTCCCATCCCAACCCTTGACGAATAATAGAAGGGGGATCACAAGTCATATCTAAGATGGTAGAAACATCAAATCCAGGTTCTAGACTATCATCAATAATGATATCAACCTGATTTTCTAAGATATCAAATAACCTCGCTTTTTCTACCCCAATGGTAGGAAACTCCCCGTCTTCATCCGGTAAATGGGCAGAAGTAGAAACAATCGGATTTTCTAACCCTCGTAAAATAGCTTGAGAGACAGGGTGATCCGGAACCCGAATACCGGTACTTTTTCGCTTAGGACTCATGACTAATTTTGGCACAGCTTTCGTCGCCGGCAACAAAAACGTATAAGGGCCAGGAATTAAGCGTTTCATGATACGATAGGCTTCGTCTGTGACCCCTGCATAGTTAGCAATATTAGATAAAGAAGAACATAAAAATGTCAAGGGTTTATCATTGGATAATTGCTTTAATTGTCGCACCCGTTGCACAGCCGATTTACTATTAAGATCGCAGCCGATCGCATACACTGTATCTGTGGGATATAACATGATCGCCCCTTGTCTGAGGGAGTCACAGATTTCCTCAATACGACGAGGTTGGGGGTTTTTGGGGTGTAAATCGTATAAAATAGCCATAATTATGACCAGAATCGCTTATTTAGACTGTGTAACCGGTATTGCCGGGGATATGTTTTTAGGGGCCCTAGTTGATAGCGGTGTTCCTTTAGAATACTTGATTGAGCAACTCAAAGGGTTAAAGATTGACCACGAATATAAGTTAAGTCAAGAAAAGGTACAACGCAACGGGCAGCAGGCCACTAAAGTCCATGTTAAGTTACTCACAGAAGACTCTCACAAAAACCACCATCACCATCATCATCATACCCCTGCCCGTCACCTCCCTGAAATTGAAGGGATGATTCAACAGGCAAACTTACCACCACGGGTGACACAGTGGAGTTTAGATATATTCCGTCAGTTAGCGGTAGCAGAAGGGGCTGTACACGGCGTTGCACCGGAAAAGGTACATTTCCACGAAGTGGGGGCAACAGATGCCATAGTCGATATTGTAGGCACTTGTATCGGACTGGATTATTTGAACATTGAAACGTTATATTGTTCGGCCTTGCCTACGGGTGGGGGTACGGTTAGGGCAGCCCATGGCCGCTTACCGGTGCCGGTTCCTGCGGTACTAAAGTTATGGGAGTCCCGCCAAGTTCCCATTTATAGTAACAAAATTGATAAAGAATTAGTGACACCGACAGGGGCAGCCATCGCCGTTACCTTGGTTAAAAGTTTTGGTGAACCCCCCAATATGATACTCGAAAAAGTCGGGTTAGGTGCAGGTTCACAAGAGTTATCTTTGCCTAATATTTTGCGTCTGTGGATAGGGGAAAAGGTAACAGAAAAAAAAACAATAATGTCGACATAGTTGCGGTATTAGAGACACAAATAGATGATCTCAGTCCGCAGGTTTTTGGTTATTTATTTGATCTTTTATTGAATGTGGGGGCATTAGATATATTTACTCAATCAGTGATGATGAAAAAGTCACGACCAGGTATTTTATTAACAGTTATTTGTCCTGTTCATAAAATAGATGTATGTGAAGAGATTATTTTTAGGGAAACCACTACTCTAGGGATTCGTCAGTCACTACAAAAACGTTCAATTTTAGACCGAGAAATTAAAATAGTTAAGACAGAGTATGGAGAAGTTAGGGTTAAAATAGCCAGTCAAGGAAAAGGTGTGAATAAAACCATTATTAATGTGCATCCTGAATATGAAGATTGTGCAGCTATAGCAAGAAAGTTTAATCAACCTTTAACAACTATTCAAAAAATAGTTTTAGATGCTTTTTATGATAACAAACTGCAAAAATAAATAATCATTATTGACTCTAATAAGCGTGTTTTACAGTATAATAATACTAAGTAGTTTGAAAATCTATTATTAACAATTTGTTGTGATGCTTAGAAGCACTCATACTTAAGATCATTTAGTATAATAGGAGGTTTAACTTAAAACATTATCATGTCCACCGCTCGCCATATCCTAGCACTTCTAAGAAGTCACGTGGAAGGAGAGGAGCAGCAATTCTATTCTGCTGCTCTACAGATGGCTGCACATGATCAAGGAGAAAGTCTTCTTATTGCAGCCACTAATCATCCCAACTTACTAGATAAAGCTCTTCTTAGAAGATTTGATGATGTCATTAAATATAATTTACCTGATTCAGACATTATTCGTGAACTGATTCAAACTCGTTTAATAAGTTTTGATATTGACTGGAAAGATTGGTCAAAAATTATAGAGAAAGCAACAGGACTTGCTCAAGCTGAAATTGTGAGAGCAACAGATGAAGCAGCAAAGCAAGCAGTCTTATCAAACAGTGGCAAAGTTAGCGAAAAATCTTTGATTTCAGCTATTATGGAACGTAAAGAGATGACTCTCAATGAATAAAACTAATTGATTTATAGAATGGTCAAACGTTCCCGTACTCTTCCTCACCTATATCTACGCAACAATGGTAAAAAGGTAAACTATACATCTACATTTTCAGGTGTAAGAAAAACTTCACCACCATATCGAAACCGAGTAGAACACGCTGAAAAGTTACAGCGTAAAATTGGTGAAGCGATTGAAAAAGCACGTCGACAATTAGAATCTCGTTTATCAGAAATTGCTGTTGGTAAACCTGGATTTTATTTAGAATTTGAAGTAACAAAAGATCAAGCAAATGCTTTTGAAAGCTTGGCAGATCAACATAAAAAGCTTGAACTTGTTTCCGTTAAGCCTTCTCTTGAGCAGGAAAATGTAGTCAAAGCAACTGTATTTGTTCCAGAGTCAGCCACAGATTTTTTTCAAGAAAAAGTAGAACAGTATTGTAATAAAAATAATAAACCTAGTCCGACACTTGAATTGAGCAGCAGCAATGGGTAAGAGATTTAGAAAATAGACTTGAATCATTGAGATATGATATTGATATTAGAGATAATGCTGTTGCTGTATGTCTGCTTGATACAGGAGTTAATGGGACACATCCACTGATTAAAAGAGGTCTTGATATTACTGACTTATATACTGTTGAAAAAGGCTGGGGAAACTATGATAAGGATAATGGACACGGAACTCAAATGGCTGGATTGGTTCTTTATTCAGATTTATTTGAATGCGTAAAGAGATTTTTTCTCTTAACTCCCTTACAGAAATGATAGGGAGGAATACTATGGCAAAAGTTCCTAATATTCACCGAGAACGGCGGCTCTTCGTGGTAACAGCAGGGGAGAATCCCCAACTATAATTTTATTTAGTTGGGGTTCCGTTCAATCATGCAACAATTATCTAGAATCCTCTTATTTTTTCCCCTAATATTTTTATGGCAATTTCACTTTAATTTTGCTAAAGCTGAACCAATCTGTAGAGTTACCGATCCGACTGGAACCCCTCTTAATGTTCGGGAAACACCCAATGGTAGAATTATCGGTAGGTTAAGCAATGGTGTTGACGTTTATATTGTAAAAATCGATTATGATTCTCAAGGCCGTCTCTGGGCTTTAGTGGGGCGGTCTAGTCATAATCAAAGTGGAGTATTTGGCTGGGTTTTCAGAGAATTTATAGTTGCTTTAATCGTTAAATAATTATAGTACAATAGTTTTGTGCTAAAGATTAGCCAATCAGGATACAAGTTATAGTTATAGGAAGTAGTTGGCAAAAGGTAATAAGTATGGGAACAATGGTTAAATATAAAATAAAAATAATACTGTCACCAACTAGCCGATGAACGACAACGCAACTGCTCAGAACCGCCTTCTAGGGGAATTTGACTATTATTTATTTGGCCAAGGGGATCATCATCGCATTTATGAGAAGATG
>JAAUYB010073755.1_pt1 | contig 16959 bp, 19 predicted proteins | sample 7278071 | NCBI WGS metagenome assembly JAAUYB01 (sample SAMN14350121, study PRJNA611818) | marine sediment metagenome | isolation source: surface marine sediment (1.8m) | place: French Polynesia: Moorea | collected 2018-08
CATGCTACCAGGTGAACAGAATGATCTGGATTTTTTTGACAGCAAAAGGGCAAAAAAGTCTTTGAATGGTAACAATTGCTGCTGTTTTTGTTGTTTAAATGTGTGAACAGTATGATAGAGGGGATAATTGAAGTTATGAAAACAAGAAAGAAAGACACGAAAGTAACAAAAAAGTATTTCCGATAGTTTCCGTTTTTAAATATGTATTCTGTACATAGCTCGGCGCCACCGAACTATTGGGCGACGCTCCCGGTTGGCTGAGCGGGCCCTTCTCCAAAGTGAAGGACAACACGATCACATGCACGGCGGCGGAGAAAGCAGAGTTGTACGCGGAGCAAATGTGGAACGACGAATTCCCCTGTAAGGAAGAGCTTAAATTTCGCTGAGATTGGTTGTTTCCCACATTATTTTTTAAAACAGCCATTGTGAAAGCCTCTTCCTCCTCTTCCTCCGCCAATGCCGCCATTGACTGCTTGGTGGCTTGCTCGGGCGGTTCAGCAAACCACTTCGAATCAGAAATGGAGGAGAATCCCTGGATCCAGATTGAACTCTCGGACTCTACAGAGGTCCTCGGTGTGGTGGCCTACCTTTCTTCGGAGAGGCTGGGAGAATTTACCAACATTCGGCAAGAAATTAGTTAGGTTTTTGGGGAAAGAAATGAGGCACTGTGACTCTTTTTTTCTTTCGACAGACTTTCAGTTTCTAGCAAGAAGGCCGAGAAACTGCTCAATGCCCAAGGCGACGTTTTTCCCGCTTCCTGCGGCGGGGATTACCCCGGGCCCCCGCCCAACGGGACGGCCTCTGTGACCTTGCCCTGCTTGGGCGGGATTGTGGGCAGATTCGTCTCGCTGCAGAGGGTCACAGAAGGGAAGGAGGGGAGGCTGGCCGTAGACGAGGTGGTGCTGGTTCACGAGACAGGTGGGGTTTGCGGAAGATTTGTCACGGTTGATTAAGACAAAGGGGAGAAATATATCTTCAAACAAGCAAGGGAAACAAACGGCCACATTTCTCCCACAGAACAAAAACAATTTGTTGAAAATGAATGGATAGCTCTCATTTTGCCTTTGGTATTCAACCCTTTGTTCATTTATTTGCGACAAGCTATCAAAGTTTTTGGAGGGAATTTTCCGACCTTTTTTATTAATCCAAGTTTTTTTTGCTTATTCCCTCAGTTCCTTCTGTCCTTGCCTCCAGCCGCAAGTATGACTCGTACAAAAACGAAGCCTCCGCCCCTCTCCACGCCCTCGCCTCCTCCTCCGGCCGCTCCTTTGAGAGCGCCCACGAATCTCACCCATTCCTGGCGGTGGACCTAAAGGGTTTCCACCGGGTGGCCTCGGTCGAATTCTCAGCCCATGTTCCGAAGCAGAACGACGCGGGGGGAGGGGGAGACGATTTCGAAATCGAGGTCAGTCGTGTGAAGTTTCCCCGGATTCCGGACGAAATTTGATTTCGAATTATTTCCGTTTCGAAAACATCAAAAAGGTGAGGGTCGGCGGGGACGGGGTCTTTGCGAGGGACTCCAAAATAGAGCAGGTTTGGGAGAAAGCAAACATTTCCGTTTTCGTAAAACAGCTTTCTGTTTTTAGAACGATCTGTGTGGGGCGGCAAAGATAGACAAGGATTTCAAGAATTCCACTGTGGAGTGTTCCAACGCCATCTCCGGGAGATTCGTCTCACTGCAGAGGACCACTTGCGGAGCCATGGAGATTGAGGACTTGTCGATTTTTGGTGGGCTTGAAACTTTTCGTTTCCCCTATATATTTCGATTGTTGTTTTTCCCGACAGTCAAGGACATGTACGGGGATTGGGAGGACGCCGAGGTTTCCGCCTGTGACGCCAAAAGGTTGACGCAGAATGTGCGTCAGGTGGGGAGGTGCCTCATGGGCGACATGTTGTTTGATGATGAGAGGGCGATTCGTTGCGCCGAGGAAGAGGTGGAGAGGATTGTGGAGAGGGAGTGTAGTTTGCAAGGAGGAACTGACGGTGCCACTACCACTAGTACCACATCTGCCAGACAAACTTCAACCACAACCACATCCACATCCACTTCTACCATAACCACAACCACTACAACTACCACAATAACCACTACCACTTCAACCACAACCACTTCAACCACAACCACTTCAACCACAACCACTTCAACCACAACCACAACCGCAATAACCACTACCACTACCACATCAACTTCAACCACTACCACTTTAACTACTACTACAACCACAACCACAACCACTTCCACCATCACCACTACCACAACCACCACCACCATTTCCACATCCACCACTACTTCAACTACAACCACTACATCCGCCATGACATCAACTAGTACCACCACTACATCTACCATGACATCAACTAGTACCACCACAATTTCAACCACAACTTCCATCACATCCACCACAACCACAACCACCAGTACATCTACTATGACAACTTCAACCACCTTGTCAACTACAACCACCACAACCCCATCAACTGGTACACCTACTAGCACAGCAACTGCAGCTCCTGCAGAGCTCGTTGTCACAACTACTAAACCTACCACCACCACAACTTCCGCATCTACACGTACAACCACAAATGCAGAAACTGCAAAGCCTAAAACCACCATTGCCGCAGAACCTTCAGCCACCATCACTACAAATACTCTGCTAGTGACCCCTACTACAATGGAATATTCAGTCACAAACTCTTCAGTTGAGGAAAAAAATGTCACAACTACTGTAACTGCAAAGCCTAACTCCAAGACCACTACAAGTGCAACTACCATAAGCAGCACAACTACCACAACTACCATCCCCCTCACCCCTACTACAACCACAACTACCTCGTCCATTGAAAATTCAACCACTACAACTTTGACCACAAGCAAAACTAGTCCAACTAATACCAGTACAAGTACCAGTACCAGTACCACATCCTCTTCAGCTACCACCTCAACTTCAAGCACAACTATTACGACAACCACAACCACATCTACCACCACAACCATGACCACCAAAACCACAACAACTACAACAACCTCAACTACTACTACCAGTACCACAATCTCAACATCTACTACCACAACACTGACCACAACAACAACATCTACCTCCACAACAACAACCACAAGCACAACCTCCTCCTCCTCCTCCTCCTCTTCCTCCTCCTCCTCCTCCACCACCACCACCACCACCACCACCACCACCACCACCAAAACGACAAGGACAACAAAAACAAATCATACAACGACCACCACTTCAGCCTCCACGACGACCGAATCATGGCAATGGACTTCTTTCGGCGCCTGGTCCCCCTGTTCAGCGCAGACCTGCACCGAACCAACGGCAGGAACCAGATTCAGGTCCAGAAGCTGTTTTTCCCCTTCTGTCCAACAACAGACTTCGGACAAAGGGAGATGTTCTGGTTCGCCGATGGAGACGGAGGATTGCACGGACGAATCGTGCCTTAAAGGTGAGTGATGAAAAGAAAAGAAAGGTGAGAACAGGAGAGACGACATCTGATTGCCCTGATATGTGTAACAAAACGGATCGCTTTTCTCCGTTTTCCATATTCCTTTTTCACGCTCGTGTATGTAAAGCATGAATGTAGTAGTAAGACCAACACGAGAAAAGAAAGAGGAAGAAGAGGGGCTTAGGACCGTATGCTGGAAAAGGAAGGAAAAGTACCATCATCATCACCATCATCATCAGCCTCGTCAGTCGAACGGCCTCTGCCTCGGACGGAGGCCTCCTCGATTCGGCCTCAGAGGCCGTTTTGTGTGACTGATGGAATCGCTAGCTCAGTGCGGATGGAGGGCTCTATCCTCCGTGCCATGCACCCCCAACGGAGGAGGGAGGGCCCGCCACAAAAGGAAGAACATGCATGCTGAGAGAAAAAAGAGGATAAAGGTAAGAAACGGGCGGGGGAGGAATTCGCCAATTCGTGAACGAAAAAAGGTAAAAGAATACTTTGTTGATCTGTTAGGTATCTATATTTTTGTGTGCTCAAGTTTTTCTTTGTTTCCTTGCTAAGAGTGCTTTCAGCGACTGGTGAATCTCTCCCGATAGTGACGGGGGAGAAGATATTACTCTGGTGGTGGTGAGCTCGCAGGTCCATCTGTTCTGTTCGCCTTCTTTCCTCCCGGTGCGACTGCGTCGTCTCACCGCCACATATGTAGGAACTGACATCAGCTGGTCACAAACGGAGGCGGAGCCACATTTCTCTTTCCCTCATGCACCTAGTACGATAATGGAATAATGCAGATTCCCCCCGTTTCCCTTTCATCCTCCTTTGCACAAGATGGAGAGATCATGATACTTTTTTCCCGCGGCTGCAAGGCCTTAATAATTAAGGCCGGGACAAATGGAGGGCGGGAAAACAGAGAAGAGTTTGGCGTGGAATAAGAAACGATTTTGCTCTGTGCTAACAACAACAACTTGCGTTCTCTTTCCGTTTCTTCTCCCTCCCCCGCGCGGCGCTCAGATATGGCCGCCGCTCCATAAAAATTTTAGGCCGGCTCAACCCACTCACTCCCACACATGTGAGCGCGAGGAAGAAAACTTTATAGAATTTTCCATCGGCCTTTTTCTCCGCCTCCTCCTGCTTTTTATGTTTGCCTGCTCCAGATCTAGAGGAAAAGGCGGAGGAGGAAAAACTCGATACCGACCGGCCACGAATGTAGTAGCACAGATAGAGGCGGGGGAATTTCGTAGTTTATTATTCTCTCTGTCTTTCCAGGAAGCGGGGGAATAGCAAATTGCAGTTTTATGTCCCCGCCAACCTTTGAGCGAACAGTTCCTATATTCTTTGCATTGTCAATTCATTCGGCACGAAATATTTTTTTTCACCAAAGCTGTATTACGTAATTACGCGTTTGTTTGCGATGATAAAAAAGGGAAATAGATCCTCCAGTAATGATACCCTTCTCCTTTCCCGAATTGTGGGAGGATTCGGTGGCTCTTCTTATTTCCTGGGAAAAGAAGAGTCGGGAGAGGGATAAAAAATCGCTAATGAGGAGGGGAAAACTTTGGCGTCGGAAGAAAAACTTTCCTTGTCTCCTTCTTTCTCCTCCTCTTTCCTCGATTCGCCAACTCCCTCCTACCTCCACCTTTTTTTCTGGAAAGCGACCTCGGAGCCAAGTTTTTCTCCCTCCCCGCTTTCCGCCAAAAAGAGAAGGAAAAGAAAAGTGTCCCCTGATATTGATTTCCCTCGCTGTTTAGCTCGGGAAAAAACTTTTCGGTGCCTCGGAATTTGTCGGCGGCGTGACGGCGTTCCGGAACTGGGAGGCAAAAAAGGAAACACGAGAGGCGGCGACTCGATCCCAATAAATTTTACAAAGTTGCGTTTTGGAATAAGAAAGGGGGAGACTCTCCACTTAGAAAGACAGGAACTAGAAGGATTTTTTCCGTGTTGTGTGGGAAAAAACAACCCTGCCATCCGCACGCACCCTCCACCACTTTTGTTTAATTTAAAACCTTCCCTCCTCCTCCTCCCCCTCCTTTTCCGGCGTCGGAACAACAAAAACCAACTGCAGCGGCGGGGTTGCTTGGCTAATTTATGCCCCCCCCCCCCTTCGTACCGTCCGCCCGAGCCAGTCTACAGTTTGTATTCGCGTGTGAGAAAACAGACTTTTTTCCTCCGCTCATCCTCCCACCGCTTCCCTCCTAAATTGCGTCATGAAAAAGAAGAAGAAAATTGCGCGCCCCACTCCCTCCGCTCACCGGAGTTCTTTTTCTTCCCCGGCCGCTGCATGTCAGTCGGTTATTTTAGTAGGAGTGACCGCCATTGTGTTTTGTAGCGGAGGGGGGCAAAAGTAAATAGTGGAGTAGGAGAGAGCCGAAAAGCTCATTGTGTATGGTTTTTGAAGGACAAAAAAGTCGTGAAGAGGAGGAGGATCAAGAAGCCTCGACATGCCAACCAACAAAAAAGGGCAGGAAGGGCCAAATCTAGGGCATATTTTGCCCGCAAATGCATCATCATTTCTGGCGAGGTATTTTCATTTCGGTTTTTTTTGGTGGGTGGATATTTTGCAATCAATACCTCGATCGAGGCGCCTAACTTGAGTCGAAAATCCAGCACCCTCTTTGAGCCGAATCTATTCTGAAAAAGATATAAGCCCATTTTACACATTTTGAACACAATCATGTCACAAGTCGTAGAAACAAGTTTGGCCTAGGTCAGATTGAAAGTACCTTGTTTGATATTACTAGCATCTGTGAAAGGTGATATTAAATTAAATTTCTTTCAACTTAGTTTTTATTCTTTGCCCTAAATACTTGTTTAAAAGAATCTAAAAAAGGCAAGATTTTTTTAAAAAATAAATCTCATGTGCACTGTGCAGTGAGGCTACAGAGGGAAACTTAGTCAACAATGCTCTTTACTGTTCCTGGAAACATCTGGTATCCCTTTTGTCCCTTCTTACCTTTCATTTTCAAACTATGGAGGGTGCTGCATTTTCGGCTCAAAGAGGGTGGCAGTAATTCGAGGTAAGGTAAACTGTAGAAGACATAGCCAGAAAAAATATATTCGTCCTAACAAGGGTGCACAAAATTCGACTCAAGTTAGCTCCCCCCCTCGATCCAAGCTTGTGGTTGACGAACACATGTCATACTCATGAGAGCCGTATTTAAAACTCGAAAGATCGGTAAACACACCACGCATTGCCACTTAATTTAGCGATCGATCTGCTTCGATTTCATTTCGAACGGCAGCATTCATTTCGTTTGCACAAAGAAAGCATGTTATTAAGTGGGAAAGGAGGGAGGTTCCCCTGTGCACTTATTTTGCTCCCTCTTCCACACGGCATTTCCCTTTCTTTTCCCTTCCGAAAATGAGGGGAAAGTGTGCAGCAGCACCCCACGGACTTGGTCTCAGTAGTGGCACCTGGCGTTTTGCGTCTGTTCATCGTTCATCCGAGGGTCTCTGCATCGGTGGTGGCACCTGGCGCGTTTGCGTCTGTGCATTCATCGGCTTTATTCAATTCCTGGCAAATGTGGAGTTGCGTCTGTTCATAGTTAGCATCCCGTGGTCTGTCTGGTCCGCCGCACCTTCTGTTCATGTTCCTCCCATTTTTTATCTCCAGCGCCTTACGTTCATATTGTCACCTTCACAGTTTCCCTTCCTTAACATACACTTTTTTAGTACCTGCCGCCATTGTTTCTATTCCTCATGTTCCCTACAATTATTACGTCACGCTGCCCAAATCAAATAAATATAAGCAGCTCGTTTAAACGAGCCTCAGAAAAACTATGCCGGTCCCATGCTCACCTAGTCGGCTCATTGCATGGTCTCAGCCTGCCAGCGACAGAAACAGGCAATTCATTGTTTAGAGTACGAGGGTAATCGACTAGCCCCCGACCCAGGCAAAGAATCACGAATTTCCCGAATGAAGCTGTTGCTGGGATTTCCAAAACCTCCATCGAATCCTAAGCAATAGTAAACTTTGCTTATTACGTATACGAAGCCGATGAGGTAAGGGAAGTCTTCCTTAGGCCCTAAAGAACGAATGGCAATAAGTCGAACCCTTAGAAATAACGTTCGCGCTTAATAAAAAATACTGTTAAAGTGAGCTCATGGTTAAGGTGCCATCTATCGGCGCGGAAAGCAGTTCGTGAGGCGCTGTTTCCTTTCATTTCGTAGGAAGATGAAAAAAAAAACGGTGGCATCCGTTTGTCTGATATGAGGAAGACTCGCCTCTGCTCTGATACCATCTCCTCTTCCAGCTCGCTACCAAAATCTTGGCCACTGGATCTAAAGGTTCCAAGTTCGCGACCTGGTCGGGGAGATTTTTTAGTAAAAAATTCCAATTCATCTGCTCGATATTATTTGATATTTATACAACGACTTTAGCCTAGTCTACCATCTTTTTTTTGTGGCTATGCAACGACATAGGACATATAGAGACGCATACAAATTATGGCAATTTTGGCAAACCGACGTATTTGATTTCCAAGTTTTATTGGGATTGGCCTAATCCAGGCAGGCATACAGCAGCTGTAGATCTTCATCTGCAAAGAGGTTAGAGGCAGCGTGCATTGTGCCTGTCTCTTGAGCGATGTTTTCGTCATGTACGGTGCTACCCACAGTGATGGCTTCTCTCTCTGTGGTTATTCCCTATTATATTAATATATTGAAAGATATAGACAGACGTTGGATTTACTTAAGTAAGCATTCCAGTAACGTAAACTTACAGGAATAGCCGCACTGTCCTGTGTCGTGTCCTTGTGCAAAGTCTCTAGCTTTGCACGGAGCTCGGTGTTTTCCTGCTCCAACTGAAGTATACGGGCAGAACAGATCTCAAGCTCAAGTCGAAGTTCGCGGAGAGCATTGTTACTTTTTTCCCGACTCCGTTTAGCCGATATCTACAGTTACATAATGCATATAAATAAGGACAGTTACACGTATGTTCAGACTTACGCGATTCTTCCCCTTCCGGCGAATCCCAATCAGGAGTTCCCTCTCTTCCCCGGTGAACGGATAGATGAGTGTGTAGAAAGCGTCATGAGTAGAGTGGACTACCTGATTGTAAGATAAACCAAAACGTGCTGCCTCCTCGGTCAGCTTCAAAAGATTTGTCCTTCCCATCTTGCGGTTTAAACGCAACTAAAAAACCGCATCCCGCTTTGGTTTGTTGCTTTTTGTTTATACGTCTCCAATTTCCTCTCTATACGCCCTATATACTAAAACCACTGATAGAGTGAGGCGCTAGCATAAACAGAACAAAACAGAACAGACACAAGAGTAATGGAGAGAGATCTCTCTTCCATCCGCCACACGTCAATCTTCTCATGACACTGCGCACTTAAGCTAACCAATTCCTTGAAACATGTGCTTGCAAAAAAGAGCAAAAAAGCGTAAGACGCTGAACAGGCAAATTCCGCCATGTTTAAATTGAATGAATAGACATAGACAGATGTAAAATACACGAGGTATCTGCAGCCTGTACCCTTCCTTCCCCATTTTTATTTCAATTAGTAAGCTCATTAGGGCTCGTAAAAACGAGCTTCAGATAAACATGCCAAATCCACAGCTCACCCGAGTAGGGCTCATCGCTGTGGGATGCGTATGGTATGAGTGTTTAGAGTTCATTGACTAGCCCCATGGCTGGAGGCAACGGTTTCCGCGCTCGATCCCAAATCTAAATTTCTTTTCCCAAGTAAGTTCCATCGACTTCTGGTTTGTCTCATAAAACTTCTCTCCCTCCCTAGCGACATCTCTTATTCCCTCGGAACAAGCTTGACGGAAAGCGAAAGTAGATTCGGAGAGTGACATCTGGCGGTACTTCTCCTAATTTTCTCTATTTTATACTACAGACCCTACAAACTTTCCTAAAATAATTACACAGGGGTAGCCGATTCGAAAAATCTCTTTTCTTCAGCTCTTAGTCAACACCTAGGGTCATTGTTTTTTACGTACGTATGAAAAAAGCAAAGCTCCTGTCATGTGCGCGAAAACTCCAACGCCAGCAAAAATCAAGAGAATTTTTGTGGAAGCGGATTCCAGCTTTGAGTTCAGCTTTAGTTAATTTTTGTGAAGCGGAATTGGCTAAATTGAAATGATAAGCAAGTGCCTGCTATTTCTTTCCTCATAGGTGGGAAAGGAAGGGTCCCGGATATCCAAAAAAAAGGCAGGTACAAAAAGTGCACACTCTGACCTCGCCGCTCGAGCGGCAATAAAATGGTTTAAAACTACCCATCCGATGCCCATACATGCCCATGTATGAGCAGCTTATATTCTCTGTATATATGGGCGGAAGAAACGGCGTAATCGACGCAGCAAAAAACCGGTTCCAGAGGAGCAAGGGAAGGCGTGTGATGAGGGAGGGAGGGACGGCGTGTGATGAGGGGGGAGGAAGGGAGGAAGGCGTGTGATATCACGGCAGTGCGGGCACAAAGAGAGAGGGAATGCAAAGGGAAGGCGTGCATAGGCACTACGGGCACAAAGAGAGAAGTATTCGAAAGAGGCAGGCAGACAATAAATAAGTAGCTTTTCGCAGGCGCACTGTCAGTGCCAAATTTTGTGTTGGAGGCACAACGGGAGTATTTGTCTTGTTAGTTGCCGCTTACAAGTTTTCTTTCCAAGATATCCACATAAGAACAGACGATAGCCAATGATATCGTTTTCTTTTCCTCTAGCTTTCTTTTTGACTTGTCTTTGTGTGGTAGCGCAGGAAGAATTTCGTTGTACTCGAATTGTAACTGAGAACCAAGCCCGTTGTAAAATTTATAACTATCGCCATCCCAATTGCAAAAAGTGGGATCACAGTCTTTGCCCTCCCCCGCATATAATTCGAAACCCATCTCATTGTCCGTCATATAAGTGTGTCCCCGTTGAAAAGCCCAACTTACGAAAGAACAATCAAAACAGTGCGATATCTGAAGTGACCTCGGAGACGTCAGAGACGGACACGACTTCAATTCCAACAAGCTCTGATAGCGAATTCTTGCCTGAACGGGACAGTTTGTTACTTCAGTCTCTGAAAGAAGAAATCGTGACCCTACGCAGGGTAATTTTCCATTTTCTCTGAAGCTTTATTTGATTTTGACATATTTTTTTATTCTATGATTGCAGGAGCTTCGCCAGGAGTCCAAACAGAGGGAAAAGCTGCAAGTCAATCTCCGAGACGAGCTACGCCAGGAGTCGGAACAGAGGGAGGAGCTGCAAGTCAATCTCCGAGACGAGCTACGCCAGGTCCTTTCTGCTAAGAAGTCCAAGGATCACGACGACCAAAAACAAGCAAAAAAACTCCTTGACAACTTAGGCGTCAAAACTCAAAAGGTATGTTTTGAATTCGTACTTTCAATTCGGAAAAGTTTACTGTGTCCAGTGTCCTATACGGAATTTTTCTTCTTTTTCTTTTTTAAGGTCAAAAAAATCAGACAACAAAACGTCGAACTGAAAGCGAGGAAGGCTTTCTATAAAGCCAAAACCCAGCAGCTGAAAAAGTAAGTGAAACACCAAAAAATATTGGGTTTTTTTGTTAATATTCTCAAATTTTCTGAAATTTCAGCGACCTAGCGCAGCTCCGCCGCGAGGCCTCACAGCATCGAGAGGAGGACATACGACGCGGGGAAGTAGAAAACGTTCCCCAAAAACTGGTCGAAGAAGAAGAGAGGAAAAAAGAAGCTCAAAGAGAAAAAGACATTACAACGGTGCGATCGCTCTTGAAAGAGAAGTGTCCTCAAACTAAGTTTCAAACAAATCTACTTGACACCGTGAACACTTTTGTCATTTTTGACTGTAGTAGAGCTGCACCCCTTTCTCTTCACCACGAATTCGTCATTGCTTGTCTTGTGACCCTTTTCCTCCTACATTTCAACCATGTCTGACTATAACGTAACCTGCCCAGATTATCGTTTCTGTGAAGTGAGGCACACCTACAGGAATCCCTGTGAGATTTGGGATTGCGACGCGTGCTGGTGGCACTATGCGAATTGTACTGCGACCCCCGAGGGCCCCTCTGACGAATGCCCCTACATAAAAAAATGTTACGATCTCCCTCGTCCTCACTCCCACACAGTCACCACTGTTCTTACTGTTCTGGGAGTTCTGGCCAGCTTTGGCATGGTCGGCGCATACGTCTTCCGCCGTTACCGTAGGGCGCAAGAGAACATTGCCGACACTGAACAGCAGGAAGAGGAGGAAGAAGAAAGGGTGCCTCTCTTGCAGCGCTGTCGCCACTTCCTGTCAGCGTCTCTGCCGGGCCACGAAGATGACTCTCACTCCGATGGGAGGTCAGTCTTCCGTCGCTTTCGGGATGTCATCTTTGGGAGACGTGAAAGTGTCGCCCCTCGAGAGCTCCCCGGCCTTGATGACAGGGAAGAAGACTTCGAGCCATCTGCGCCACCACCGTCTTACGACTCACTCGATCAAGAGAACAACCATCAGGATGAGGAGAGCAACGAGAACCAGGATCCCATCATCCGTGGAAGTGGGCCTGCTGGAAGAAGCCTCCGCAACGAGAACTACGAGGATGGCGATGACCGGTCCTCAAATCGTTCTGTTGAGATGCGAGAGATCAGTTCTACCGCCGGAAATCAGGAGCGAACGGTGTCTCGCATGGAAGAAGTTCTTCTTTCCAAATCCTTCCACTAATGAAACAAGTAGCAGCGATCAAGATTTGTTGTGCGTATGTAAGTCATATATATAATGGCATTTAAATAAAATTTATTCACCACAAAACTTCAAAAGATTTGTTTCATTGACATCAAAATTCATAATTGGTGCTGGTATTGTTTGTCGATCCAAATTTAGTGATATTTGGGAGGTTTGAGAATCCGCAGTTAAAAATTGGGCCATTCCGTCATTAGTAGGCATGTCAGAATTATACGACAACAAGCTGATAGTTTCTTGCTGGTAATCTGAAAAAGAAGTTAATTGCATGTCCGACATTTGAGATTTACATGTTTGCAAGGATGCCACGGGTCCCCCTCTCCTCTTCAAATCCCCTAAGAAATCCGTGCGGACATTATACTTGGGCAAGGGGGAGAAACAGGGAGGCAAAGAGGAATACTCCGTCCACAGTCTCTAAAAGGGGACAAAGGTCTAGATGCCGAAAAAGAGACGGCGAAAAGAGATTTTTTGTGCTTTTTGGTGCCGCCGCCCGCCCGCACTAGCGGGTTCGGCAATCAGAAAATTAGGAGATTTTTTGTGCCGCCGCCCGCCGCGCTGGCGGCCGAACCCTTACCCCGCTATGTGGGAATAGCAAATTGCTTTTTAAAAAGCTGACAGTGGAACTGCTGTCAGCACTACGTACAAAAAATGCACTTAATTATTTGTGTGTGCATCAGCATACCCTGGTTTATAACTGCTGGTGTCGGTGTCTGCTTCTCTCCTTCACCGGATATGTTTGGTGTCAGATTCTCGCCTGTGCCGGATGTTTTTTGCATACTATCAACTTTTGTGGTTGCCTTCGTAACCTCATTGTCAGCAGGTCTTGTGATTGCCTCCGTGTTTTCGAAAAGCTTTTGTGTCGCTATTTCGCTTACTAAGATAGGGCGAGCAAAGCAAAGCATTTCCGGTTGAAGAAATGGAGTTTTTCTAGAAAAACCTCAAATGTCGAAAGGAAATGAATTATACATAATTTACTTACACTGTTCTGTGTTTTGCAAATTGGCAAATGGTTACAATTGGATCAAAGCCTGCTGGAAAATTTGCTCCTCGAATCAGACTTGTTTGCCAACTTATTGTATACTCGAAGGAATTTTCATATACCGGGCATAGGAAATTGTAGATTCGCCTAGAAAAAAGATTATTGAGGTAAAGCCCTAGCAGACAGCCAACCATACATGCGCAAGGAGGAGGAGGGGGGGGGACGGCTAGGAGAATTCTCTCCCGGACGGCCAAAAAAGTACTCGCCCCTCGAAAGTGTCCATTTTTTTAAGAAAATCGGGATTTTTTTGCCGCCGAAGGCGGCTAAAAGAAAACTTTTCCCCCTTGTTCCCTGCCGCCGAAGCCGGCCAAAAGAAAACTTTTCCCCCTTGTTCCTCCCCCATTCGGTCAAATCTTTTCCCCTTCCCTAAGGGCCCAAAAACCACTCCCCTCGGGGAGAAAGTTTTCCCAGATCTTCCCCCCCTTGCCTTGCCCACCTATGCAGCCAATATTGCAATGACCATTGCGGTCATAGGAACAGGTTACTTACCGTATAACAGCTTCATCCCATTTTTTCTCTCTTGCAGTCTGAGTTTGCCAAAGTGTATCCCAAACTTCAAAACTGTTAATACTTTTGTGTAAAACAATCAGATACCAGTGAACGTTCATATTAGTCAAGGTAGTTCGAATAGGAAACAGATAAACACGGCCGGATTCAACCTGAAAAATAAATATATGGGCATCCATGTCCATGGGGAGGGAGAGAGAGGGGAGAAGAAGGATGCTTTCTCACCCAGCCACAAAACTGTGCTCCCGCAAGTAGAAAATTTATTTACCAGAGACCCCTCGAACCCAGATTTTGCGCAGGGTGCAAAAACTACCTCTTTTGCGGCAGGGAGGTCGAAATTGGGCTTTACGGCCCATTCTCCGCGTAGGCTCACATTTTCGCACCCTGCCCCTGCAAATTTTGGGACCTACCCTACCGTAGACTCCACACCCTTGGGCATATCTAGCCACGGGAGTCTTGGCAGAGCGGGGGGCGTCCCAGAAACTAGGGAACCGTGGGATGTAGGGTTTGGGGCCAGGGAAGAGAGCCGAGCGCCGTACTCAAAGATTAGCCAAAATCCAAAACGTCGGTTAGCATTACCTCTGAAGTCAAGAAATCTCCGACGTTATCTCCTAAGCACATTTCTATAGAATACCGCCACGGATCTTTTAAAGCTTTGTCATAGCCAAAGCCTTTTAGCTTAGTTCTTTTTGTTCTTTTGCATGACAATATAATATCATTTAAGAAAGATGCCGAAAAAAAGCAAATTTGAGGCATATTTGCTTTCAACAGCTCAAAATATTTATCAAGTCCATGATACGGGTGAGTGTCCCCACGTAAAAATTCTGCTATAGCAAGTTGTCTTCCGTCTGCCTGTAAAGAAGATAAATTTACACGTTCACAGAGGTAGACCTCTAAAAAAAATTTACGGGTACTTTACCGTAGTTGTATCTGTTATTTTGTAATTTAAACCATCCATAACTCTACGTAGTAAGTCTGTGAGGTCAGCTGGTGGATCGTAAGAAGGTCCAAAATTTTGAGACACATCTTCAGCATCCACCCGTATCGACTGAGAGAATAAAGAAGGACTCCTGATATGGCGCTGGCGCTGGATGTTTTTCCCGACGTCAAAACGTTCACTTTTGTTAGTTTGGGAATTTGTCTCAACCTCCACATTTTCAATAATTTCAAAAGTTTCAAGCTGAACATTTTCAGTTGGAATATCCGCAAAGAGATGGACAAAACTAGAATTTTCTTCATTTTGTTTGATACTTGAAGTCGTAGAACGAGAACAAATACTGTTGTCCTCCTCCATCATTCGATTACTTGTTATTTTGGTAGTCCAGCCAAGTTTAAGTTTTGTCTTTACGGCAACTGCTTCTCGTTTTTCTAAACACTGCGCATGCAAATGGGCAAATTCTTTATAGTTTCTTTGTTTCGTTCCTAGAAATGGTACACACTTAGCAGGAATTTGTAGTTTTCCATTTTCCTTCACTAAATTTGAAAACTCTTTGAAGTTTTGTTCCAGTAGCATCATTTGTTCGCACTTTTTGTAGTCGGAAGAACATTTCTCATGGAATAAAAACGCACTTTTTCCTTTGGCACCTATTCTTTGGCAGGAGCCTCCGTCTGACCGTAATTTACAAAGAAATTGACATCCACACTTATTCTGATGAGCCGTTCTAAGGTGGTAAAATATTTTTTGGGTATGTTTTCTTTTTGCCTGAATGTAAGCAATCACAACACACTTACAACTGGGACAATCTTTGTATGCTCTTGGGCCTCCTTTTCGAGAGTAGCATAAACACTTGCCTTCCCGAAAACACTTACATCCCTCACATGTAAATAGACGCAAAAGGTTCATGGTATAAAATGCACACAAAATGGCTGCTCTAAGATAAACAGCTGACAGCTGGCTAGAAAGCTTTCTTTTTGAAATAGGAACTTTCACAGCTTTCCGACTTTCTCATTGCTTCTTTCTTACTTTCTCTCTCTAGGTTGCGAGGTATTTCTAGTGAGAGAACTAAAAAAGGAGACGGTTGCGGTTTTGTAGGCGTACACCACTGTAGTTACATAATGCTGCTAGAGTATAGCAAGATAATTGCATGTTCATGTTAAAAGGCTTGCACAAATAACGTAAATCTCTTTTAAATGACAAACACAATAAATAGCAGACAGAAAAAAATATTTTTCAAGTGTTAAATGTGCGAAGAATTAATCGATTATTTTGTATGAGCTCTGTATGCCCTAACCAATTACATCATCCGAGACAAATCTATACAAAACATCAAGTGTTGTGAACTGGCCCCCGTGTTAAAGTATGTAATGTGACTATTCAAAGGTGGATTGTGCTGGGATTAGGGGCATTATGTGGATGCCTCTTTTCGTGATTTTGTGTCTGGCCGTTGAATCGGTTTCGAGCCAGGTGGAAAAATAAAATAAAATAAATGAGAGAGCACTTAATCATGATTTGTTTTAAGGTATCCTGTGTCAAGCATCTGACCTAGGATGACAATATCGCGCAAGGATGCCCCGTCTACAACCGAGCCTATTACCCGCCTGTGATTGTTGATCGCTACGCCCAGTCTCCTTGCAGTTACCTGACGTACGGTGGAATGTGGAATAGGAAAGAGGAAAGCGCGCAAATATTAATTTTCATTTTATTTTATTTTAGCTGTAAGTTTCCAAATGGGACAAAATTCGAGCTCCAGAGCGTATTGCCGTCAACGCAGGAGCTGAACAATCCCGATGAGACCGTAGACGTTCAGGATGACGATGAGGACGATGAGGATGACTTTGACTTTGATCCAGCAGCATACGATTCCGATTCTACTGAGAGTGATGACACCTACTACGAGGACGATGACGATGATGAGGACGACGACGACCTGGATGAGGAGGAGGAGGAGGAGAACATACCAGTCGTCAGCACCACCAACGCGACTAATGCACAGTACCAGCGCCCTGACCCTGACCACCCCTCAGCGAATGCTTACAAGGACAGGCACCGACAGCACGCAACAAACGGGAGGAGTAGCAAGAACAAGAACAGCAGTAGCAACAGCATCAACGACAGGAGCAACAAGAACAAGGACAGCACCAGCAGGAGCAACGGCACCAACAGCAACGAGCGGAAAAAGAATGGAAGGAGCAGCACCAACAGTAGCGGCGGCAGCGGCAAGAGCAACAAAAAGAGGAACAAGAGCAGCAGCAACAGCAGCGGTAGCACAAAGAGGGACAGCACGAACAGCAGCAGCAACAACAAGAGGACCAGCAACAGCAGCAGCAACAACAACGGGACCAGCAACAGCAGCAGCAACAAGAACGGGACCAGC
>JAAUYB010076362.1_pt1 | contig 16942 bp, 21 predicted proteins | sample 7278071 | NCBI WGS metagenome assembly JAAUYB01 (sample SAMN14350121, study PRJNA611818) | marine sediment metagenome | isolation source: surface marine sediment (1.8m) | place: French Polynesia: Moorea | collected 2018-08
CTCCTCTTCTCCCCAGGCGTCTTCCTTCTACGGGTCTTCTTCGTCTTCGTCCTCGTTCCGCCCCTCCCATCGCCATCGCCGCCTGGATCGCCTCTCCGTCTCCCCGCTCACCTCGCCTGTCTCCTCCAAGCAGCACACCGCCCTCAAGGCCCTCAGCACCGGCGGCCGCACGTCGCACAACAGGGCCAACGCCACCAGCACCAACACCACAACCTCTTCCTCCGGCTACTCCTCCCTGCTGGGCCCTCCCTCGGGCAACAGGTCCCGCCGCGGCAACTCCGGCCTCTCCCTTACCGCCGCCGCCTCCAGCGGGCCGCGCGGCATCTCCGCCAAGCGTCGCCTCCCCCTCTCGGAGCTGGACTCCAACACCGGCAACAAGGGCGTCGGTCCTGGGTCTGGCGTGGAGGCGATGGAGATGGACAGTTTGGACTCGCTCAACCTGGTGGTGGCAGGGGATGGCGTCAAGCCTCAGCTGACGTCTCCCATCGAGGTGCTCGTCCCCCCCTCTGCCCCGTCCTCCTCCAGGCCGGTCATCCTCGAGAGGCGGTCGCCGTCACCGCCGCATTCGCCGGACACGCCCATGGGACTGGCCAATCTGGGTAAGGAAAACATAATAATTCGGTGTGTTTAAGCACCTTGCAAGATACTGCTTTTTCCTAGGCAACACTTGCTACGCCAACGCAGTGTTCCAGCTCTTCTTCTCCTTCCCCCGTCTGATTGAGCTCCTCTCTGACGAGGTCGACGAGGTGGAGCGAGAGTACCCGCTCGACCAGCCCAATCCGCTGGCCACCAAGCTCTGCCGGGAGCTGGTAAGGATGTACCACACGAGGGGAAACAGGAAGTGGGGCCGGTCGGCGCAGACGGACCTCAACCACGTGCTGGACAGGGCTCTGGCAAACTTCAGAGCGGTGAGTGCCGAGAGGTTCTTATTGTTGGAGTACTGTAAGATCGACGTTTGTTCTTTCCCCACCTGTAGCTCCAGCACGGCAAGTTCGAGCTGCCATTTCAGCAGGACGCCCACGAGTTCTTGCTTGCCATCCTAAAAAACCTGGAGGAGCTCTTCGTGCCTCAGCCGCAGCCTCAGCCGCTACAGCTTGAAGGTAGGCCGATCACTCCGGTGGACGAGGAGGAGGAGGGCGGAGCCGGCGACGGCAAGAAGACCAAGTGCGGCAGGACCGCCGAGGCCACCGAGAACTGTGATCAAGCAAAGGAGGAAGACGAACGCTTGGTTTCTGACCAAAACCACCGTCCAGAGTCTCCAGAAGATGACAAAGTGGAATCAAAGAATGAACCGAAGGCAAATTCAGGACAGAGCCCGCCGCAGTCGCTTCCTCCTCCCACTCCAAATCGCAAGGCCGCCGTCAATGAGGTCTTCGGGTTCAGGGTCAAGGACACCAAAGAGTGTCCGGACTGCGGAAAGGTACAGCGAGATAAAAATAACTAATGAGAACTTGGCTTTTTACAATTTATTTAAATCTACAGACCTCCAGTCAGGTGAACGACGAGGTCGTCCTGAAGCTGAAGGTTGACTTCGCCGTCCTGGACCGGGAGGTCTCTGAGAAGGCGCAGGCGGAGAAGGCCGCAGGCGGTTCTAGATCGGAGGACTCGGACCCGGACCCAGTCTCCATCCGACGCCTTTTGCGGGAGAGCTCGGACGGAGAGGTGGAGATGGTTTGCGACGTCTGCGAGGAGAGGGAGGAGGAAAAGAAGAAAAGGGAAGGCGGAGATGAAGACAAGGAGAACCCGAAGAAGGAGAAAGAGGCCGGGAGCGAGGGAGAACAGAAGCCAAAGAGCAGCCTCAAGAAGCACCTAATGTCGAGTAAGATCGTCAGGGTCCCCAAGGCGCTGTTCGTGTACCTGCCAAGGGTGAGTCGAACTTCACTCGGGTGTAGGATAGTTGGCAAATTACGCAATCCTTGCATATCAGGTATACTACACCAAGGAGATGCACAAGTCCACGAGAGCCGTCAGTGTGCCAGAAATAATCAACTTGGAGACCATCAGCAGGTATCTAACAATCATGCGTTGAAAACATTTCTAATAGTTAATTTCGGTCATGTCCTGACAGCTTCGAGTCGGACGAGCTGGCGAGTTCCCTGGACGGCAGGCTGCTTGAAACCTTTCTCAACAGAAGGATGTGCGGCGGCAAAGTGGGAGACGAGGAGAGGAAGAAGAGTGTTTGGAGTCCTGAGCCGCACGGTAGTTTTACAATTGACGATTTCCAAAACTGTTTCACAGTTTCCGTTTACGGGTTTTTTTAGCTGCCAGCTGTGCCCTCCCTGCGGAGCCCTTGCATCTCGACGTCCTGGCCTCCCACAATAACAACGATGCTGACGGTGGCATCAGCCCGCCAAAGGCTCCTCAGCCCCAGACTATGCTCAACGATTCCCTTGCGGACGACGCCTCCCTGCCGCCACTCTCCTCCCCCCACTCCTCCCCCGGCGACGGCAGGATGCCCACCTCGCCCTTCTTCGCCCGGAACAACGCCGGCGGCAAGGAGCGGGAGGTAGGGGATCGGTCAGGGGCGAAAAACAATCTGCACTCAAAGTCTTTGGGTTCGGCATCCGACAGAACGGTGAGAGCGGTTGTAAAGGTGTTGTTTGTTGTTTTAATTTTACGGCTTTTTTCTCTACAGGCTAGCATGTCATCATCAGGGAGCGCGATGGACCTGGCGCCTGGCTGGGCCAGCTCAATGAATGACATGAGCAAGATGATACCAGAGAATTTCCAACAGCTGGACGGCATCAACGACGGCTTTGGCTTCGACGAGACGTCATGCAACTTGGAAAGCCTCGACAAGGTTTCCTTCCGAAACACCTCCGGCATCGGCGGCAACAACAACAACGAGAACGTGTCCGCCCTCTGCCCTCCCCCTCCTCCACCGGCGCCTCAGCAGCCCAAGCCAGCCAAGCCAATGCTCGACCGCGAGGTGGAGGACCTCGACCCCCGCCTGGAGTACCGCCTCATCGGCATCGTGGGCCACTTTGGCGACTCCACCCTCTCCGGGCACTACGTGGCGCACTCCTTCCACCCGGCGACCGGGCGATGGCACTTCTTCAACGACGATAAGGTGCATCGCTCCAGCGCGGAGGCGGCGGCGAGCGAGACGGCAGGGACGTCCTACCTCTTCCTGTACGGGCACAGGGCCTACGTCGCCGAGGCCGTCGCCTCAGAGCAGAGGGAGAAAGAGCCCGCGGCGGAGGCCCTGGTAATTAGATGAAATTTATCCTACGATCCGATAGTTCCGATGCAATAATTTTATTCCCCAAGACTACTTTTCGTGGCTAAAGGGCGCACTCCCTGTGTCAGTTTAGTTTGATTTTCTGTGAAATAAAGACAAAGGACAAGACGAAAGTCCATTCAGGTTTTCATACATTTCCAAAAACAAATTCGGGTAATTATGAAAGTTTTTCGTGTTTATTCCACGTTTCCAATATGACAGATTCGCTTTTTCAGCTGCTGAGTAAGTTGAAGGCCACTCCCTGAAAAAAAAATAGAAATTATATTTAAAAAATGCGGATAAGCATCAATTATTTTTTAAAAAATAAAAACTGTTTGAATGAACACACAAACGGCACAATGAACGCTACAGTACAACTAGGAACTAGGACAAAACACACGTCCACACAAACGTCCTTACGTAGATTTCCAGAAATGTAATTCTTTGGTTCACTTTTCTCAATGCCTAATTGGTCTAAATACTGTCTGCCGTACAGCTGCCTGAAAATGTAAGATTTTTACATCTCTCTTCCGAAAACGTTCCCTTACAATTGAACTTACCTCAATGTCCTGCGCGGGGAGCACCCCTCCCAGCTGCCTGATGTGGCAGGCCCTGCAGTAGAGCCTGTCCCCCAGCGCGTAGCACCTCTTGTTGGGCTCGTCCGTCAGCTGCATGTCGCACCCCTCGCACACGTAGCAATCGACGTGGAAGTCCCTCTCCATGGCCACCACGCGCACCGTCTCCTCCGTGTCCTCCACCGGCGTGATGGCCTGGCCGCACGCCGCGCACTTGGGCGCGAAGATGCGGTGGAAGTCGTTGACGCAGTAGATCTTGTTGTCAAAGTCAACGGTGAAGGGGACGCCGTCCAGGCAGTCGTTGCACACGCAGCAGCGAAAGCACCCCGGGTGGTAAGTCTTGCCCATGGCCTGGAGGATCTGTGGAAGAACAAAATTGACATTGTTTCCATGTACGGTATCTTTTACACTCAAATGTCGACCTACCATTTCCATGATGAGATGGCCACAAATATCGCACTTCTCCGAAGTTTGTTGGAACCCAGAGTACTGCAATGTCGTGGAACAACGGGGAAATTATCAATAGCAGTTTCGAAGACGAAAACTGTTCTTTTCTTACCAAGTAATCCTCTTCGCAATAAATCTTTCCGTTGACATTGTAAAAGTCCTTTCCCCTGAGCGTCCTGCCGCAGGAGCAGCAGACGAAGCACCTGGTGTGGTAGAGGTTCCCCATTGCCTGACAAGCCTGACCTGAGCCGGTGACCCTTTCGCCGCAGGCCACGCATTCCCCTGCAACACAGAAGGGAAAATTGGAAATACAAGTTTGCAATTTTTTTGTTGACATAAAAGAGGCTTCTTCCCTAGCTGGAAAGTGCCGAAGCAACGTTCCCTTCGCGGAACAAGCCTTCTCATTCTAAACATAATGTCGCTCCAACGGTACAAATTTGACTAAGCGGCGGGATGTCTTCCACCTCCGATAGGGGAGCGGGCATTAGGATGCAAATGAAGTCGTCAATGTCAAAGGGCCTCACCGAAATACTCTGCCTCCTCCTCCTTTTCCATCTGCTCCTCTATCTGCCTGGTGAGGGCCTCGATCTTCTTCTCTGCCTCGCTCGGGCCGGACGGCTTCGGCGGGGTGACGCTGAACGGGAGGAGCCCCGCCGACGAGGTCGCCGCCGCCGGCTGAGTCGGAGGTGGGGGGTGGTGGGGATGTACGCCGTTGGTTTTGGCTGGCTGCGGGGGCGGCTCAGCGGCGCACGGGGAGGCGTTCCGGCCTGAAACGAGGGGGAAATGCTAATTTATCAGAAAGCGCGTTACACCGGAAGCCGGAAAGCATACCTCTGCGGGCGCTTTGGGGGTTGCTCGTCGAGTTGGAGATTTGCACCCTGGCGAGATTGGCCAGGACGCCGCTGGTAACTGTGTCTTCCTGGATGGAAAACCCGTTGGATGGTCGAGATTCCTGCCTGAGAGTGCCTCCATTTAATGAAGATCCTGAAAACGAACAAAATCATAGCTACTAAATCATCGTCATCAAAGTTTTCTTCGAGAAACAGACAAGGATGTTGGTCCTGAATTACAAAAAGTAGGCCTTGGATTCGCACTTTTGCGACATTAAAGGCACTGCCGTACGCAGAGGAGTCGGTGTCAAGTTTCGCCGACGGAGGGAGAAAAAATAGTGTTTAGAGGAGCACATCCGCTTCCTCGAACATTCCCCTCTGCCTCTACAGTGTATATGAAGAACATTTTTCTACACGTTGCCGCTACTTAAACTCACCGTTGCTACTGCTGTTTGACTCGTTCGAAACGGAGTTGGCACGGGGAACCGTCGGTGGAGAAAGGGAAGCGGATGCTCTCCGAAGTTGCTGCTGTTGATGTAGGAGATGTTGTTGGTGTTGGTGTTGCGACTGTGGCTGCTGCTGCGTCGTGGTTCCCGGATATGGCGGTGGGGGCGGCAGGTTCACGTAGTCACGGTAAAGGTGACCGCCATTCGAGGCCGCGGCGGCGGCGGCGACTGCGGCCATCTCGTTGCTAAGTAAAGTTTGGAGCTGCTGCTCCTCTTGAAGCTTCTGGAGCTGTTGCTGCTCCTGCAGCTTTTTTAGCTGCTGTTGTTCTTGTAGTTTCTGTAGCTGCTGTTGTTCCTGCAGCTTCTGAAGCTGTTGCTGCTCCTGCAACTTCTGTACTGAGGCCAGTTGGGCTAACACAGTGGTATTTTCCATTACGCTTCCGTTGTTTCCTGAAATTGAAGTGAATGCAGTTAAGCATATCTCTACCGTATTTGTGTAACAATGCCCCTTTTTTTCGCTTACCGACTGCCGCGAGGATGGTTTCGTCGTCGATGTTTTCGTACACGGGGGGAGCCACGTACGGGGGCTGGCCCTTCGGCTGCGGCACCATGGGGGTCTTCAGAATGGATTTGATATGTTCCCCGTTTTGCGCGGCGGCCGGCTGGCCTAATCCTGCAGACTTGCTAAGGATCCTGGAGTCCCTCTTCACCAGGGTGCTAGAGGAGTCTCCTACCAATAGCTGGTGCGATCCCGTATATGGCGGAGGAGGAGGCGGGGGAGAGGGCTGTCCCCGGCGGGGGAGGACCGGGTAGCCGTCCACGTTCTCGTAGATAGGGATGTTGGTCAAGCTGGCTCGCTTCAGCTGAGGGTAAGTCCCTGGTTGGAACTGTTGTTGCTGCTGCTGCTGGGTGGGGTCAGGAGAAGTTCCCTTCTTCAGTACCGGCGAAGAGATTCTTGCTTGGGCGGGGTTGGACGACAGCGCATCCTGTTGCTTGAGCACCCTGGCGGGACCCTGAAGCCCGGAGGCCACTGTGGAGGAGGAGGCCAGGGCGCGGACGCGATCGTTAAAGCTAGAGGAAGAGGTGGATGGGGCAGCCTCTGGAGTTCCGTTGCTCTGTACCATCATGGCCGCTGGGGAGATGGAGGTGGCGCGGGCGGCGGCGACGGAAGAGGTGGAGAGTCTGGCCATGGTGTTAGCGCCGTCGACGTTGATCAGCACGTTGGAGGCGCTCTTGGACTTGCCGAGGCCGGTCCCGGGGCCCCTCCAAGTGGCCGCCGCGGAGCCACTGCCGTTCTGCTTCGGCTCGGCACTTCGCCGGCGCCCCTGCACGGCGGCCACCGGTGGCGCGGCAGGAGAAGCGGCGGAGCCATTGTTGAGCTGGCTGACCTTTTGTAAGTACAGGTTCCTCGCCGCGGCCACGCTGACGCTTGGTACGGATACATCGGTGGTGGTGGAGGAAGTGTTGTTCCCCCTGCTACCGTTCTCTCCCAGGTTGAGGTGCGACAATCCCCTCGCGGCGGCGCGGCGGATGTCCTCCTGGTAACGATCCATGTTGTTGTTGTAGTAGCTGCTGGTGTAGCTGCTGCTTCTTATTTAGGTGTTGCTGCTGTTGTAGGTCATGTTGAGGAAGAACTAGCGGGTGAAGATGTGCTCCCACTTCCCCCTTTGCTGGGCGACATTCCTTTCCCTTCTTCCCCTTCTGGACCCACAACAGCAACAACAGGTGAGAGAGCTAGGTAAGGGACCAGAGGGGGAGAGAGTTCTTCTCTTTGGTGACCGACCTATCCTCGCGCGCTCATTGGTTTCCAGCCGCGCCCCGGGCACATTGGAGCCAATCAACTCCTGAGGATGCAGCACTCCTCCGGGTGGACCCCAACAAAGGGTCGGTCGCAGCTTCCCTCTCTCTCTTTCTCTCTCTCTCTCTCTCTCTCTCCACCTCCGGCTCAGGTGAGATGAACACCGAGAATCGTCGCCTTCTTCTTCGGTCGTAAGCGACCCCTCCTCTCTCTCTTACACACACACAAATTCTCACGAAGAGGCCCTGCAAAGGAATATGAGGGTCAGGAGAAGATCGAGCATGAATTGAGGATTTTCCGGGAACATTCGCCCCTGCTATATTTTGCACTTTTGTTTTAATCGTGCTTATGGGTGGTATACCGGGAGAACTATCTGAGCGTAGCTCACACTCTCTATGCTGTACACTACTATACTATACTATAGTATCTCTTTAAAGCTTACGGAGTTCTATGATAGGAACGGAATTTTTTCCTCTTTCACCAGTTGGAATATAAATTGGACCAATATTGGATTTTGGAAGAATATTTTCTACTTTTCTTACAACCAGTGTTCTGAGTAGCTATTTAAAAATGCTAGGTTACTACGAGGAAGGGGAACATTTCCCCCTTTTCTCGACTATCAGGACATATTTTTGACTGAATAGAGATTAAGTTATCATGATATAAATGCTGTCAATAAATATTTGGGTGCGGTGAATTGCGGTTGTCCCTTCTCGCGGTTGCTTTCTTCATGGTTTACTTCTAAGTTATATAAAACAGTTAAAACCTTTTGTACGGCACTTCTTGCTTGAAAGTGGAAATTGAAAGTGTCCGCGAAGTGTCTTTCTTCCTCTCCCTCCTGCTTTCCCCTTTCCCCCCTCTGTTTTATGTTGCTGGGGGAGGAAACGGGGAGGGACGCCAAGCCCAGACAGGGAAAACAAACTGCCGCACAAAATGCAGTCGGTCTAAGGTACCTAATTAGCAACAAAATAACGTAGTCTTTTTAACTCTATTTTTTCCTAGAGCGGTTCACGTTAAAGTTACAATTTTTCTTCACAGACAAGGAGAATACAGCTTGGAACATTGTAGTTTAGTGTTTGCACCATAAAACTCCTTGAGGTCAATACGTTGAATTATGCAAACAAAACTCCTAATTTGAAATTTTTGTTACAATTAAAAAATATGTATAAAAAACTGTCTTCCCTTCTATTACAACGCTTGTAGAGCATGACTGCATAGAACTTTTACAGCACTTCTAAGACGCGCTTCCGCAGAAAACGGAGAGAAAACAGAAACAGCGCACCACAAGGGAGAGGCAGGCAACTGAGGCAAGCGGCTGCGGGAGCGGCTGCGGCGGAGGAAGCGGAGTTTAGCGGACTACGGAGTACGGAGCCGGAAAACGGGCGAGTGCACTTGGCCTCTCTGCTCCAGATCTAGAAGGGGCACTTTGACCTCAGCTTTTTGGCCTTGTTTGATCTCCTGTGTCACGTCCACGCCACGCCAGCCTCCATCATGGTTCGCCGCGCGGCAAGGGTGGACTACGCCAAGATGGGCGGAGGCGGGGACACCGACGAGGACGAGGAGCAGGACGACGCTGACGCCTCCTCCTACGATGGACAGGACAGCGACCAGGACAGCGTGGACCGCCGCCGCCGCAGGCCCTCCCCCGCCAAGGCCAAGAGGGGCAGGGGGAGGCCCAGGGGCGCCGCCAGGGGCAGGGGGCGACCCGCAGGGGGAAGGGGGCCCAGGGGGAAGATCTCGGCCGCCAAGACGCCCGCCTCCAAGAAGATGTACGGTCGGTCGGCCTGGCCGCCAAGGTCAAGGTACGAGAGCGACGAAGAGGAGGAAGAGGAGTCCATGAGCGAGACCGAGGAGGACTCAGATGACGAGGACTACGGCCGTCCGCCACCGCCCAAGAGGGGCAGGGCAGGAGGGGCCAGGGGCAGGGGAGCCAGCAGGGGCTCCAGGGGGAGACCGGCCGCCAGGTCACCCGTCAAGGCCAGGCCCACCAAAGAAAAGTTCCCCCCGGTCAAGGTCATGGTCATCGAGAGCATCAAGGCGCTCAAGGACCACCCAAAGTGCGGGCTTTCTCCAGTTATCAGTGTAGAATGATAAAATCACGTTGTTATTCTCATCCCACAGGAAAGGTTCAACCCTCGGGTCCATCAAGGAGACCATCTCCCTCAACTGGCCGGTGGACATGAGGCTGTACGACAAGAAGATCAAGCGCTACCTGGTCAACGCCCTGGCCACCGGGGAGGTCATCCAGCCGGAGAACAAGAAGAAGGCGCAAGCCAAGGGGTTCCGCGGGAGGTTCACCGTCCCAGGCATGAAGGCGAAGAAGACGAAGAAGCGCAAGAAGGCCAAGAAGGAGTCCGAGGACGAGGTGAATAGGAGCATGACTGCTCTCATGAAGTTGCGTTTAGTTATGGTGCCATATTTTTCCAGAGCGGGGACGAGAACTTCGAGTACCAGCCTCCCAAGACGGCTCGGGACGAGGAGCGCGAGAAGCACCAGGAGGAGCTGGAGAGGCGGAGGGAGGAGAGAAAGATGTGGGAGGAGGAGAAGGCCATCGAGAAGATGAACAGGCCAAAGAAGACCCCGCCAAAGAAGAACAAGAACAAGGAGTGGGAGGTGGAGGCCATCAAAGGTGAGAACTCTACATGATTCAGACCACAGAGCATGGTGGCATTGGTTTTTCTTTGTCAGGAAGAAAATTCGTACGCGGCGAAACATTCTACCTGGTCAAGTTCTTGGGATGGGCCAAGCCCCAGTGGGAGCCGGAGGAGAACGTAGATGTGAGTATCGTACAGGTTACGAGGTAGAGGTAGCTTTCCAGACATTTGTCATTTTGTGCGTTCCATGATCTTTAGGGCTGCGTTTACGTGGAGGAGTTCTTGCAGTCGGAGGCTATGAAAAAGATGGAGGAAGAGGAGAGAGTGAGGCAGGAGGAGGAGGAGGGCGCCTACGAGGTCAGGAAGATAGTTGACTTCAAGAAGGACTCCGTGAGTGAACACTCAATGTCCAAAAATATTTCCCAAAAATCATTATTATTTTTTGTTTCCTGCAGAGGGGCCGGCGCGAGTTCCTGATCCGCTGGCGTGGGCACGGCCCCGACGACGACTCCTGGGAGCCCGAGTCTAACCTGGACTGCCCTGACCTGATCGACAAGTTCATGGCCAAGTGGGAGAGGGAGCAGGCGGTGGAGGGAAAGAGCCTGCGCGAGGCGCCCAAGCCGGTGGAGCGCCTCGAGTTCGCATCCTCCAAGAGGGTGGGCAAGAGGACGGGCGGATTCAGGATCAGCTACGCGGGCATGGACATCTAAAAAGGAAAACAGAGGAACAGAGGGGCGCTGTTGATTTGATCTCGCAATTTTGTAACATTTTTTCCCGCTTAGTGTAGCAGCAAAACATATGCTACTGCGTGTACGTACTTACACGTACTGTACAAAAGAAGGCAGTGTCGCAAAAAAAGAGGAGGAAAATCTCGGGATTCATACCTTCAGAACCGTATTCTATCGTTTGTGCTAGTATGTACCGTTTGAAAAAATCTCGCCCGGAGGCGCTTTTTGGTAGGGCGTTATAGTCTACTATACTCAATGCAGAAGAAAAAGCGAGCATACAGCACTGTAAACCTGTACACTCAAGTCGAGTGCTTCCTTCTAAGCAAGGTGGCCTTTTTTTCAGTGAATTATTTATTTCGTTTTTGTGTTGGGTACCTGTACTACGTAGTATCCGAAATAAAAGTGAAATTTCCCCGGGGCAAAAGAAGAAAATGCTGCGTATGCTTTCCATCCAATGGTGGAGGTATCATTCGCTCCCTGCGAGGCGTAAAGGCCCGCGGAATTGCTTTCTCTTCCCATAAGAGAAGAAAGCGCCGATGGAAGGCAGCTGTGCTCTCTTGGGCGGGCGCTAAGATGCTTCTTCCTCAGCTGTGTCGCCGATCATCTAGGCTTTAAGATAATTTCTTCGTACCCAGCAATTCGTGCACTAAGTTTGCTCACCTGCGTTTGTTTCCCGATCTACCATTTGCCACCATTGCAAACAACTTACACAACTCAGGTTAGTAAAGGACATCTTCAAGTAAATGTGCCTCCACACTGACGGAAAGTTTGATCGATTTTCGTAGCGTAATTTAAATTTTAATTTGTTGCTCGTCCAATAGGTGAAAATAGCTTAAGGTTTTGACTGAAATGTTCAGCTTATGTATTTTCTCTTGCAAGTCGCCTTGTCCTTCACACCAGCCGACTAGTAAATATTAGTAAACACATGGTTTGGATGAAATGGCAGAAATAACGAAAATACCGAGCATATTAATCAGTCGACGTACCTTATTGCAGTACTGAAGTTTCGAATCTCCTCCGCCCTTGAAAAGGGGGCTGGGAGCTGGAAAAAACTTCTCTCATGGCCGTTCGGGCAAGAGGATTTCACGGAGTTGGTAAGTTGAAAATAAGAGTTCAAAAAACTGATCCTGTTTTTAATATTTTTTTGTCTCAAATCGTGAATGAATGACGATTCGAGCCTTGTCTTTTGGTAGCCTTCAGCTTTGTCGTGCAATTTTACCGTCGTCGCGTGCTAGCAAATGCTTTCTTTTCCGCTTCTTCCTTTTCGGTTTTCGTGTTTGCAAACTGGAGAAGACAGTGTACAATACAGTCTAGCTGTATTCTTTTACTATGCAAAATAGACAGATTGTTACCGTACAACGACGTAACGTACTGTTAGATAAATATACGGTATATATAAATATTCATGTACGTATCTACTGTACACCACCGTATATTTTTTTTCGTGCAGTTCTGTTCGCCTCTTGGCGCGTGGGCAGCACCCTCGTCATCTGGCTCTTCCTCTTCGCCTTCTGCGTCCTCTTGTTCAAGTGCCTCCGCGGGGTTCTCAGGTCGCTGGCCGAGGCTCTGGAGGAAGCCCTAGGGCAGTCGGACCAGGTCAGGAGGATCGGGCCTCAACAACAACAACAACAACAGCTTCAGCAGCAAGGAAGTCACCACCAACTGTGGAGGCCCGGAAATCTTGGTCGTTCAGCCCAGGTTTCGATACCGCATTTGTGCGCACTTTCATGCATATGCTACAAGTTTCAACCATTAAATTTCCAATTTCCAAGTACGCCGTTACGGACGAGGTCGCCAACCCCGTTAGCGGATCCGTCTTCCCGTCTCCGCCTCCGGCGTCAAGCGAGGACCTTCCCCCTCGATACGAGGACCATCGCCGCTCGGGAGAGCCCTCCTTGCCTCCTGGTCCCCAGCCTATCGCTGCCGCCGCATCTCCGCCTCCCTCCTTCTCGTCCTCCTCCAGCAGCGTCCGCCTTCCTCATTCAAATCCTCCTCCGCCTATGCTCAACGCACCGGACGGAAGCACGGTACAACGAGTGTCTTTGAATTTTCTTACCTTTTTTATACATTGGGTATTTCTTCTCTAGGACGAAGAGGAGGAGGAGCCGCCGCCAGCCTACGACACTTTGTACCCCAACAGCAGCAGCAGAAACAACAACAGCAACAACGCAGTCCCGAAGTAGAAACAATAGAAACGGACAGGATGGACGGTGGCGGATCCCGTTCTCCGACGTTCTCCGACAGCGAGGTGAACTTCCTGCTGTACCTTGGCTGGAAGACGCTGGGCTGGGCGGTGGTCTTCCTGGGGGTTATGCTGGCGCTGAGGTTCCTCAAGCTGTGGCTGCTGCAGGAGTGGAGCAGGGAGACGTCGTCGTCCTCTCGGGAGCTGGAGAGGGCCAGGGCGGAGGCGCTGGAGCAGATCTGCGCGAGGATGAGGGCAAACAGGTGATGAGTAATCTGACTTGGTACTTTATACAGAATGAAGAGAAGGTAAGAAATGTTTCGAACCGGTATCTTTGAAATAGGTTGGCTGAGGGCGGAAGGAGGTACAGAAGGAGAGGAGAACGATCCCAAGACGAAAGGTCGATGGAAGAAGGAACAGATACCGGGCCACCCTCACCTATGACTGATAGGTACTTTTTTTCTACTCTACGGTTATACAGTAGTTCTATGCTACGCGAAGATCAAAATAAACCAGTTTCTTCAATTTTAGTCCGCCGGCGTACAATGACATTGTGGTCGCCTGTGCTTCCGCTCACGAAGCTTCTCCGCCGTCAACAGAAGACGCCAGGGGGATCCAGAGGACGGGGGACGAAGTAAAGATACCGATACCTGAGAGGCGAGACTGCCGCGATTACGTTAGTGACGAGGAAGAGGAGGAGGAGGAGGAGAAGCCACCGGAGTACGCCTCGCTGTTTCAGTCGCCCAAAAAGTGATGTCCGTATGATAGAGCTTCTTGCCCTGTCGAAATATTTATTATTTATCTAGAAAGAGAAATATATTATCAATAGATTCAACAGGCAGAAATATTCCTGTCAAACAGTCAGTGTCAACTCCCTACAAGCACCCAAAGTTATACGTTCAGTCTGTGGCTTATCTAGGGAAGGTGGGAAAAGCCTTTCCAGCTAAACTTTGTGGCTGTTTTAAACTCCAGAGCCGAGGTTTAAGTAGGGAGGCGTGACAGAGAAACCGGACACCACTCAGGATTTGCAACGCATGCAATCATTCAGGCTGAGTTCCCAAAATCAAAAACCTTCCAACTTTGTTTTTGAATGACATGGTACATGTTTTCCATTTCTCGCCACGTCCGTATTTCTCTGACGTCGGGCTCAGATTGATTGGCCACGCGCTCGCCGTAGTATAGGGTACACCGTAATTGGTGCTTGTACATGCTCTCTTCAAACGTACATATCGAGAGGCAGGAGGGGGGCCACAAGGACGCCAGGAAAACCGACCTTTAATGACGACTTTTTTTCCTCCTCCTCCTCCTCCTATCCTGGCTTGCTTTTTTCCTTTCTTCATCGTCGCTTTTTATTTTATTGTACAGTCATTCTGTGGCCCCCGTCTCCTCCTCTGCCTTCCACAGTTTCCAAGTGGAAGGAGCCTTTCTTGCTGCGGTCGGTCGGCCTCCCCTCCTCCTGGCCTTCCCCCTCTGATCGGGAAGTATTTGCGTGCAACAGGGCGGGGAGGGGGAAGAAAGGTGGTGGCGGTGGGACGGGGGGGCGAGGCCCTGTCGTGAGCCAGGACTCCGTGGTGGTGTCGGCGGCGGCGGCGGCGGCGGCGGCGGTCCGTATCACAGGCAAGAAGAAACGGAGAGAGGGGCGGGGTGCTTTCTATTCTGGTCCGACGGCGACGACGCCTCCCCCTCGATCGTCACCTTTTTTTCGCCCCTCTTTTTATCCCCCTCAGGACAGAAGGACGGCGACGGCGACAGCCATCACCGGGGCCGCCGCGGAGTAGTGTCTTCCTCCAACTCTTGCCCAGAGATACAGTTTCTCCTTTTTTCCCCTGCCCGCGTGTACGAGAGCACAAGTACGAAAGTTGTACCGTGAGCCCTCGGCACGCTCAGACGCAATTAAATGCTGAGGGGACCGGGAGAACGCCACGCGGAAATGTACTCTTCGGAGCGGGTCAGTGGTAACATCCGATCCGTTTACAGCTAGAAAAAAAATAATCCATGTTATTTCCCACAACATGGAATTGCCACTGGGGTTCACAGACTTCGAATACTAAAATACGAACTGTACGGTTCACAATTGTCTGAGAGGTTACACTACTGTACCGTAGAAGTACAGCAGTGGTTATAACTTATAAGTAAGAAATAGCGATGGAAAAGCCTCCTGAACGTGAACACTTAGGTAGAAACCAAATTCAGGAATCTTGAATTCTTGGTTTCCTGCCAACAGCTCGAGGGGCCCTTTGGTGAAAACCCAAGAGAGGTGTGCTGTGGATCTATGAGACGCAACAAGCGGCGCGGTGTCAGGAGGGGGGCATCAGACGTCAGGAGAGAACCGTCTTGGTCGTTCCTTGGCCCTTCCTTCCCTTACCAATTCCTCTCTCTCTTTCTGTCCTCCTCGTTTTCTCCTGTTGTTTCTTTCCCTCCCCACGACCGCCCCCTTCCCTCCCACCGGCCTCCGCCGACCGACCGAAGAGATTGCCTCGCCGCCGCCGGAGGACGGGAGGGAGGTTGTATACGACCACAGCGCTGGCAGGCAAGGGGGAAGGGGACCTGGGGAGGTGCCGGCGCCGGCGGAGAAACAGACCCCTTATTCCCGGAGCAGTTGTCCACGGAAAATCTTTTTGAATCGAAGCCTCTCCAATCAACTGCGCGGAGTATCCTTGGTCAAGTGCTCCTGCGGCAAGACGAGAGTGAGGAAGACGAACAAGCACGGTGCGCGGCAACTCGAGCGCTTCCGGCGCCTCTTCCGCAGGCAAGGAAACAACTGTTGCATTGTGAAATTGCGAATTCCGTGCGTGCCAGAGTACTCGCAAGGAAAAAGCCACAAATGTATATTTGGCATGTGTCCGTGCTAGTGATTCAGCAGGGTGGTCCAAATCATTAACCAATTTGATAGCAGCATCCTTATCATCTTATGTTTAAGCTTTGATATCAAAAAGGCCCGACTCTGATTTTCGCCTGCTGAACTCATAGCAAATACGGAAATGCTGTTCCTGTCTTGGTGGTTTTTAAGAACGTGTACAAATGTCCTAACGCATAGTCCTTTACTGTAATGGTAGTAGTAGTAGTACGTAGTATGAGCTAGATAGACTTTCTGATAGTGTTTATTGAGGCAATCTAAGGCACTTTAATTACTTGGCGGGGAAAAGAGAGTATAGATATTTGTAAACTATTACAAATCCAAGAACATTAATACCTTTCAACAGATTTTTATCGTTCCTTGTGCACCAATAATACGCTTTCGAAAGTTGAAAGCAAAATGCACATAACAGGCAGCATGCAGAGATAGACTGTCCTCGAGAAGAGTGGGGGTATGGCCGAATCCCGCCTTTTAGATAGCAAAATGCGACTCTTCCTACCGAAATTCTCACTTAATTCCTTCATTACTGTCAGTACTTGGTCAGTAGGTACACATACCCCTTTATATAGGAATGCATTAGGGAAAAATTTATCATATAACTTAATCACTTAACTTTATTTAATATACTAAAAAGCTAGAATTCGTTCGTTAGTTCATTAAGTATGCCTATCCTGTGCCTCAGCGGAAGGAGAGAAAAAATACCTTTCCCCTCTTTGCGATATTGATATTTTATTTGATTCCAGTTCTTGTCTATGGGTTGGCTTCTGTTTGACCATGTTTGCATGTTAAAAGGTCGGCCTGTTTTCTACATTGTTCAAGTTGGGTCGTTGGGAAGCAAATATTACAGATAATTTCTTTTTTGGCCTTCTACTGAACCGTTGGAAGAACCTTTGGATTTCGTAGTATTTTAGTTATAAAACATTTCATACGTGGATAAGGGGGGAATATTCACCCTTTGTTTCCCCCTGGTTGGTAAATACATGACCCCCCTCCTAAAAATTCTCTTTTTTAAAAAATATCCCTCCTCCAACTCAATAGATGGCCGAGGGTAGAGGAGGTATTGCCACCCCACCCCACCCACAGCTCCGAAAATCTTATTCCCCTTTCCCCAAGGCAGAAAATTTTTGTACTGCTGATCCCCCCAAGGGAATTTTTTGTGGCCAAAGGCTGCCAATAATTTTTTTCTTTCCTCCCCCTTATTCATCTCCCCAGTCTTAAGAAATTTGTTAAGAACACCCGCCCGCCCCCCCCCCCCCCCCCACCCC
>JAAUYB010188871.1_pt1 | contig 16903 bp, 10 predicted proteins | sample 7278071 | NCBI WGS metagenome assembly JAAUYB01 (sample SAMN14350121, study PRJNA611818) | marine sediment metagenome | isolation source: surface marine sediment (1.8m) | place: French Polynesia: Moorea | collected 2018-08
ACATCTTTGTAGGTGAAGAGGATCGAGAGCGCATAATCACGATTGACCCCGCGTTTGAAAAGTTATGGTGGGGTTCCAAAGTAGCTGGAGTAAGAGTAGACCTTGCTCGGGCGCGTTCCGCCTCTATCACCGAGATGCTGCACCTTGCTTGGTGTCGCAAGGCACCAAAGCGACTTGTGACGGCATTAGGAAGCGCGTGGGACAAAAAACCTGAAAGATAGTAAATCGGTGATGCAAGGGTGAACGACCTGAAATAGGGGCCTCAGAAACAGGACCGATTGATGGGAAGGTTCGAAAAACGTATGGGTACTTGGGAGGTATGGTGGGCGGCAACTTTTCTCCTAGCCCCTCATTGCTTATCATCCCAAACGACTACGTGCTTGACTACGGGTGAGCAAATTGGATCTACCTCGATTAACTGGACAGCGGTCCACCGGGTCGATGAACACCGCAATAACCAGTAGTATGATCTTATCAGCAATCAGGTTGTCCATAATTCTCGGGACCTTCGCGATCTTGACGTAAAGACTGCCGTCGCCGAAGTAGAGTACTGGAAAGACGCCTTTTTACGTTTGGTAGCCCGAGGGTGTGTAGACATAGAGGTCACGCCGTGGTCATGATTCCTTGTGCCGGGAACACAAGACCACATCCTCCATCCCATGCCAAATGGAAAACGACGTAACAGCTACTCTGCCGATTGGGCTTTTGTGAATTGTGCTCTATGACATAAGTTACTTGTCGTATATGTGTCAAACAGCCGGCCGCGCAGGGAGTTAGAATAAAATAAGGTTATGGCAATTGCTCAGGAATTTAAGGTCCGTTTTAGTGAAGAAGCATATACCAGGGCTTTCACGGGCACCGTTGTTGTTTATCTCTCTAAAACGGAACAAGAGCCACGGAACCGTGATCAATGGTCGTTGTTAATTGGTAAAGGAATTCTATCTCGTCGAGGATGTGGAAAACGATTATTCAGGAAAACAGTTCCATCGCCAGGTTACAGATTTCCCGGAAAAAGAACTGATCTTCCCCGTATCCATCTGATATTAAACCTGAACTCGCTTTGCTTTTCTTTCTGACCCGGTCAGAAAACGGGTTTATTTCAAGGAGACCATCTTGTCTACTTCATTGATGCCAATGCTTATTTCTTTGCTGGTCAATTTTGCCCATGATCCCAAGCTACAATTGACCGGGAAAATCCTCGACGATATCGGCGTCCCCATTCAAGGGGTCTCGGTGCAACTGGAATCCGGTGGTGAGGTCGTCGCAAAAACCGAGACGAACCGGGTGGGCTGGTTCATCTTCCAAGGACTCCCCGACCGGTTTTCGGTGACCTGTCAAATCGATGGATACGAGGACTGGACCAAGGAATTCGAAACACCACCCCATGAACTGGTGGTTATCCGTATGAACAGAAAAGTGTCGGCCGCTCCGACCATCACGGCGAGCTATGATGTGTTGAAGGTAGCACCGCGAAGCGCGGCCACATCGAGCGTTTTCCGGGCGGATGAACTGGAGCGTTTACCCGTGGAAACACCGGGCGATGTGTTGCGCGTCATTCCCGGGATGGTCGTGGCCCAACATGGCGGCGGCGGTAAGTCCGATCAATACCTGATCCGAGGTTTCGACGCGGATCATGGTACGGACTTCGCCCTCTTCCTGGAGGGAATCCCGGTCAATATGGTGTCCCATGCCCACGGCCAGGGATATGCCGACCTTAGCTTCATGATACCCGAGACCTTGCAGAAGGTTGAGGTTTTCAAGGGGGCCTATTTCAGTGAATTCGGGAACCTGGGCACCGCGGGCTCCGCGAATCTCCGGTTACGCGACAGCTTCGGCTCCTCGTTCGTGAAGCTGCAGGGTGGGAACTTCGATACCCAGCGTATGCTGGCGGTCTACGATGCTGACATGGGCCGCGGTCACGGCTACGTGGCCGCGGAAGGTTTCTTTTCCGACGGTCCCTTCAATGATCCCCAGGACATGGAACGGCTCAATTTCGTGGCCCGTTACAACTTACCCTTGGGTGAAGATCAGAACCTGACCCTGTTCGCCACCGGTTATGACGGCAGTTGGTACGCCTCGGGCCAGATTCCCTTGAGGGAGGTGGAAAGCGGGCGACTCGACCGTTTCGGCGCCGTCGATCCCACGGAGGGCGGGGACTCCTCCCGCTTCAACATCTCCCTGGCCCACAACAAGCAATGGGAATCTCAATCCCTATCGACCCAGGTTTACCTTTCCGCCTACGATATGAATCTCTATTCGAATTTTACCTTCCTACTCAACAACCCGGTCGATGGCGACGGGATCCAACAGGTGGATGACCGCACCATTCTGGGAACCCACGTCCAATATTCCCAGTTCCATGAATTCGGCGGGCTCGGCCTGGGTTCGTTTCGCGCGGGCTTCTACCTGCGCGATGACGATATCGACGTGGGCCTGTTCCACCAGCGAGAACGCAACCGGCTGGGAACCGTTGTGGACTCTCGGGTCAAGGAACGCAATACGGCCTTCTACGCCCAGGAAGAATTGTCGATCAGCCATAATTTCAAGACGATTGTCGGCCTGCGCTACGACCGCTTCGACTTCGATGTGGCGGACGTGGAGGGAGGCCCCTCCGGCAAACGGCAGGCGGACATTGTCCAACCCAAAGTCTCGCTGATCTTCAACGCCTTGAGCGATCACTCGCTCCAAATTTTCCTCAACTACGGCCGTGGTTTTCACAGCAACGACGCCCGTTCGGCGGTAGCCGATACCGAGGCCGTTGTCCTGGCCGCCTCCGACGGCTATGAGCTGGGCTTTCAAAAGGTCTTTGGTGATTTCCTGGAAATCAACCTGGCCTATTGGTGGCTGGATCTCGAGGGAGAACTCGTATGGGTGGGTGATGAGGGAACCACCGAACTGGGAGGCCCCTCCCGCCGCTACGGACCCGAGTTGGAAATCCATTGGAAGATCGACGAGTTCTGGTTCGTCGATTTCGACCTCAACGACATCACCGCCGAAGACGAGGAGACGGGACTCCCCATCGCCCGAGCCCCGCGTACTACCGCCAACGCGGGCATTCATTACAAAAACCAAAAAGGCTGGCGGGCCGGCTTAAGGGCACGCCATATTGACGACATCCCACTCGATGACGAGGGCCGGGTAAAAGGTGAGGGTTTCACCATTGCCGACCTGACCCTCAGCAGGCAAATCATGGATCGCCTCGAGATATCCTTTTCGGTCGAGAACCTGTTCGATTCCGAATACATGGAGGCCCAAACCTGGTTTGAATCCCGATTACCTAACGAAACCCAACCCGTCGCCGACAATCACTTCACTCCGGGGTCTCCCTTCACCCTGAGGCTGGGGATCGACTGGAATTTCTAATTTTTTCCAACAGCGGTGCCGCCCCTCTGAGGGGGCACAGCAGGATCGATTCAAAGGGCCCCTCCGCCGCTGGGGCCCGCCGGCTATGCGGACTTCACTTCCCATCAAAGCAGGAAAGCTTGATGTAGAGAAAAAGGTGCCGGAGAGAAATCATACACCATCCCATTGATTTCACCGAAAAGCTGCTCCCGGGGTACTTGAGTCAGGGTGCAGCCATACCTGGGTCGAACTCTGGCAAACCACCCAGCGCATCAGTATCGAACGGCGCATCAGGGAACAGCTTTCCGTAATAAAACTCACGCAACTGCCCGTGGAACAATCTGACGTTTGCCTCGTACTCCATATGGGCTCGAAGGTCGGTATCCGCAATTCGCTGAAGTGATCGCTGCAGCAAAGCCGGCGGCGTCAGCCACGCAAACCACCCTGCCAGCCTGTCCCGGTGCAGGCGACTTTCGCGGTAGGCCAGGGACAGCGGCTCCGCTTTCTGGTCGCCAACCTGCTGGAAGGCGTAATACCACTTCCACTCAAAGGGTCTGTCGACCGCGGCGTACTGACTCCATTCGGGGTGGCGAGCCACGAAAGCATCCATGGTTACTTCCTTTGGAAGGTCCCAGGCATCGTTCACCGCTTCCCGTTGAGTCATCAAAATGTCAGCGCCCTGAGGCACGGGCACCTGATGGTCAATGACGAGCTTTCCCGCGGCAGGACCCACTACGCCGACCATCACCCAAACACCCAGCAATGTCGCCAGAATCACCGAAGGATTTCTTTCCCGGCGCGCGATGCGGTAGGAGACAAAACTCCAGAACGCCAAATAGCCGCACAGAATTGCCGGCGCCATCAGCGATCTGGTCATGGAAGTGCCGCTGACGATGCAACCCACGAGCAAAGGCAAGGCCGCCGCTATGAACACAGCGCCCGCCTTTAGCCAGGCTCGCAATCGCCAGGGAGAGGAAGAGATCCCCGAGGTTGCGATCAACAGCTCATGGCGCCCTGCACCGCGCTCACTCGCCTGAAGGTCGTGGAGTACCGCGATGAGTACCAGCGGCAGCACGAACGCCGCGAAAAAAGCAAAGTCAAAGCGCCCCGTCAGCGCAAGCACGGGGTTGCCCGCGTCGCGCTCGTAGATCTGGCCCTCGAGGGCCAGCATGCGAATGCGATGCTTCCATGGCTCCTGATCACGGGTGCCCAGCGCGGCGAAGGCGAAGTTGGAGGGGGGATCATAGGTCAGATGGAAGCTATAATAGGCCGCCCCGCCCCAATCGCCCTGCTTCGCCCGGGCCTCGAGACGATCTTCCCGGTCACCTTCAATCAAGCGGGCAATGGTTTCTCGCTGCTTCGATACCTCCGCGATGCCGCCAACAACGGAGACCACCGATAAGAGCAGCGTGAGCACGACCCAACCGATGAATGCGCGATCTCGCTTGAGGAGGCCGGCTTCTCGAAACACTGGAGCGAAACCACTCATAAGCGAATTCTCCCGGCGGCCCGGACGGAAGCTATCGACAAAACTGCAAACCAAACAAGCAACGCCAGTACCGACGGCCATGCATTACCTGCTCGGGTACCCACATCGTCGGGCTTGAATCGAAAATCCTTCAACAGCTTCCAGTTTTCCCCCGACACTCGGGTGCGTTTCTCAGCCTGCTGATCGCTGCTTCGTTTGATGTCGTCGATGTAGGCGAGCTTTGAAGCGTGTAACCGGTTGAGCCCCTGCACAAAGTCGAAACGCAATGCCTCGGCTTCTTTGAGGAACCTTTGGTGATTATTCAGATCCGTGGCGGCAATCGCCCGCGAGGCATCGGCCGTGGCGAGAAGCGGCGACAGCCAACCGTGCCGTGCCAGCAACGCTGCCTGTTTTTGCTCCATGGCCATTCTGCGATCAGCATATTCATTGAGCTTGTCCGTGAGCCGGCTCTCGGAGTACTCCGCCACCACGCCCCGAAGATTCACAGGCAACTCTTCAACCGTTTCGACGCCGTACTGTTTGAGTAAATCCCGGCGCAATCGGTCGAATGCGGGGTCGTTCACATTGTGTCCATCACCCAACTTCCTGAGGTCAGAGAGCATAACGAGACCCGTCTCGATTTGGCCGGCGATAGGTAAGAACCGAGCGGCGTTACTCACCGCGAGAGACGGTAGCAGCAGCGTCAAGGCAAGCCAAAGTGCCGTGAGCGTTGCCAATGCTGTAGCTCTCCGGGCAGATAGTACCGACAAAAAAAGAGCAAGTAGTCCCCAGATGGAGAGATAAAGGAAATACACCGCAACCATCAGGATTGCCGCGAGAACAGTCTCTCCACGACCGACCGCCGCACCACCGCTCACCAACAGCGGCACCAGCATCAGCAAAATGGCGGCAAACAGCGCCAGTGCTTTCCCATAAAGCACCGTCACTCCGCTGATGCCCTGAGCCAACATTGTAGCGAGCGTGGATGATTCTCGCTCCCGCACAACAGCACCGTGGCCCAGCAAGATGATGAGCAGGGGTGCAAACAGTTGATAGACCACCGCCGGTGTCAGCCAGGCAAACTCACCGAGGTCGGCGCTTGCGCCGGAAACAGCGAACGTGGCTGAGTTCTGCTGGTGACCCTCCAGGAACATGGATTGCCCGGTGACCGAATCCAAGCCCGGGTCAAAGGCAGCGAGGGGAGACGGTGTGCGGAACACATAGTGACCGTAGTGCACCATACGATGAGGATGCCTGTCGGGCTGGGCCAGGAAAGTGCTCTCGGCCTTTTCCTGGTGGTGCTCCCGCGCGTGTCGCTCTTCGGCGATGCGAACGGTGGTGAGAATCGCGGTCGTAACGAGGAGAACGAGAAAAAGGATCGCGGCTGACAGGGCCAAATTAGAACGCAACCAGAAGCGCCACTCCTCCTTAGCCAGTAATAAGACGTGGCTCATACGGCCTCTCTCGACGAAAATGCCCGGTGAACGGCTTCCGTGTCGATGCGCCCGCCGGCGGGTGCGGAAAATTCACCCACGAGTCGGCCGTCTCTCAGTAATCCGATTCGGTCCGCAACCTGGCAGGCGCCATAAACATCGTGAGTCACCATGAGCACTGTTTTGCCGTCATCGGCAAGTGTGCGCACCAGATCATGAAACTCATCGATTGCCGTCGGGTCCAGTCCCGATGTGGGCTCATCCAAGAGCAGCGTGTCCGTGTTGCGAAGGATGGCGAGGGCAATGGCAACCTTCTGACGCATCCCCTTGGAATAGTCCGCAAGCCGCCGGTCTCTGGCCTCCGCGGGAAGAGCGACTCGATCCAACGCGGCTTCCATGGATTCGTCATCCCCCGCACTGCCCGCGAGACCCAGGAAATAGCGGAGATTTTCCCGCGCGTTTAGATGTTCGTAGAGAGAAGCGGATTCGGGAAGATAGGCAATGGACCTGCGCGCTGCCACGACGTCCTCGCTAACCAAAGCGTCGTTCACCCTTGCATTCCCGCCGGCGAGATCGAGGAAACCGAGAAAAGTAAGCAATGTCGTGGACTTACCGGCACCATTACCGCCGAGTAGCCCGTAGACCTCCCCGATTGCAACGGCGAAAGTGATGCCTTTGAGCACCTCCTTACCGCCACGGATGACACGTAACTCTTCGGCTTGGAGCCTTAAACGGTTGGACAGCATCTACACACCTACGTTTCGGAGAGGATGGGGGGCACCGGAATCGCTGATGCCTATACCGGGCGGACCTGAAAAACTAAGAGGTAAATCAATGTACCATCACTGTCTTCGGGAAAACAAGTTGTTTTCTATGTAGCGATGTGTGGTTCCAGAAAGTCCGTCGATTGGGCAGCAGGGTGATCGAATAGCGGATAAAAACAAGGCTTTTCGAGAAATGGAAAATGGGAGAGCTGAAGCTCTCCCATCTTCCGGAACTGTAAAACTCCCTTTTGGGTTTAGATACCGTCGCAGGTTTCGTTATTGGCAGTGTCGTCGTAAGTGTAGGACGCATGCGTTACATTGTCGACACAAACGGTGTAGCTCAAAGAGCTGGTGGTTACCCAGCCCGACGTAATGCGAGCGCGGCCGCTGTTGTTGGTCGTGCCGGAACGACTTTGGCTGAGACCACTACCGGAGAAGGTGACGGAAACCGTAGCCTGGCTTACGCCGGAGCCGTTTTGATCATCGATGTAGACGTAGGTGCGAGCCCGCTTACGACTGCCGCGAGTCTGGACTTGGGGAACGATGCTGTCCACGTGCATGGTGTTGCCGCCGCCACCGGTGCCGGGATCCAGCCACTGAGATACGTTGTTGTAGTAAGCGGCAAGAGCGCCGTCGATGGTCGCGTTGTTGACACTGTCGCAAACATTGGAATAGTTGGAGCCGCAAGCGCCGGTCAATTGACCGACAACCTGGCCGGAGCTGTTGAGTACGGGAGAACCGGAGCTGCCGCCCTCTTGGGCGCCGTAGGTGTCGCGGCTGTAGATCCAGTTACCGCGAGCCGTGTTGAAGCAGGTGCCCGCGGAGGTGTCGACGGAATGCTCGGAGTATGACTGGGGCGCACCGGAGGGATGGTGGATGCGGTACAGCGAAGTGCCGTTGGAATATGCAACAGGTGCAGTGCTCCAGCCCAGGTAGGCCACGCCGCCGGGAGAGGACTGGCTGAGTTGCAACAAAGTGTAGTCACTGGTGCCGCTGGAGCTAAGCACAGTCGCGCCGATGGTGGAAGGGTTGGTGTAGGTCTCACCGACACACTGGCCGCAAGCGGAAGCGTAGAAGAAATAGGTTTCCAGGGTAGACGCTTCGTTGTTGGTGCTGAGACAGTGGTTGGCAGTCAGGAAGAGGTCGGTGCCGTCCTGGTTGGTGTTGTTGAGCAGGCCGCCGCTGCAAATATACCAACCGCCGCCGGACTGATAGAGCATATGGGCGACCCCGTCTTTGGCCGCGGAAACGATGGAGTTGCTGGTGCAGCCCGCGTTTTGAACGCAGCTTGCGTTTACGTTGCAGTGGGCTTTACCGTTAGAGATTTCGCCGAAGTTACCGGGGAACCGGAAGTGGTCGGTCATGTGACCCACATCAGCGATCGTAAAACGAGCGGGCGCTTTGATGGCGCCGAAATAGTGAACTTGGATATAGGCAGTGTCGCCCTTCAGGGTATGAGACCAGAAGTCGCCGTTTGCCATAACGCCTTGTGCTTCATAGGGACCGAAAGCCTGACCGAAGTCATTGTAGATAAACATGGAAGCGTTTTCGGGGAGGTCGAAGTCGGTAAAGTGGATGCGGATGCCGTTTGCGCCCTCGGAGGAAATGGTTGTGTTCCATACGTAGCCGTCGTCAGAAGCGCGGAACATGCCGTTGGCAAGGGGGACTGCATTGGTGTTGCGCTTTTTGCCGATGGGTCGGTTCAAGACAATTTTTGCATCGGTTTTGACGGTCGTACCAACATGCTTGCGAAGTTCTTTTGCTTCCGGAGCGCCGCTGTTGTTGTGGTCGATTTCCATAAGGGCATCCATGCTGGGCTGGACGCGGATGGCAGTTTTTGCGAGACCATCGAGCTCTTGAGATTTGAGCCATTGAAATTGAGCTTGTTGCTCTTGCAAGTATCTAGCAGAGTCGTACCTTTCCGACGATTGCAAAGCATCGATCTCTTTATCTCCGGTAAAGGCTGATGCGGCGAAACAGACCATAAACAGACAGAAAAGCTTCATTATTTAATTCTCCTTGGATGAGTGTTGATATAAGCGGCCACCATGATTTGGAATTGATGAAATTCATCAATAAGTGAACCAAACAGCTTCTATAAGTTAAGTATTGGATTGGCTGCCCTGGATACATTCATTTTCAAAAAAATTGTGGTTATATTTTTTTTAGGTACACGACATCAGTTAAATACTTTTTTTGCAGAGCGATGCACAAAGTGTATCAATTAAAACATCTGATGTGTAGGATTTTATACCGAGAAATGACATTATCTTTTTAGCTCAAAGGAATTGAGCGCTTCCTCAAGCTCGCCAAGAAGTTTGTCGGCAGACTCCGGGTCATGGGCCGGCCCGAAGGGGCATTCAATGGTGAGGCACCACCAGCGAATCATTTCATCCTTATTGCCCGCAAGCTTCCAAGCCAGGCCGAGATCGTGAGAAAGCCAACAGGTCATTTCGACCGCATCCCGGTCTGTCTGCCGGCTAAAAAATGCGTAGGCGGTTTCAAGATGGGTCAGGGCCGTTTCCGCATCGCCTGATTGGAGACAGGTGATACCCAACATGCGATGGATTTTTGCCAAATGGCGCCGTGTTTTGTTTTGATCGTCGAAGGGATCATGCCGTGAAACCTCGGCAAGGGTCATTTCAAAATAGGCGCGCGCCAACCCCTGGTCTCCTTCGGCGGCATATCGGTGCGCCATATTCAGTCGCAGGAAGCCCAGGTTGCTCGCGACCATATCGGCATAGGGGTGATCGGGGTTCGATTTGAAGATTTCCGCGGCACGACGCATGAGGGGCTCGGCTTCTTCCAAACGCCCGGTGGCTTTGATCAGCAGGGCCAGGTTGTGCAGGTTGCCGCCGACATCCGTGTGGTCGGGTCCAAGTCGTTTCTCGTCCAGGGCGAGGGCTTGACGATGCAGGACCTCGGCCTCATCGAGTCGGTCGAGGTCACCGATGACACCGGCCAGATTGTACAGGTCTCTGGATATATTGGGGTGAAGTTCAGGGAGGGCTTTTCGATCGATTTCAAGTGCGCGGCGTAGGAGGGGTTCAGCGGCATCGGGTCTGCCTGCGTCCGTGTAGGTCAATGCCAGGTTGGTCAAACGGTCCGCAATCCTGGGGTGTTCCGGTCCGTAATAGTTCCGGTCGATTTGCAGAACCTGTTGTAGTACTGGAATCGCCTTTTGGTATGCGCCGATTTCCTCCAGAATCAGGGCTTGTACATCGAGATCCTCGGCCACGGTGGGGTGACCGGAGCCCAACAGCGAGACATCTAAAGCGGCGGCGCGCAACAGAATGGGCTCGGCCTCCGCGGCGCGACCGCTGGATAGGAGGAATTGCGCCTTGTTGACCAGAGCGGCAGCGAGTCCGGGATGCCGGCCCTCCTTGTCGCCGGCAACGGAAATGGCTTTTTGAATGACGGCCTCCGCTTCTTTCAGGAGTCCGCCCCCGATCAAGACTGCCGCGGTTGCGTTGTACAGGCTCGGTTCCTTGGGGCGCAGGGGAAGGGCGAACTGCCATGCCCGCAGCGCTTCGCCCGGTTTTTGTCCGGCGAGAAAGGCCGTTCCCAGAAAACCCGCGACGTTGTAGAGATGGGGAGGCATATTGTCGGGTTGGGCGGATTGGTCCTGGAGATAGCGGGCCAGATGAGAAACCGCCCGATCGGGTTGGTTCTCCAGGAGGGCCTTCAGTCCGAGGTGATAGGGATTCTCGGGAGACGGCGTCCAGGCAGACAGGGAATCGGAAATATGCTGACTGGAAATATTGAGGGCGCTTGCCGTTTCGGCCAGAGCCCGGCGTCGGGTTTCAGGGCCGGCGGGTTCTCTGCCGAAAGCGGTCGGCCAATCGCCGCTCAAGACCCGTTCGGCTAGAGAAACCTGAACATCGTAGTTGCTTAGCTTAGATGCATCACCCCTTGGTATGACCTGGATAGGAGAATCGATTAAAAGAACGCCGTCCCAGGGGAAAATCATCATATGGGTGGTTTCGGTACCCTGTTGCATGGTTGTCTTAAGGGCCGTGATGCCCGTCTTCAGCAATGTTCGACCTTCGTCATCGGTGGGCTCGCTTTTCCAGTTGCCCTGAATTGTTGTTAGGACCAGATCGACGACAGGTTTTCCCTCCAAATCGGTGATATGAACGGATATGCTGTCCGATTGGAAGAGGGTAAGGACATAAAGACATAAAACCGGGGTCATCGATTACTCCATGGCAAGGGCGTTCCGACTGCCTTTCATTCAACCACAACAACGTGGCCGATATGGTGATTAAATGCTATTAACCTATGTCCCGATCCCTATTGATTATTAATTCGCCGAGTTTGGCATTATCGGTCGCGGAGCGGAAAAATCATCGATATGGAGATTCGACTCAGGGTTTCCCAGCCGACACACGGCAGATGGCAAGGTCGCCCATGTCACCGGTGCGGACCGTGATCAGCTTTCCATTGGACCCAAAGAGGCCGCCCCCGTCGCCAAAACCCGTTTCAAATTGACGAAGCGTTATTTCGTTATTTCAGCCTGAAAAAAACTTCATTCATTTCGTTTCCTTCGTCTTCGGTCTGGGCTTGCTGTGGGCCGCCCGTTTCGTCTGAGCGGTACTTGCCGCCCGTGATGAGGGTGGAGCGATGAACGCGGCATGTGCGTACAAGACTTCACGCTACAAAACGGCAGAATTCAGCAAGCCCTGACGGGTACGTTCCAGTAAAGACAAGGTTTTCTTTTCAACGGTTGCGACATCCTCGTGTTGTATCTTGGTGAGCAATTGGATCGAATGGAAATAATAGCCCGCTTGGATCGCGTGCAGCCACGGCCGTGGTAGGGCGCTGAGATAGACATCGTTTTCAAGAGCCGACCAATCTAGGAAATCGGCCATGTAATCAAGAAAGACATCTTCCACAAACCACTGCTTTTTGCCGGCTTTCTCCAGCCTGTGATTGATCGGTGCAATGTGCTCGATAATCGGGTGTGCATCGGTATTGATTCTGGCAGCGGTAAGCCGTGGGTCGCTCTTGTCGAGTAGACCTACATACTGGGAAATCACGGGCATGGTTTGCAAGGTTTCCCTATTTAGTTCCAACGCCTGTCGTGATCGTTCCATGATCAGAGCCGGGGGCGATAGTGGTTCCGCTCGGGTGTGGCCGATTAACGCGACAACCGGTCGCGTGCTGTGGTAATTGCCCCGCCAGAGCGTCACCTGCGGGAATACATCGCACATGGTTTTGGCAATGATGAAGTATTCTTCGTCGGTCACTTGATAAAGGGGAATCCATTGTGCATACAAGCCGCCGGGGTTTAGTTTTTTTAACGATTGACGATAGTGTTCAATCGAATAAAGCGAACCCGTTCCCGCCTTCCACGGGATAAACAGATCGCTGATGATCAGGTCGAACGTGGAGTGAGTGCCGCGGATGTAGTTACGTCCATCTTCGGCGGCGATACGCACGCGTGCGTCATGGAACAACCCATTGGTATAGGGCTCGAAAAATGCTTGGGAGGCGGTGATCACGGCGGGCGCAACCTCGGCGACCACCACCTTCTCGACCGGGTAGTCCAATGCGGTACCGGCTGTGATGCCGGTGCCCATGCCCAAGTAGAACACATCTTTGGGGTTTGGGTGCAACAGCATCGGCAGGTGCGTTTGTATCTCCTGGGTCGTCACATCGCCCGTGCTTCCGAGGGTGTACCAGTTATTCAGCTTGGTGGCCAAATGGTTGTTGCGACGAATCACGGCAACCGTCCCGGAACTATCTTCCCAAACTTTGAGTAATGTTTCTTTCTTTTTGATCGGGTCCACTCTTACGATCGGTAATCGGTTGGAATCCAGCAAGGTGAGGAGTAGAAAAAAACCTAATAGGGGCGCCGCCTTCGCCATACGACTCGCTTCACCCGCCTTGTGAATCACAACCGCGAATGCCGTCAGCAGGTACATTCCGGCGGCCAGTCGGATCCCCGACCAAAGGCCAAGAAAAGAAAGGACAAAAAATCCACCCAATAGAGAGCCCGCGATCCCGCCCAGCGTATTCAGGGTGACTAGGCGACCGACCACATCGCCGGGCGAGCCGCGCCCGGTCTCCACCATCTTGAATAAATATGGAAATACCGCACCCATCACGCTTACCGGTAGGCCTACTACCAAAAGGACCATGGCGAAGATGCCGGCAATATACGACCAAAAGTCCTCACTTCCGCCTAGATAACGGATACCATCCGTCAAATAGAAAAAAACCAGCGGTGAGGCCGCGGCCAGCACACCACCCAGGGAGAGGAGTAACACCGTCACCGTTTCCGGCGCCAAGCGGTGCTGCCGGGCAAGCAAGCCTGCCAGCACGCCGCCCACTGCCAGCGCGGCGAGGAATGTTACCAAAATCGCAGAGAAGGTATAGACCGAGTTGTGCAGAACTTGTGCGAACATGCGAATCCACAAGACTTGCAGCATCATCGTAATCAAGCCCGAGACCACGGCCGTATAACTTGCCGTCGACCATACGGCGCTACTTGTAGGCGTATCTGTTTCGGTCGGAACCTCGATGGTCTCGCCATGAAATTTCCGGGCTACGACAGCCGCACAAATTGCCGTGAAGAGGGTGCCGCCGAGCGCGACGGCATAGGACATATCGTAACCGATACGCTGGGGTAAGATGAAACCAACTGCAAAGACCCCGCCGGCAGCGCCGATCGTGTTGATTGCATATAGCTGAGAGGCCCTTTTCCCCAATTTCGCTCGGTTCCGAATGAGGAACTGGGCCATTACCGGCAAGGTTCCGCCCATAAAAAAAGTTGCGGGAAACAAGAGCAGGAAAGCGGCGGTGAATTTTAACCCGACGAACAAGAACTGATAATCGTAAAGTCGATCGAAGAGCCACCCGTAAAGGGTGTTGTAAACCCACAAAATCAGAAAGTACAGCAGCGCGCCGGCGGCCACCGCAACTTCCAGCAAAGCATAGGCTTTCAACGGGTTGCGTATACGGTGTGCTCGGGCGCCCCAGTATCGGTTTCCCGCCGCGAGTCCGGCAAAAAAAGCGGCCAGTACCGCCGCGGCGGCCTGGGCGCTGTTGCCGAAAAGTAAACTGAGCTCCTTCATCCACAGCACTTCGTAGATGAGTGCGGCGGCGCCGGATATCAGAAAAAGCAGTGCGCAGGTCAAGAGGATGCGTTTACTTGGCTCGTTATTCAACCCAGGCTCCATCCTTGGGATTTTGAAAATTCTAACATTCACAGGTGGCGAAAGAACGGGGAAAACAGAAGGGGCACGTTGTTTTTTACCTAAATCCCAAAACCAATCTAAGCGGACTTCACACCACGGCTTTGAAAACGCAGAAAGTCAACAATTCGATCTCCTGCGAGGCGCGCACCGGCGATGTTGCGTGCGACCGGCCCTAGCTCCAGTTCGGCGAGAGCACCACTTAGAAAGATATGTGGGTGCCAGCGTAACATATGATCCACCAGGAGGAAACCGCACGGCGCCAAGGGTAGATCCATCTCGGAAATCATCCCCTCCACCAACGATCCTCCCGGCCGAGAGGCGCTAAAGCCGGTAGCGAGCAATACATGTTGTCCGTTTAACGTTACTTCTTCAGAAAGCTTTAGCGACACTTGCTCGTTAGAAAATGACCACGCGTCGACTTCGGCTCGATGCCAATACAATCGTCCCCGGCGAATATGGTGCAACAAGGCTTCGCGGACGTCGCCCGGCATAGAACCCCTGTGTCTGGCCGCTAGGATTTTTCCGCGACGGCGGGCCATACAAGTCTCCTTGGAAAAACCCTGCATATTCTTTGGATCTAACCAGCCGGGATCGCTATCGAATTGGTGAATGCGCATGACATGCCGCGATACCACGTGGACGAGGTGTCCTTCACCTACCAATCGTAAGGCCACCTGACCTGCTGAAATGCCGCCGCCGATAACCAACACTGGTTCTGACGGCTTGAGCGACGGCCAGGTAAAGGATGGATCGAAAATGTGTTGAACCATGGAATGACAGCCAGGTACATCCTCGGGCCAGGCGGGCTGATCTCCGATTCCTATGGCCAGGATAATCTTCATGGCACTCAGTTTACGGCCCGTTTTGGTGGTTAACTCTATTCCGTCTTGGTACGCCTCGCAGCGGGTGATCTTGTCACGAATATGGATGGTTTCCAAGCCGCGGTCTGCTATTAATTTCTCGCAATGGGCATCGAAAAGCTCAAGTGAGGGACGCTGATACGGCGCCATAAAGGGACGTGATATCTCGCGGCGCGATCGCTCGGCAAAGCGTTGGAGCGAGAAGGATTCCAGGCCCAGATGATGAACCGACGGTGAACGCAGGTGGGTCATGCCGGTGGCCCGCGTACAAGCACGCCATCGCGCCAGTAACCTCTCACCCGGATCGATGATGCGTATGCGTTTTAAAGGGATGCCTGCTTCACCGATCAAACGCGAGGCAAGGTGAACGCCGTGAATGCCTCCACCACAAATCAACCACTCGGGGTTCATGAACCATCTCCACAACAACGGCCGGCTTGTAAGTTGAGCAGGTGACCCGAGACAAGGCCGATGCCGGCAAAGACACCGAGGACGGTTCCCGGGCCATGGACGCCCCGCTCTTCAAGGAACCGGGCAATCATCAGCATCGTGGCGCCCACAAAAAGAACCGCGGCCACCCTGATCGAACCGTGTGCGCGGAAGCCGATCGCCGCTGCCAACATCGCCGAGAAGATCGCCGAAAGGCTGATTCCCCACTCTGCTTCGCGGCCTGATAAGAATTCGAGCCCACCCAACACGAGCGCGATGGGTGTCAAAGCCATGAGGATGCAGTGAATGGCGCAGACCGTACTTGCGGCCATGCCCAATTGGTCAAATCGATATTCAGATTTCGTAATCATTCCATGCTCTCGCGGGGAAGCCATCTTGTCATTGTGTCGAATTCAAGGCCGCTCAAATCATTCCATCCATGCTCTCGCGGGGAAGCCTTTAACGGCTTCCCCGCTTCGCATTTAGGGTTTTTAGAAACTGAGCCGGTAACTCAAAGAGAGGTTGCGGCCCGGTAACGGCGCACGATCCTTGATAAAGGAGGTATGGAGCCGGGCCTCCTCATCGCCCAGGTTGGTGCCGCGAAGTTGAAAATCGTGGATTGTCGAACCGAAGAACAAGCGATAACCCACGTTGAGATGAATCAGCGTAAAACTATCGGTCTCGGTTTCGAATTCCGCGATATTGTCCTGACTATCATAGGCCACCATCTCGGCCTTGGACCACAAACCGCCGCTACGATAGACCAGGCCCGCTTTATAACGGGTAGGCGGGGTACGCGGCAGATCGAAGTCCGAATCGTCGAGCGTGGCGTTGACCGTATCAATGGTGCCTTCCAGGTGGAGGTGGTGTGGCTCCGCATGGAAGAGTTCCAAATCGAAGTGCAGTTCGCCACCCGAAATCTGAGCATCCTCCTGGCGGTAGCGGAACACGGTCAGGCCGTCTTCGATTTCCGAGGTGGGGGTGTCGTAGATATAACCGTCGAATTGATAGGAGAACAGATTCAATTCCCCGGTCAGGCGCCCTTGATGGCGGCGGAAGGAGACGTCGAAGCCCGTGCTGGTCTCGTTATCGAGGTCGGGATCGCCGATCTCGAACGCATCGGTGGCCAGGTGAGGCCCCCTTGAGAACAACTCTTCCGAGTTGGGCAGTTTCTCGGAACGGATCAGGTTGAAAGCAATCGAATAATCGCCGGTAGGCGACCAGATAAAGCCCACCGAGGCCGAGAAACCATCGTGTGAACGGCTGATCGGACCTTCCGGCCCTTCGTCCTCATGTGAGCAGGGGATCGATAAATGATAGTTCCGTGGTCGCAATAAATGAGTGAGACTTCGTCAAAAGCCTGTCAGTGATATTGAACCACGGGTCCCCCTTGGGTAGAGATGGA
>JAAUYB010051480.1_pt1 | contig 16891 bp, 18 predicted proteins | sample 7278071 | NCBI WGS metagenome assembly JAAUYB01 (sample SAMN14350121, study PRJNA611818) | marine sediment metagenome | isolation source: surface marine sediment (1.8m) | place: French Polynesia: Moorea | collected 2018-08
AATAATTCCTTCAGTTTTATCTAAAGTTTGGGCAAGGTTTACAGCTAAAATGTAAGCAACGCCGACACCAGCCAAACCCCGATAAGGAGAAGTAATAGGTAATAATTTTGGGTTCAAAATTACATCAGCAGGGGGCAACTTTTCCGGTAAATCATGATGATCTGTAATGATAACCGTTAAGCCTAATTCTACGGCTCTTTCTATGGGTTCATAGGCCGCAATACCGTTATCAACAGTTAAAATTAAGCCTACGCCTTCCTCAGCAAAACTTTCTACAATTCTTTGATTAATACCATAACCATCTTTCATGCGGCTAGGAATTTCATAATAAACATCTGCTCCTAAATGTTTTAAAGCTCGTAATAATAGGGCCGTGCTAGTCATTCCATCAGCATCATAGTCTCCACAAATAGCAATTTTTTCCCCAGTGTTAATGGCTTCTTTTAATAACTCAATACTATGAGGTAAATCAGGAAATTCTTGTAAAGGGGAAGGCAAACTTTCCAGATCAGGGTTAATATAAACTTGAGCTAAATTAGGGGTATCGATGCCCCGATTTAAAATTACTTTAGCAAGCAGAGGAGAAAGTCCCGTTTCTGCTACCAATGCTTGAACTTTTTCTGAGTTAGGAGAGGCAATATACCACCTTTGAGCCGGTAATTTCATGCAAATTTGTCCTATGATCTTTAAGAGATTATTGTAACAATTATTAGTTATGCCCCTCATTCAATGGTATCCTGGTCATATTGCCAAGGCGGAAAGACAACTTAAAGAACAACTTAACCGTGTTGATGTGGTCTTTGAAGTCTTAGATGCACGCATTCCCCTAGCGTCTCATCATCCTGATGTTTGCCAATGGCTCGCAGAAAAGCCCAGAATTATCGTGCTTAACCGTATAGACATGATACCGGAATCAGTGCGCCAAGACTGGTTAAGTTGGTTTCAAGCACAAGGAGAGGTGCTTTATTGTACCAATGCTAAACAGGGAAAAGGAATCAAAGCTTTAAATAAGGCAGCACAAAAAGCTGGCGTACAGATGAACCAAAGAAGAAGCGATCGCGGAATGCGGCCTCGCCCCGTGAGAGCAGTGGTGATCGGCTTCCCTAATGTGGGAAAATCGGCTTTAATTAACCGTTTATTAGGGCGTAAGGTGGCAGCTAGTGCTAGACGGGCGGGGGTTACTCGCCGCTTACAGTGGATACGCATTTCTGATAGTATTGAGTTGTTAGATGCACCTGGGATTATCCCTGTTAAGTTAGATAACCAGAAAAATGCGGTTAAACTAGCCATCTGTGAGGATATTGGGGAAGCAGCCTATGATAATCAACAAATTGCAGCAGCATTAGTGGACTTATTAGTTGAATTAAATTTTGAGAAAATTTTGGCATCTCGCTATCAAGTTGATCCCCTAGAAATTACTGGGGAAGAATATATTGAGGTTTTAGGGCAAACCCGATATAAAGGGGATAAAGAAAGAGCAACCATGCAATTATTGAATGATTTTAGGAAAGGTATCATGGGGCAAATTCCCTTAGAAATACCACCTATTATAGATTAATTTACTGATTTTTTTAGGAGTTAATTAGATGAAAAACTTAGAAAACAAAGTAGCCAATGCTGTTATTGTCCTGTGTTTCAGACAAAGCTAGTTTTATGACAGGAGAAAATCTTGTCATTGATGGTGGTTTTATCTCTCAATAAAAACTGGTGTCTATTTCCTATCTAAAAAATAGCCTTGGCAAATCATTAATCTTTTCCTATCTTGCCCTTGAATTTCCCTTTACCCTCCCTTGATAAAGTAAGATAAGAATAGTGATAGAGAATTAATTGAATGGTAAGATATTTTCCCGTCAACTCGAATGAAATGATAGAACGAGCAGATAGGTTGATGAGTGCGGCCTCAAATCGTTATCGTGTAGTGGTACAAGTATGTAGAAGGGCCAAACGTTGTCGTTACGAAGATGCAGAAAACATTGATGGCCCAATGATCAAACCAGTCATGCGTGCGGTTTTAGAGATGTCAGACGAATTCACTGAACCGGAAATTTTGGGGGATGACTTCAACTAATAAATTATCTGACTTCTAAATTGAGTCTCTTTTTGGGATAATATGGGTAACGGTAAATGAGTAATCATTGCCCTAAATACTTATCAGGCAGTAATGTTAACAAACAAGCGTGATTAGTGCTTTTACTCAAGCCTTGATCACAAAAATCATAACATTACTGTTAGCTTCAACGGATGGGTTCATGACTGACCAGAAAGCCGCTACAATCGATAACACAGACAATAATCTCTCAAAAGCGACAGATCAGTTTATCAACGGATCTCAAAAAGACCAACTTCAATTAATTCCTCAATTAATTAGCATGGGGGAACCTGGTTGGGAAATATTGATGAGTTTTTTACAAACATCAGAGGTCAATACACCTGACATCGTGCAAGGGAAGGTTTATCGCGCACTTTATCAAGTAAAAACCTCAAAAACAGAACAATTTATCCAAACTCATTTTCCTGATGGTATCATAGCCCTTAATTCTCAACGAAACATAGATTATAGATCCCTTAACCAATTACTCCTTGAGCAGAAGTTTCAAGATGCAGATACCTTAACCCGTCATCTTCTCTGTGAGTTAGCTGGAGCTGGTGCATTGCAGCGTAAATGGGTTTATTTCACTGAAGTTGAGCAATTTCCCTCAACGGATTTATATACCATTAATGCTTTATGGTGGTTACATTCAGAAGGAAAATTTGGCTTTTCTGTGCAACGGAAACTTTGGTTATCCGTAGGCAAAGACTTTAATAAATTATGGCCAAAAATTGCTTGGAAACAAGATAATAATTGGACTCAGTATCCTAACCAGTTTATTTGGGATTTAAGTGCACCCGTAGGACATCTTCCCCTATTAAATCAACTACGAGGGGTAAGAGTAGCCGCTTCTTTATTTTCTCATCCTGTTTGGTCCCAACAGAATTGGTAAGGATTATGATTTTCCTGATAAGTTAATAGCTTGGAAGTCCTCAGAATCGATATGAAACCCATAACGTTCTCGAATTAAATAGAGGGGACGTTGCTTGGTTTCTTCATAAATACGTCCTAAATATTCCCCTAATATCCCTAGAGTAATCAATTGTACACCACCAATAAAAAGTATTGTGACCATTAAAGAGGCATATCCTGGAACATCAATACCTAAAATTAATGTTCTCATGATTAGAAAACTGCCATACATAAAGGCTAACAAAGATAAAACTACTCCTAAATAACTCCAAACCTTTAATGGAAGCAAACTAAAAGAAGTAATTCCATCTAGGGCAAAATTCCATAGTTTCCAGTAATTCCATTTAGTAGTTCCTTGCAGTCGGTTGGGGCGATCATAAACAATATAAGTTTGTTTAAAGCCTACCCAGGCAAAAAGACCTTTCATGAAACGGGTACGCTCAGGCATGGTTTTTATTGCGTCTACCACCCGTTTATCTAATAAGCGAAAATCCCCTGTATCACGGGGAATGGGAACCGTACTAATGCGACTAATAATCCGATAAAAAGCATTAGCTGTAAACTGCTTGACCCAACTTTCTCCCTGTCGTGAGCGACGTTTTCCGTAAACAACATCATAACCTTCTCGCCATTTATTAATAAATTGTTCGATGAGTTCGGGGGGATCTTGTAAATCTGCATCAATGGGGATAATGGCCTGTCCTTGAGCGTTTTCTATGCCTGCAGTCAGGGCAATATCCTTGCCAAAATTGCGAGAAAGACTAATCACTTTAATCCCTGGATAACGACGATGATAATCAATTAAACGCTGTAAAGTTTGATCTTTACTACCATCATCCACACAGACAATTTCATAGGATAGGTTAAGACGGTTTAAAACCCCCAGAAGTCGCTCAAACAGTTGCTCAATACCTTCCTCTTCATTGTAACAAGGGATAATGATCGATATTTCAACTTGATTGAGATTAAAGGGCATAATTTTCTGATTTTTTTGATTATAGTTTATCCTCAATTTAGCTTATTGCTTATTTTTTGTGACTTCGTGATAATTCACAAAAGCCAGCCCACTATACAAATGAAAAGCTCCATCCCAAGGGGTTTCTTGCCGACGCAATAATTCAATATGGGGGTTAATTAATTTTAATAATTCTTGAAAATCAATGGCTGATTCTCCAAAAGGGGTAAACTCAGACCAGAGGGGAATATTCGGGGTTTGCTGTTCAATAAATGCCATAATATGTTCCCAGCTTTTTTTCATGGTTGCTTGGCCATCAGTGGCTTTTTGTTTCTCAGAAAAGGTAGTGCCTTCTAGAAAACGATAGTGTTGATCACACAGACGAATGATACTATTACTTTGAGGAAGATGGAGATCGCAGATTTTGGCATAGTCTAGGGTTTCTGTTTTGCGTTTTAGCTTTCCCCTTAAACCAATGTCCACACATTCTTCAAACAGTGGCAGTAACCCTACTACCCGTTGTCCTACTGCTGACCATTCAAAGGTCAATATGTCTCGTTGTCCTTTTTTGGGTTCATAAACAACGGTTACTTTGGGGTCAAGGGACTCAATATACAGGACACGGTAAACTTTCAAGGTGTTAACATTGCTTAAACAAGCAGTAAAACAGGGAATTTCTGCTTGCTTTAGTTGTTCTGCTTGAAATTTTAGCTTGCCAATAGCTCCGCTGCGGTATAGTCGCCAGGAACGACTGGGGAGTTGTAATCTTGCAGTATAAGGGTCAATATCCATAATTTGCCCAAATTTTTGCGCTGCTGTCTGCTTTAACTCTTGGGGAATGGCTTCGAGGACTAACATTCCCATTTCTAAAGCCCCTGTTTCTTCCATGGCTCGATTTAAGTCCGTTTGGCGTTGCTCTGCTTCTTGTTGAGCAATGCGTTCAATTCCTTGACGAATTTGCTTCATGAGCTTAGGATTAACGGCATTAGGTAATAATTGTCGATAAAGCTCATCGGCAAGGTTTATATTGCCTTTTGCTTCGGCTAAACGGGCTTCATAAAAGGGTATCCAAATATTATCTGGTTCTTCTTGTTGCAACTGCTCGATGAGTTGGGAAGCTTGCTGATAATTTTGGGTATTAATGGCATTAATAATTGGCTCAACCATAGCACGATCAAAATTAAGTTACCAAGGCTGTGGCCTCGGAGGGAACTTTCTAACGGGGAACGGGGAACAGTGACTCGTTAGAAAGTTCCCTTGAAAGACTAACGCTGTTCCATGACAGACGCGACTAATGATAGGGAAACAACGGGAGCAGTAACAGCGCGAAGGACTCTCGGACCAAGGGTCACAGGTTGAAACCCTGTGGCGATCGCTTGGGTTATTTCTTGCTCTGTCCAACCTCCTTCGCACCCTGTGGCAATAATAACAGAATTTGTTGCTAGTTTAGATAAATAAGTAAGCAAATGTTTTGCTTTTTTCCTTGTCACACAAATATAGCAATTATTGTTAGGTTTGCCTACTTTAGTTAACGCTTCTGAAAAGGAAATGGGTTGAACAATAGTAGGAACTATTTGTCTTTCTGATTGTTCAGTGGCTTCTTTGACAATTTTACGCCAACGAGCTAATTTATGACTACTGGGTTTTAATAAGGTACGTTGACTGATAACAGGAATAACTGTTTTAACTCCTAGTTCTGTACAACTACGGATAATTTCATCAAACCCATTGCCTTTGGGTAAAGCTATCATTAAACAAACAGAAATTGGTAATTCTGTTTGTTCGTTTAATTTTTGGACTATTTTGCCATTGTCTCCTATAAGCTTAGCCAGATAACTGTTCTCTTGACCATCAAGGGCAATAAAATTATCCGGCTCTTTTAATCGTAAAACATTCTTTAAATAATGTTTTTGTTCAGGGGTTAGGTTAATGATTTCCCCTTGTTTTTGTGTCGGTTCAATAACAATACGATAGACCAATTTTTAATTATTTACCTTTTTAAAGTACGACAAATTAAGTCTCCTACTCCATCGGATTTAAAAGGAATTATATCACCAACTTGGGTAAGACGATAACGCTTACGGCAATTATATATCTCTGTAGGTCTTGTTTCTTCATCAATTCTAACTTGAGTTCGGTATTCCCAATAATTCTTAGCACTCCTTTTAATTTTGACAATACAAATCTGATGCTCATTAATTTGACGACAAAATTCTGCTTGAGCAGATGGAATGATTGTAATCCAGTTGATGACTGCTAACCATAAAATTACAATAATTTTTAACAATTTATTCTCCTTTATTTATTACAATAAGATTAAGTCGTTTTCTTGGCATCTCATGGAATCAAATCTAACACAATTGACTCATAATCTAGTTTTGATTGGTGGTGGTCATAGTCATGCCATTGTGCTAAAATTATGGGGTATGAACCCTATTCCTGGGGTACGTTTAACCCTAATTACCGATAGGACTCATACTCCTTATTCGGGTATGTTACCTGGTCAGGTTGCGGGTTTTTATACCTTTGATGATACTCATATAGATTTACGTTGTTTAGCCAGTTTTTGTCAAGCTCACTTCTATCTTGATACTGTCATTGGTTTAGATGTAGAAAAGAAGCAAATTATCTGTCAAGAACATCCCCCTATTTCTTTTGATTATTTATCTCTTGATATTGGTAGTATCCCTCAGAAAAATACCATTTTAGGAGCAAAGCAATATACTATCCCTGCTAAACCTGTTGCCCAATTTTTAACTGCATGGAATCAGGTGATAACAACTATTAAAAGTAATCCTAAAAAAGCTCATAATCTTACTATTATTGGAGGAGGTGCCGGGGGTGTAGAATTGGCTTTTAATATGGTAAATAGGTTAAACAATATTCTTAAAGATGTCAATAATAATTCAGATAATTTTACCATTAATTTAATTCATCAAGGAAATACTTTATTGACCGGACATAATAGTTGGGTTAGTCAAAGAGTGCAACATCTTTTATCAAAAAATGGTACTAATATTTATCTCAAGGAAAAGGTATTAGAAATCACTGATAATGCTCATAATAATTATACAATTTTCTGTGAATCGGGATTAAATATACCTTCAGATTGGGTATTTTTAGTGACTCAAGCTTCTGCACCACCATGGATAAAAGCTTCAGGAATAACCACAGATAAAAAAGGATTTATTTTAGTAAATAATTATTTGCAATCTCTCTCCCATTCTTATATATTTGCGGCGGGAGATATTGCGACAATGGAAACCTATTCTAGACCAAAAGCAGGGATTTTTGCTGTTCGTCAAGGTCAACCTTTATTTAATAATTTACAACGCATTATTTTAGGAGAAAAACTTAAAGCTTATCGTCCTCAAAAGTATTATTTAAGTTTAATTGGAACCGGAAATAAAAAGGCGATCGCTTCTTGGGGAAGTTTCGGTTTAGAATCATCTTGGTTATGGACATGGAAAGATTCTATTGATCGTAAATTTATGGATAGATTTAAAGATTTTCCCACTATGTCTTTAGAGAGAATAGGAGATAAAAAACAGGGAATCAGAAGTTTTTTCGACGATAAAAATAGTAGCGACAAGAAACAATTAAAAGCAAGTAATAATAATTATTCGTTAACTTGTGGAGGTTGTGGTTCCAAGTTAAGTAGTTTTACTCTAGAAAGAACTTTACAGCGACTCAATATTATTCAAAATCCCGAAATTATCGTCGGTTTAAAATATCCTGATGATGCAGCTATTATTAATATCAGTGACCAAGAATTATTAGTAGAAACTATTGACTATTTTCCCAGTTTTATCAGTGATCCTTTTATTTTTGGTCAAATTACAGCTAATCATTGTTTAAGTGATTTATGGGCAATGGGAGCAACTGCTCATAGTGTTTCTGCTCTGGTAACTTTACCTTATGGGGTTGATCATATTGTAGAAGAAATTTTATATCAACTGTTACAAGGTTGTCTCAAAGTATTAGATCAAAGCCAAGTTTCTTTAATTGGTGGACATACCTTACAAGGAGCAAAATTAGGTTTTGGTTTATCCTGTAATGGCTTTGTTTGGCCTAATAAAATTTTACAAAAAAGTGGGATGCAACCGGGCAATCTTTTGATTTTAACGAAACCACTGGGTATGGGAACTTTATTCGCTGCTGATATGATTTATCAAGCTAAAGGAAACTGGATAGATGATGCTATTAATTCTATGTTACTATCTAACAAAAAAGCCTCAGAAATCTTTTCAAAATTTGGGGCAACCTCCTGTACAGATATTACAGGTTTTGGTTTAATCGGCCATTTACTAGAAATGATGAAAGCCTCTCAAGTATCTGTAGAATTAAACTTAGATAAAATACCTACTCTAACAGGAGCTATAGAAATCATACAACAAGGTATTACCAGTTCTTTACATCCTAAAAACTTAGAAGCTAAAACTTATATTAGTAATCACAAAAAACTGGATAAGTTACCTAAATATGCTCTATTATTTGATCCCCAAACCTCTGGGGGTTTATTAGCTTCTCTTCCTGTAGAAAATGCTCATCACTGCTTGCAAGAACTAATTCAAGCAGGTTATATTGACAGTCAGCTCATTGGGACAGTCTTATCTAAAAATAAAAATTATCAAGTATCAATTATCAATTATTAATTATATATCTTTTTTGGCTATTCATTTCAAATAATGGGACTTTGTGACTTTTTCGGGCTAAAAAGGGGTGAAAGCCTTGCCATCATTTTTTGTCAAAGTCCCACTAACTTTTTGAGCTACTGCATTTAACTGAGTGAGACTACGGATACTTAAATTATATCCGTAGATAAAGCAGTGTTTTTGCTGCTGTATATATAGATTCATTTTCCTACAATCAAGACTAGCAATTGAAAAAGAATACATACTTAAGAGTAAGAGCAAAAACCATGAACAACGACTTTCACACTCAACTACTGGAATTTTTAGGACAGAAACTCGCTATTCCTACTGATGCTTTAAAAATGGCAGTGCGTTTCACAGAATCTTCTATGGGTTCTCTTCCTATGGTACTTTGGCAATATGGTTTAATCGATCTACATCAGTTAGAACAAGTATTTGATTGGATAGAAAATAGAGAAATTCAAGAAGTTGAGTTAAGTTTCTAAATATTTTTGATTATTTATAATTTTGTTTTTTGCAGAATAAGAAAACAGAATCTTTATCATATTTTAAGGTGAAATTAGAATCATTATTTTGAAGTCTATTAACTAAATCATTAACTGTATCTTGAGAGTTTTCCCAACCTGGATAATGAGTATTGAGTAATATATAATCAAAGTCTTGTATGTTAATGGGTTCTCGATCTTTTATGGCTAACTTAATGATGGTACGATGAGTTAAATGAGGAGAAATTTGAGGAGATGTTAATAGTTTAACCTCAGTAGGGACCAATTTTACTGCTTCTCTCATCGCTGATAATGTTTCTATTTGCTCTAAATATCGAGATGTAAAATAACCATATTTTCCTAATGCTAAAAAAGCTATTAATGACCAAATAAGAATGTATTTAGGACGATGCAGTAATCCTTTTCTTGCCGCTAATGTGGCAATTACTGATAACAATAAAAACGGTAAGATTGGCAGAGAATATTGATGAACTAAGTCTTTTTGTGGCTGATAATCAGTTAATAAATTTAAAGTCAAAGCAGGAATAGTAGAGAATAAAGGCGTTAAATAACGAGGAGATAAACCCCAAATAACAGGTACTAATAATAAGATAATATATTCTAAGTTTGCTAAGATAAAAATTCTACTTATAATAATATTAGGATGTAAAATTAAATTAGTAATAATTTCCGTAACTGAATCTCCTAAAAATGAATAACGTCCTACTGCTGCTACTTCATTACCACTAAATTGAGGAATAATTAATTGTGTTGTTATCAGAAACCAAAATATACCGAGAAATAGTGCTAAAAATCCACAATTTTTTCTGCTTTCAAAGAGTAATAACCAGAGTCCCATCGCTGCAACTGTTAAAGAAAGCACAGCTTTACAACTTAAAATTAAAATAATGGCTAATAAAAATTGTAAAATCTTATTTGCTCTGGCTGCTAACACTGCCCAAAAAATAGTAGGTAAGGCGATTACTTCTGAATGAAAATCAAATAAATTGACATTAAAAATTAAAGGATAAAGTAAATATACACCTACCATAGTTAAAGCTAAATCATCTTTTAAACCTGCTTGTTTCCCTAATTTACATAAGGGTAATACGGCTATGGATAAAGCAAATGCTTGCAGTAAAAATAACCAATGAACATTAGGATAAATGACATAAAATAATGCTAATGGGTAGAAGATAAAGGCTGCATGATCTCCTAAAATATGATCATCGGAAAAAGAAACAATGGGTGGTCTTCCCTGACTAATTAAATAAAGAGATTGATCAAACCAACCTAAATCTAACGCATTAGATTGAAAAAGCCAATGACGTAAACTTGCACAGATAAATAAAATTAATGTGCTAATACTAATAAGTAACCAGAGTAAACGGGGTATTTTCATAAGAATATCTTGACTTAAAGACAGTAAAAATATTATAGAGACGTTGCATAAAACGTCTCTAAAGAAGATGAAATATTAATTTTATTTCCTAACCACCAATCCTTATTTCTAACGATTTTCAGACTTATAAAAGGGCTTTTTAACCACCTTTGCGGGGTAACGTTTTCCTCTTATTTCTATCTCCACAGTTGTTCCTATTTTGCTCAACTCAGTGGGAACATAGGCAAGAGCGATCGCCTTTCCCAGAGTAGGAGACAAAGTACCGCTAGTGACTTCCCCCACAATTTTACCCCCAGAAGCCACAGCATAGCCATGACGGGCAATATGTCGTCCTTCCATTTGCAAGGCTAGTAAACGTCGTTTAACCCCTGCTGTGGCCTGTTTTTCTAAGACATCTCGTCCGATGAAGTCGCCCTTACTATCAAAATGCACCAACCATTTCAACCCCGCTTCTAGGGGAGTGGTACTATCATCAATATCTTGACCATACAGAGACATAGCTGCTTCTAAACGGAGGGTATCCCTTGCGCCTAACCCACAAGGTGTAACCCCAGCTTTAATAAGCGATCGCCATAATTCTTGTCCCGTCTCAGGAGGGAGCATCACCTCAAAGCCATCTTCTCCAGTGTATCCCGTACGAGCAATAAAAGTAGGTTGTCCGAGTACCTGGGTTTCTAGATGTCCAAAAAAGGATATTTGGGTGAGATCAGCATCGACAAAAGGCTGTAGTTTTTCCAGAGTTTGAGGCCCTTGCACAGCTAATAAGACCCTATCCTCGGATAAATCTGTTAAAGTGATCGGTTTTGCTTCTAAATGGGATATAATCCAGGTCTTATCCTTATTCTTCGTTGCTGCATTAACAATAATGATGGCCTGTTGTTCCCCTTGACAGTAGACAATGATGTCATCGATGATGCCACCTTCAGGGTTCAAGAGTACAGTATATTGGGCTTTTCCTGGGGTTAACCGTGCCAAGTCTGAAGGAACAAGAGACTGTAATGAAGAGATTAAGTCTTTTCCTTTCAGGGAAAACTTACCCATGTGAGAAATATCAAACATTCCCACCTTGTTTCTAACTGCTTCATGTTCGAGTTTTAGCCCAGTAAATTGTACAGGCATTTCCCAACCAGAAAACTCCGTCATTCTGGCTTTTTGTTTAATAATGAGGTCGTATAAGGGAGTACGCAAAGGAGCATCAGAGACGTTAGAATTAGCCACAGGTTTTGATTATAGATAGCCAGCGAGTTATATTTTAAGTCCCATGGGTCATTTTTTTCAATTTGAACAAGAGTTTGTAGCGTCCTTAAACTGCATTCCCATGATAGTGCGTCTCAAATTAGATACTTGCGGTGTGAAATTAAAACTAAGCCATTGGAATCAGTTTACCTCACAGGAAAAACAGGTGTTAGTGACTATGACCTGTAAAACTTCTCAGGAGGCGCAAATATACCGAGATTTTCTCCAAACCTTAGTGACTGAAAAAACCGGAAGTCCTGCCAAAACCTTACCCCTTGATGATAACCCACCTTGGTTGGAGATTAGGGCTATTCCTGTTCAACTGCAAGAACAGGCGGCTGAGTTTGGCATTGAGATAAGTTTATCACAGTGGGAAAAGTTAACTCCATTACAAAGATTTGCCTTAATTAAATTAAGTCGTCCCAGTCATGAAAATAGTAACTTTTACCCTGCTTTACAAGAGTTTCAGTTACTTGTAAAGTAAATTTTTAAAAGTGTTAGATTACTGTTTTTTAGGGTTTTTGAAGATGAAAACCGTTTCTGAAGTATTTGTGAGCGACTATTTAAAACTATTCTCCACCGACCAAACCATTCAACCCTTTAATCGTGTCGTTGTAGATACCCACCGTCGAGATAAAGACGCTCATAGCTACATTTTCAAAAGCTTAGTTAAATGTATTTACTCGGAGTTAAGCACAGAACAAAAAGAATTCTTTATTGATGTACTTCCTAAACTCAATTAAACATTATCCATCGTTAACTACTCAAACATAAGGTTGATTGAGTAAATTCAGGAGAATTATTCAACATGAAACAAGCATTAGTTATTAGACATTTAATGTTCGAGGATCTCGGTTCTTTAGCTCCCGTCCTAGAAGCTAAAGGCTATGAGATCACCTACTTAGAAGCAGGGTTTGATGATTTAACCACTGTCAACCTCCTGGCACCTGCATTAGTGATTATTCTCGGTGGCCCTATTGGTGTTTATGATGACCAAGATTATCCCTTTATTAAACATGAGTTGCATCTCTTACAACAACGATTAAAGGTAGATGCTCCAACTTTAGGCATTTGTCTTGGGGCCCAACTCATGGCCAGAGCTTTAGGGGCAAAAGTTTATCCAGGAACCGACAAAGAAATTGGTTGGTTTCCCATTAAACTAACCACAGCAGGAGAAACATCCCCCCTAAGATATTTAGCCCAACCAGAAGAAGCGGTCTTACATTGGCACGGAGATACCTTTGACTTACCCGAAGGTGCAGTCCATTTGGCATCTAGTGAAAAGTATCCTAATCAAGCATTTACTTGGGGTAACTTGGGACTAGCACTACAGTTTCATCCAGAGGTCACGAAAAAAGGATTAGAGCGTTGGTTTATTGGTCATGCTTGTGAGATTAATAGTACCCCTGGAGTAACGGTAGCTCAGTTGCGTCAAGAAACAGAAAAATATGCTCAACGGTTGGAAATACAAGCAGCAAAATACTGGCAAGGATGGTTAGAACAAGTTGAAATGCACTATCAACGATGAGTACCAAAACATAAATAACTATTGCGCTACAGTAAGACGAATCATCAAAAACCGATAACCGACAGTTAATGTTAAGCTTATGCTTAAGATTCTCTCAAGAGTTGAGTGTATGAGTCCTGAGTCAACAACTCCCCCCATAAGCCCTAACCAGAATACGGCGAAACCCTATTCCCAAGTTCATCTAAAAAGAGCCGGGAAAAAACTATTATTAATCCTGCCAGACACCAAACCCAAAGAGGGTAATAAAGACTGGATAGAACTCTCACAGGATTTAAAATACTGTTTGTCCCATCATAAGGGAACCTGGACACCAGGAACTGCCGTTCATTTATTGGTTGAAAACCGCTTACTCGATAGTCGTCAATTTCATAATATTGGGGAAGCATTGGAAGCAGCAGAATTAAAATTAACTCGTGTTTTTACCAGTCGTCGTCAAACAGCCATAACTGCGGCCACTGCTGGTTATTCCGTAGAACAAGAAACCCCCAAACGAGAACTTTTCCCCACAGACACCCCCATTCAAACCAGTCTCACCGAACCCCTTTACTTGAAAACCACTGTCCGTTCCGGAGTTGCCATTCGTCACCCAGGAACCGTTATCATTCAAGGAGATGTTAACCCAGGGGGAGAAATAATTGCTGATGGGGATATTATTATCTGGGGACATTTACGGGGTATTGCCCATGCCGGGTCAAAAGGTAACTCAGAATGTTGTATTATGGCGTTGCGAATGCAGCCTACCCAGTTACGCATTGGCGAGGCTGTAGCTCGTCCTCCTACGGACAGTCCAGAAGTGTTGGAACCGGAAGTGGCTTATCTAACCACAGAAGGAATACGCCTGAAGTCTGCTCTCAATTTTAATAAAACCCATACATTTACCCCCAAGGGGAAGGGGTGGACTGAAAAAACAAACCCCAATCCTGCATAATAATTAATTCATGTATGATAATTGAGTTTTAAATTATGAGTCGTGTTATTGTAATTACCTCTGGAAAAGGAGGCGTTGGCAAAACCACTATTACCGCAAATTTAGGATCGGCCATAGCCCGTCATGGGTTTAAAATTGCCCTAATTGATGCTGATTTTGGGTTAAGAAATTTAGATTTACTGTTGGGACTCGAACAACGGGTAGTTTATACGGCCATTGATGTCTTATCGGGGGAATGTCCCATTGATAAAGCTTTAGTTAAGGATAAACGTCAACCCAATTTAATGTTGTTACCTGCTGCCCAAAATCGCACGAAAGAAGCCATTAGTCCTGATGATATGAAAAAACTGGTGGCGGATCTCGATAAACAGTTTGATTTTATTTTTATTGATAGTCCAGCAGGCATTGAAATGGGCTTTCGTAATGCTATTACCCCCGCTCAAGAAGCGATTATTGTCACTACCCCAGAAATGGCCGCAGTGCGTGATGCTGATCGAGTTGTGGGACTATTAGAGAGCGAAGATATCAAAAAAATTCATTTAATTGTCAACCGCATTAAACCGAAAATGATCCAGCTAGATCAAATGATGAGTGTTGAGTTTATTAAAGATTTATTGGTGGTCCCTCTTTTAGGTATTGTTCCTGATGATGAACGGATTATTATTTCCACTAATAAGGGAGAACCTTTGGTCCTAGAAGAAACTCCCTCTCTTCCAGGGATGGCTTTTACCAATATTGCGCGACGGTTAGATGGGAAAGATATTCCTTTTCTCGACTTTATGGCAGTTGATGATAACCTCTTGACTCGTCTTCTTGGTTTTTTCAAAAAGTAAACCTTTTATTTATCTAAATTAAACCCATGCTCCTCGATCTACTCGAAAAATTATTCTCTTGGAAAAGTGCCTCAAAAAGTGGAGAAGAAGCTCAACACCGTCTTAAATTTATTATTGCTCACGATCGCGCTGGACTAAATCCTGAAATGATCGAAGCTATGCGCGTAGACATTTTGGCTGTGGTCAACCGTTATGTGGATATTGATCCTGAACAAATGGAGTTTTCCCTCGAAAGTGATCAACGGATGACTGCCTTAATTGCTAATTTACCTATTCGTCGGGTGAAACGGGAAGGGGAAAGGGTAACAGCGTCTGAGTCTTAATTGATTGCAGTGATCATTGAGTAGCAAATGGAGCAAATGTGGGGGTAATTCACAGAATCAACCCCACAAAAAACTTGATTTATGCCAAAACAGGAACAGGAATATTCAGATGAGGATAGAGAGGAAAGCGATCGCATAAGGCTTTAACACGATTTAAACAATCTTGCTTCACCGTTTCATCATCTCGATTTAATAAATAATCGGCGATGATGTTACCAATTTCGGCAAATTCTTCCACTCCTAACCCTCTCGTCGTCATAGCAGGGGAGCCTAATCTTAAACCACTGGTGACAAAGGGTGACTCAGGATCAAAAGGAACTGTATTCTTATTAGCAGTGATATTAATCTCACTAACTAACTTATCTGCTTGTTTCCCTGTCATGTTAATGCAGCGCAGATCCACTAACATTAAATGGTTATCAGTGCCACCAGAAACCAGCTTAAAGCCCCGTTGCATCAATTGATTGGCTAAGGCTTGAGCATTGGCAATAACTTGCCCTGAATACACCTTAAACTCTGGCTTCAGGGCTTCTCCAAAAGCCACTGCCTTGGCTGCAATAACTTGCTCTAAGGGGCCACCTTGGGTTCCAGGAAACACCGCTTTATCAAACTTCTTGCCTAAGTCGGGGTTATTGGTCATAATTAAACCACCCCTTGGGCCCCGTAAGGTTTTATGGGTGGTGGTGGTAACAACATCACAATAGGGTAAGGGGTTAGGATGATGACCACTGGCCACTAAACCGGCAATGTGGGCAATATCAGCCAGAAGGTAAGCCCCTACTTCATCGGCGATCGCTCGGAACTTATCAAATTCAATAATTCTGGGATAGGCAGAATAGCCACAAATCAATAATTTGGGCTTTTCTTTGCGCGCTAATTCTAAGATGTGATCGTAGTCTAGTCTTTCTGTCTCAGGGCTAACTCCATAATGAGTTGCTTTAAACCATTTTCCTGAAACATTCACAGGAGAACCGTGGGTTAAATGTCCGCCGTGGGATAAGTCCATGCCCATGATGGTGTCCCCAGGGTTGAGGAGGGTTAAGAAAACAGCAAAGTTAGCCTGGGCTCCTGAGTGGGGTTGTACGTTGGCGTGGGCTGCTCCAAATAATTCCTTAACGCGATCAATAGCTAATTGTTCTGCCTGATCTACCCATTCACAACCGCCATAATAACGTTTTTTGGGTAATCCTTCTGCATATTTATTGGTTAACACCGAGCCTTGTGCAGCTAGTACCGCTGGTGAGGTAAAGTTTTCACTAGCGATCAATTCTAAATGTTCCCGTTGTCTTTGTAGTTCCCCTTGTATCATGGCAGCAAGGGTGGGATCGGTTTGGGCTAAAAAATCTAAATTGGTATCACTCACTGTTATTCAATCCTTTCGTTTTGGCTTACGGTGTTCCCAAACCCTGATTATAATTAATTTACTGCTTACACTTCAAGAAAACAAGAGTTTCTTTAACATCAACAAAGAGATAATTTCTCAGAAAAAATCACTTTTGACTAGAAATTATCTCTTTAAGCATCTGAGGATCACCTTTTTGTACC
>JAAUYB010016432.1_pt1 | contig 16800 bp, 20 predicted proteins | sample 7278071 | NCBI WGS metagenome assembly JAAUYB01 (sample SAMN14350121, study PRJNA611818) | marine sediment metagenome | isolation source: surface marine sediment (1.8m) | place: French Polynesia: Moorea | collected 2018-08
ACTGGCCGCGTTGACAACGGCTTCATGAGCGAGCTGATAGTGGACAGGGGGAGGAGGAGGGTGGCTGCAGTGCTGACCAATGCCAGGACCTCCTCCTCACGACCGACTGGGCTAGCTCAAAAGTTGATCCCACTCAGACATCCAGAGCCATGGCACGTCACCTGATTCCATCGGCCAGATTGCCTTTGCTGACTGTTCCTAATGTGTTGCAAGACTGGGACTAGGGCTCGGAATTTGATGGAATTTGAGCATTTCGGTTAACCGGTTAATTTGAGGGGTCTTAACCGTTAATTAACTGTTAATTTCGGTTAAACAATCAAAAGCTCCATACCCAAAGAAAGTGACTTTTAATGCATTTTTATTACCAAATATTTTGGCAGTAAAAAAATATAAAAAGTTTTTTTGTTTGATCTGTTTGAAATTAAAAAATCTATATTAAAAAGCCATGAAGTTCGTTTGTCAAGATTGAAAAGCCGTAAAAAGACATCCAAAAATGTTGAGTTTTACAAGAAATTTTGGCTTAAAGATAAAAAAATAACCGTTAATGAAAGTTTTAACCGTCAATTAGATTTTAACGGTTAACCATCAGTTAACCGTTAACAATTCCGAGCCCTAATTGGGACTGATGTGTGTGATGCCGGTGATATAAAACAATTGAGTTTTCTTCTGTAAAATGCGTTTCGTTGCTTTCGTTGTCCGGTCCGTCGGCATTGTACGGTACAACTCGAGCGTTAGTTAAAGGTGTTACATAATTTTGTTTGTCCGAAAAAGCGGGAGAGAAAGATGGAAATAAAGTGACGGACGGTCCTATAAAATGTATACTATACCTACTTACATGTCTGTACTTATTTTTGTGAAAGAGGAGGGGCGTGGTTGGGTTGAAAAGAAAAAAATAGTCTACCTTTAAACGGCATTGTCTGGGTTTTGGTTTTGGACGGAAGAAAAAAGCTCGAACAAAAACGGGGATGATGCTGCGTGAACAACTCGAAATCTTTTCGACGAAACTGTCTATTGGAAAGCCTTTCTATGCGCAGCATGTAAGTACAGCATGCCGGCCTTGCCGGCTCTGCACGCCGCTGCGGCAGCACAAAGGCCATCTTTTCTTGCAGATTGCGGTGATCCAGGTGCTCTTATTTTCTCGGTCACCTGATCAGTCATATGCCTGTCACTTACCTTGCGAATGGCAATCTGCAGCAAGCTTTCCTTCAAATGACCATTAAGTACGGAGTCAGCAGAGGCCGGCCATGCGGTTTAAATTATTGCTGTTGATTTCTGTGACATTAATATGTGGGGAGCCCCCAAATTCCATTGTGCCAATTCCGGAGAGCTTGAAGGCAGAGGTGAGGAGGAGGGTGGACTTGGGGGAGAATCCCTCCCTTGCCCTTGCGGTGTATGAAGATGGGAAGGAGGACTATTATGTGTACGGATGGCAGGTAGGAGATTTCTTTCAGATAATTTAAGTGGCTTTTCTCGCCTAAAAAGTTCCAAATTAAATGCTGTCTGATAAAAAACATTATATACTTTTAGTGCAAAGGGAAAACAGCTTAGCTCTATTGACTCTTGTCCATAAATTCCTTTTTCACATGCAGAATGTGAGCTCCAACACCCTGGCCACCGAGTCTACCGTGTACGAGATTGCATCTGTCACCAAGACTGCCACTGCACTCCTCATGGGGAAATTGTTTGTCAAGCGGAAGCTGAGGCTGTGGGATCCACTAGAAAAATTTCTTCCAGGGTTTGTGTGTCATGAAACAAGTTGCTAGATGCATGTTGTGATGTTGGTGATCACAAGGACCTTTTCCCAGAATGATTTGTTAAAATTGAGATGTAGCTGGAACTGTTGTCAATTCTGAATTTAAAGAAAAATATATTACCTGCTTTGTTGCTAAGATTGCTCATTTGCACGAAATTCCAGGCCTGTGAACTTACGCCAACCAGACGGAACACCAATTGAGCTCCTGCACCTGGCAACCCACACTTCTGGGATACCAAACTATAGCTGGGACAGCCTGCTCGTCTTTGCAGAGAAGTATCATCCCCACAATGTTGGGGAGCGCTACCTCTACTCCAACATGGGGTTCTGCCTCCTTGGGCTTGCCCTTATGAATATTCAGGCAAGAAAACATAGTTTTTGTAACAAAATTTACAACATCTTCCAATGGTATTTTCAGAGAGCCAGATGATAAACGTGACATTTGTATGTAAGAAATATTTTCATTTTTTGTAGGATGATGGCAGAAACCTCAGTCAGATAATGGTAGATGACATTGTAACCCCTCTTGGCCTCAAAATGTACTTTGGCGATGGCAGCCTGGAAGATCAACATAATTTTGCACAGGGTTACGAGTAATATAATGTCAAATAGTTCTCCACTTGTATTGTGAAATTTTCTTTTTCCATCCATCCAGATGGATTTTGATGGCTGGCTGGCATTGACCACAAAAAGCCATGATTTTTCTAAAGCTTTATCACTATTTCAACAGGATGGAGTATGACAAGGTTGCCAATGCTATAAAACAGGTTCCTGTGAAAGAGTGGCCACGAGATGAATCCATGTCAGGCGCCACTGGGCTCAAGGGCAACATATCACAACTACTGCACTGGGGCGTTGCACACCTGCCAGATCAGACGGTGGGAGGGAAGGTGCTGAGGGAGGCCATTGAGATGACCGGGCAGGTACTTGTAATGTACTGTAAAATGCCAAAAATGTGTTACAGCATTTATTCCTTATCTTCAAGCGCTACTACTCACAAGACAGGCCAAGAGTAGATCTAGGCCTTGCTTGGATGTGGGAGATAGGAGGTACTAGTTCAACTTGTGCTAATAAATCTTTTCTAAGTGAAATCATTGCCCTTTTCTCGGCAGAGTTTCCCTCTGACAACTCCTACTCTATCCTGTCCAAGACTGGAACAACGGACAACGGCTTCATGAGTGAGCTTATCGTGGACCGCGGTCGTGGGAGAGTGGCTGCCATGCTGACCAACATCCAGAGCTCTTCAATACCAAGGTCGCTTGCACAGGGCTTGATTCCGCTCCGGCACCCAGAGCCCTAACGTGCTAACGTAAACCAGAGAAGAGGATTTGTGTTTTAATTTACTTGTCTCAATCGGAATAAGTTTTGAAGTCGTCATTTGTGGCCATGTGTCGTTTTGGAGATCGAGATAAATCTGGCATGTTTTCAAAAAAGCTTTGTTGTCCAACCGGAATCGTCAAACGAAAAAATTTTTTTTAAATAAAGGGAGGAGTATTTTTGCCTGACAGGCCTAGCCTGAGGAGCGTTAGAGGAAGTGATGAAGCGATATTTTACTCTGGAATTCGTTCCACATAAAAGTGCTTTGGTGTTGAAGGGGGATGACTTAAAAAGTGATTAGCACAGTATTTTTACTAACAGGGACTTTACAGCAGTTTTGAGTTCTCCCTTCCTCCTTCTCTTGTAATGATGCATAATGGACAGAACAATAGAACCTGGACCAAAAAATCGACGTCAACCAATTAGGCTGTAATTTGGTACGCAATTGGAGGGTACCCGTAAGCCCAAAAAAAAGTTTTTAAAAAATTCCTGCCATCCTCTTTTCAACTTTTTAATTGAAAAAGTAGGGGACAAGTTTTTCCCCTCTATTTCTTTAAATAAAATTGTCGTCTTCGGCAGTATGAAGACTGAAGAGCACTTCATTTTCTTGACAGGGTAAAAGAAGCTTCTTTTTTTGGGTGGGGGAGTGGTTTCATGACTACTCCTAAAAAAATCGCATTATTTCTAATTTTACCCGTACCTTACCACCCCCTTGAGAACCAAGCTTGACCCTGACCCTACCTCCTCAAAAACAACCCCCCCCCCTGACAGGAGAAATGTTAACCCCCCTTTGATGAAGTGGTTGCTCGGCTCGCCCATGCGTGATTAACTACCCCATTTCTAGGCATGATCGAGACCAATGGCCCAATACAATCCTACCCGTCTTCGATTCTATATATGTACGTAGTTCTTTTTGACAATCCTAAACACATCGACAAAAGTGAGTTTTTTGCACTTGATTTTTGCAAAGTTGATCTTTTTCTCAAGACCATGCCAGTAAGTCAAACTGTTTTTTAAAGATAGTCAAGGTGAAAGAAGAAAATAGTGTGCTACTTGCGTATAATAAATGCCAGGTGGTGGGAGGAATGTACTTTATGGTGCTTTAGGGTACGTACATAGGTACCTATATTACGAGACAGAACCCGTTTGCAACGATTAAACTTTTGGCGGATTTAAGTTGTGATCTATCCTCCAATTCGTCTTCCCCCCACCCCACCCCTGTTCTGATCACATATTTTCCAATTTTCTAGTATTTTTTACTACTTTTTTTCTACTTCACAGTGCTGGGACGTTCGTATAATAAGATCTAAGCATGTGCAATGATTGTGCATGGCCTTGCTGACCTTCGCAACATGCCAACATCCCTTTTATTTTCTCTTTTTCTTTGCAGGCGACATCCGACAGATCGGGGCAAGAAAAGTGGTGTTTCTTGTGGCAAAGCCGTCAGATCATAGAACTGTGGGAGTTGATGTTGGGGCGGGGGACTTATTCGAGTGAATTCGTAGTGTGAAGTTTGCATTTTTTCCTCCTGCCCATAATTGTCTTTGGGGAGGGATCCAGCAGTAATTAATCACATTTCTCTTTGGTGTGGGATCTGTCACCCCCCAAGCGTAGTTTGTTCTCAAATCCACAAAGGATAGTTTTTCTATAAAAGTAATTTCGTGCAATGCTGCAGGTCATTGAACTAAGTCAGCTTTTTTGTTAGATTTGTGGGGGAAGTGTTTTTTACTCCTCCATGTTCACTCAACAAGGGCAGTGCATCTAGGATTCATCTTTTATTTTTTTGTCACTCAGGTAAGCTCCAAAAAGGTACATCAAGGGTTCATCCTTTCTCGTTTGTTTTTCTTCCACACAAAAAGGGAGCGCGCTCTTCAAGTATAATTTTAACTGTAAACAAGAACAGACTTTGTTCAAAGACCTGCGGCATTGACAACATATTTTAATAAAAAAAACCTATCAAAGGTCCTCTATTATATTTAGAGATTTTACCCTAACAAATACCATAGTATATGTAAATAGTAGAGATCCCACCCTGAAGAGAAATCTGGTTAAGAAGTGACAGATTCCCCCTGAAGAGAAATCTGGTCAAGGAGCGACAGATCTTGATCGATCGCTATGGATCCCACCCCAAAGAAAATTTTGGGTGGGGCATGAAAAGGATATTGGACATTAAAAAAAGTTGACCTAGACCTTTGGTCTACCTGTGACCTCAAAGTAGTCCTGCCCCAACAACAACAACTCTCACCTTCACCCCAGTCTGTATTCTACTTCCTCAGTGCTAAAACCCACACAGCAGATCAATGACAGGGTCCCTTTCTTGTTTGCCTGTAGCGGTGATTCATCCCAGGTGCTCTTTTTTCCTCACCTGATGAGATGGCAATCTGCATGTTGGCCTTCCTTCATTTGGTCACTCGATCGTCTGTCATGCGGTTAGGCCTCTTCTTGCTGGTTTTGCCAGCGGCAGGGTGGGCACACAAGGAGCCTCCATCTTCCATTGTTCCCATCCCCAAGCATCTGAAAGCAGAGGTGAGGAGAAAGGTGGACTCGGGCGAGTACCCATCCCTGGCTGTGGCAGCATACGAGGAAGGGAAGGGGGAGGACTACTATGTCTACGGATGGCAGGTTAGAAAGCTTCACACCACACATGATAAAATTGTTTTTTCTTTCTTGCAATATTTTCTTTTCTTGTATTTTTTGTTAGCTCTCCAGTTTGTAAACCAGTATGAATTGTTGTTGTCACAATGATTTCTTGTAACCATTTAGAAATTTTGTTTACAAAACAAAACATGTCTAATATCTAAAACAGTAGGATACTTAACTGGATGAAAAAAGTTCTGAATATGTAGCCTTCCCATTGACACAAAGTCCCACAGACCAATGTATTTTTTTATTAGATAGAATTAAACTCTTTCACGTAGCACAATATCTTGCAAACAATACAGGCTTAGCTGTACTGACTCTGCCCACAATTTTCCATTTCACTTGCAGAACTTGAGCTCAGGCACCCTTGCCACCGAGTCTACAGTGTACCAGATTGGGTCCATTACCAAGCTGTTCACTACACTCCTCATGGGCAAATTGTTTGCAGAACGGAAGCTCAGGCTGTGGGATCCACTGGCAAAATTCCTTCCAGGGTTTGTGAATACTTGCTATGCCATATGTATACGTATGTTTTGTGGAAAAATTGCCATTGCACTATGTGCATGTTGTTGTGCTGGGGACCACAAGGACGACCCCCAAAAAATATCATCCAATAACAATTTTACTATATATGAAGTTTCTACTATTTTTTAGCTTGTTTAAAAATGCTTCTATTCACTTACTTCTACTCCAGTTCCGTGAACCTGCGCCAGCCTGATGGGACCCCCATCCAGCTCCTGCACCTGGCTACCCACACCTCTGGGCTACCCAACTACAGCTGGGACAGTCTGCTTGTCTTTGCAGAGAAGTATCAGCCCCACAATGTTGGAGATAAATATTACTACTCCAACATGGGATACTGCCTCCTTGGGCTTGCACTTCAGAGGATACAGGCAAATTTTGCATAGTTAATAGGATGAATCAATTCTTTTAATGATATTCTTCTGGAATGCAAGATGTCTTTTTTGTATTATTTGCTTTTTTAGAATGATGGCAGGAACCTAAGCCAGATAATTGTGGATGACCTCATGAGGCCACTAGGCATCAGAATGTACTTTGGTGATGACAGTCCAGAGGAGAAACACAACTTTGCGCAAGGCTATAAGTAATTTCACCAAATTATAATAAACTTGTGATACAAGCTCTTCCGGTTTCATCTATCCACACTTTCTGGCTTGCATTTACCATCAAACAATGGTTCAATATATTTTGGATTTGTTACTTGTTCAATAGGGTGAAGTTCAACAAGGCTGGAGACGCCTGGCAGCCGGTTCCTATGAGAGAAAGGCCCCATGTCGAGTCCAACACGGGTGCCACAGGGCTTAGGACCAACATAACCCAGCTGTTGCGCTGGGGTGTCGCGCACCTGCCAGACCAGACCGTGGGAGGGAAGGTGCTGAGGGAGGCATTTGAGATGACAGGGCAGGTATTGCTAATCACCCAAAGTAGTACATGTTATATATTCTTATTCTGTTTCTCATCTTTCAGCGCTATTACTCACAAGAACGGCCAAGGATAGATTTAGGACTAGCTTGGATGTGGGAGACGGGAGGTAGCTCAATTTAGCAATAATGAATTTTGCAATAATGAAAAATTATGCAATTAAAAAATCACATTTTCTCCTCACAGAGTTTCCCTCTGACAACTCTTTCTCCCTCATATCCAAGATCGGAGCAACTGAAAACGGCTTCAGGACGGAGCTGAATGTGGACCGTGGTCGAAAGAGGGTGGCCGCCGTGCTCACCAATGTTGATATCAACATGACACCAACTGGGCTGGCACAGGCCATTATTCCAATCCGGAACCGAGAGCCTGAGTGAAGAAGACATGCTGCAAAAAAACTTTTCCTATTGAAAGCTGCTGCTCTCATGTGTTGTTAGTGTTGCGTCAGTTGGGAAATAAATCCAATGTCTTGATGTTATGGTGTGTACAATGTGATTTCTTTGCCCTCCAGTGGAGTAATCTACAAAAAACTTTTGTATCTTATGATGTGCTGCGGGGCATTTAGGTTGCTGAGACGGGAGTTGGGGATAGAGAAAGCAACAATGCATTTTTTTTCTCAAATTCATTCCATAGAAACGCGTGGCAAGAGAATATTTTCCTATGCTCATATGCAACGATTTCTTTTTTGCTTGCAGTTGGGGACTTTTCGACAGTTTCCTCTTTTTACCCCACGAGATTTTTGCCCTTAGGAACCTCCGTATTTTAAGAGTTTTTTCAAATTTCACGGAGGTAAAAAAATGTCGAAAAAAAGGAACAAATACAGGTTCCGTGTACCTCCGCGAATGCGGAGGGCTCAAAAAAATTAATTTTTACGTTTTTTACTATTTTTGACAAAAATATTGGTCACAGGGCCACCAAAATTTGCACAGAGTATCGCATCAATGATACCTACAAATGTTATTTTATAATTTTTTTTCTAGCTCGAGAAAAATATTTTTAGTGTCTTAATATACGCTATTTTAAGCTTACTTTCTAGAGAAGGCGGGATGGAGTAGTGGTTAGAGCGGTGGAAGGCAAAGTTGAGATCCCGGGTTCGAGCCGTGCTTCCGACAATTTTTTTTATTTCATCTTCCGCATTTGCGGAAGGCAAAAAAACTCCGCATTTGCGGAAGACGGAGGTTTTTTTTGGGGCAAAAAAGCTCCGCATTTTACGTAAAATTTACTACATAAATAACAGATAAGATAGACGCTTTACAGATCATTTACGCCCTCCGCATTTTCGGCAAACGAGCTGAAATTACGGTTCGTTGGGTACGGAGAGCAAAGTTTTGAACCTTTTTTTAGCATTTATCTTGCCGATTGCCATGCATTTGAAAGAGAAGAGATGAGGGGTAGGTTTTCCCCACTTGCCTTATGCGTTCTGGTGCTGCTATTGGACCCAATAGCCCACACTTTCCCAAACTTTCTGCAGTGGAGAAATGGTTGCTGGAAAACAGTCTGGCATGCTTGTACATGCGTTTTCGCGTATTTCTTTGCATCTTGGTCCTGTCTGCCGCCATCGCGGCCGTTGCGGCGGAGGGCGGAGGGCCGCGGTGTACCGATTTGTTCCTCTATGGGGCAGGAGACCACGATGGGGAGGTAAACAAATCTTTTTTCTTAATACAAAACAAGAGGAGACTAAGTTTGACGACCTCCGTTGAGGATTTGCTAAAGATTTTCAAAGCTTGAGCTGGATTTCGAGAGACATAGGGCTGCGTGCTTGGCTCCACTTGCAATGTGTTAGCGGGAGGGATGTTATGTGTTTGCAAGAGAAGGGAATGTCTTAGCAAGATCGGTCTACAGGCGGTAGAAGCACGGTTGTCAGGTCGATAATAATTGTGCACGGCCTTGATCATCTTTGCAACATGCAGTAAAGAGTCTCTTTAGTGTTCGATTATTATTGGCGGGCCGCATCCGGCAGATCGGGGCAAGGAAAGGGTTGTTGCCAGCGGCAAAGCCGTCAGGTCATAGAACTGTGGGATCGGGAGTTGATGATAGGGGACTAATTCAAGGGATCCCACACACCAAAGTGAATTTGTAGCTTGAAGTCTGTATTCCTTTCTCCGAACCATAGTAGTCTTCGGGGTGGGAACGAACAGTCATTAATCACATTTCTATATCATTGGTGTGGGATCCGTCACTCACTGGGCATGGCTCTTTTCTCAAATCCGCAAAGGAGAGTTTTTTCTACAAAAAATATGCACTGCCGCAGGTCATTGTGCATCATGCAAAATCTTCAAAAGGTTATGTTTCATGTGCACCTAAGAGAGCTGTGCATCTTGGGCTCATCTTTTTTTCTTGTTTGTCACATACCGGTATGTCTAATAACCTAAGCAGAGGTACATCAAGGGTTCGGTTTTTCTCAAATTTTCCTATGTACACACAAAAGGGGTGCATCTGGTGAAATTTTAACTTAAAATAGGGATCATTAGCAGTCTGTCTGCCTCCTCAGCGCAAAAACCAATGCCGCAGATCAGTGAAAGGGTTCCATTCTTGTTTGCCTATATGGCGGCGATCCCAGGTGTTCTTTTTTCCTCATCTAATATCTGCAAGTCGGCCTTGGTTCGGTTGTTAGATTGAAGCAGCCAGTGCCATATTTTGTAACAGCTTGCCTCATTTTTACAGCACTGCAACGTCCGGTCGGAGAAGGAAGCCTTCTCTTCTCAATTTCCCCTTTTTTCCTTGGCTAACAAGTTGAGTCAGTTCACTTCCAGATATGGAGTAAGCCATATTCCCTAATGGCAAATGAAACCTATCATAAGTCTGTCTACTACACAATTGTTGGCCATGTGGTTAGGACTCTTGTTGCTAGTTTTGTCGGCGGGGTTGGCACGCGGGGAGCCTCCGTCCTCCATTGTGCCCATCCCCGAACATGTGAAGGTGGAGGTGAGGAGGAAGGTGGACTCGGGCGAGTACCCGTCCCTGGCCGTGGGGGCGTATGAGGAAGGGAAGGGGGAGGACTACTATGTCTACGGATGGCAGGTTAGAAAGCTTTACACCAAACATGACAAAAGTGCTTTTCCTGTCTTGCAACCGTGTCTTTTTTTGCGTTTTTTGTGCTCACTTTCAATGGGTGGCAAAGTCCCGTTTAAAAACTAAAACTATTTTGCATCGTTGTTGTCACACACATCTTTGGTAACCAGGACTTTTGTTAGTAAAACCAAACTTGTCAAATGTCTATGTCATTTTGAGATAGAACTGAAAAAAATCCTGAATGTGTATTGTGCATGCATGACAAAAAATCCGCAAACAAATGTGTGGAAAGAGCAAAAACCATATCTTGCTAACAAAACAAGTAAAAAGCTTTGCTCTGTTGACTCCTGTCAACAATTTTCTTTTTTGCTTGCAGAACTTGAGCTCTGGCACCCGTGCCACTGAGTCTACGGTGTACCAGATTGGGTCCATCACCAAGACGTTCACTGCACTCCTCATGGGCAAATTGTTTGCAGAGCAGAAGCTTAGACTGTGGGATCCACTGGCAAAATTTCTTCCGGGGTGTGTGATGTGAATACTTGCTTTGCTTTCTTGTGCTTTATGAGAAGAGTTGCTATTTTGTGCATGTTGTTATGCAGGCGATCACAAGGACGTTCCCCCAAAAAATATTATTTCATTACAATTTTCCTATCTATGAAATTTCTACTATTTTTTAGCTTGGTTGAAGTTGCTTCTACTCACTTATTTCTGCTCCAGTCCCGTGAACCTCCGCCAGCCTGATGGGACCCCCATCCAGCTCCTGCATTTGGCTACGCACACATCTGGGATTCCCAACTACAGCTGGGATAGCCTTCTTGTCTTTGCAGAGACGTATCAGCCCCACAATGTTGGGGAGCGCTACCACTACTCCACAATGGGGTTCTGCCTCCTTGGGCTGGCACTCAAGAGGATACAGGCAAGAAATGTTTGAATAATTAATAGGATAATTTCAAGATATATTATTGCTATTTTCAAAGAAAGCTAAGAATGTTTTCAGAGATTTTTAAATCTTTTTTTTTCTTGTAGAATGACGGCAGGATCCTTAGCCAGATACTTGTGGATGACCTCATGAGGCCTCTAGGCATCAGAATGTACTTTGGCGACGACAGTCCTGAAGAGAATCACAACTTTGCTCAGGGCTATTTGTAATTTCATTTTCACCAAGTAATCTTCAACTGGTGTTACAAGCTCTACTGGTTTAAACATATTTATACCGGTAAACATGTACAGGCATGGTCGGAACATTGTGCACATGCTTTGGTGTGGTACCTCTCATTCTGTTCCTTGACACTTTTTGGTGTGTTAAATAGTTTATATACATAGACCAATAAAAAGAGAGTGGGCTAGTGTTTGATGATAAAAAAGAAATAAATTTCTTTTTTAAATATCATTGTTAAAGGGAAGAAATTTGGGTACCTTTGTCAAAAAATACTTTTTCACCAATAAATTGAGAAGGGTACCTGTACTTTAATTCCTAAATTTTAATTCCAGAGAGTAGAACAGACCTTTTCCCAGGGTCCATGAACATTTATGTCCCGAATACCCAAAATTTTTGTGTTTAAGTTTAAAAAAGTGTGCACATTCATCCGACCATGTCTGTATACCAGAGGGGTGTCTGGCTGGCTTTGTGGCTGATTGTTTGCTTGCTTGCTTGCTTTGGTTGTTTGGAATTGGCACCCAAGCTACTAGATGGATTTCAACAAAACCCCTGGTCCCTGAAAGAAACCTCAATTTTTTAGGGTTGACCCTTCAGAAGAGGGTATAATTTAGGAAAACGTCAAAAAATTCAAATATTTCCCCTGTAGTACAATATTACATTCATTTGTTATTGCAAATTAAATTCTAACTTTTTTAATATTTTTTGTGGGGGGAATTTGAAAGCGTTACAATAAGCAGAGCGAAGCAAGGCAACTCAACAGGTTGGCCAGCCTGTGGGAATGTATCTTTGGAAACATTATCTTGCGAGGAAATTCGGATATTTTTCCATGGACCAAATGAAGGGAGGCCAGTCATTGGGCCCGCTTGCCCAAAGCTGGTTTTTCACATTCTCTAGCATACATTTATCACTAAACAATGGTTTAATCCACCTTAGATGTGCCATTTGATCAACAGGATTGAGTTCAACAAGGCTGGTGACGCCTTGCAGCTGGTTCCTGTGAGAGAGCAGCCCCATGTTGAATCAAACACGGGTGCCACTGGGCTTAGAACCAACATAACCCAGCTGTTGCGCTGGGGTATCACACACCTGCCAGATCAGACGGTTGGAGGGAAGGTGCTGAGGGAGGCCATTGAGATGACCGGGCAGGTACTGCTCATTATTTAAAGTGTATCTTATTTCTCATTTTTTCATCTTTCAGCGCTATTACTCACAAGAACGGCCCAGGATAGACTTAGGACTAGCTTGGATGTGGGAGACAGGAGGTGGCTCATTTGACCAATTAAATCAATCAATCAATTTCACAACCTTTTCTCTCCACAGAGTTTCCCTCCGACAACTCCTTCTCCATCTTGTCCAAGGTCGGAACAACGGAAGGCTTCAGGACGGAGCTGACTGTGGACCGCGGCCGGGGTAGGGTGGCCGCCGTGCTCACCAATGTGGAGATCTTAATGACACCGACGGAGGTAGCGCAGGGCATGATCCCAGTCCGGCACCCGGAGCCTGGCTGACACTTTGCTTGTTTGGAGAAGAAGATATATATGATACGCTCCAAAAAAAACTTTGTTTGATTGAAGCTGCTTTCGTCATGTGTCGTTTGTCTTGTTTGTGTCAGTTAAAAAAATAATATCCTGATGTTGCGCTACGTACACATGCTATAATGTGATGTTGCTGTCCTTCGCCGGAATCGTCCATCAAAAGATCCTGTTACATAACATGGGCGGTGTGGCCGCTGGGAGTTGGGAGTTGGGATTGGGGAAGTGACGGCGGCGCAATATTTTTTCCATCCAACTCTTCCCATAAAGAAATACGGGCGGGTGAAAGATGGATGTTTTGTTCGCAGTTCGAGCAATGAAATTTACAACACGATTGTTTCCGTCTTTCAAGTTGGGACTCGCCAGCAGTTACTTCCTCCAGCAAAGTTTGGAACCTGTTTCCGGTGCTTTGCATGTCCACCGCCGCCGTTGTTGCCACGCGAAAGCCACTGTAGCGTATCCGAAAAAAGAAATAAGGGAGGAGGGTTTTCCCATCGCCAACGTCGCCTAGTCGCGGTCTGGCGATAGTTTTCCTAGAGGGGGAAACATGCGTCTTTGCATCTTTGTCTTGTTCGCTGCGGCCGCCGCGGCCGTTGCGGCGGAGGGCGGCGTACCATCCGCGGCCGCGCGGCCGCAGCTTCAGATGCCGCCGCCGCCGCCGCCGCCGCCGCAGCAGCAGCAGCAGCAGCAGCAGCAGCAGCCGAGGTGTCCCGTCGTTGTCGTCAATGGGGCTGGAGAATACGACGGAGAGGTACCATAAGCCTTTTCCTAATTACATTTAGAAATGTGATAAACTCAACATTTTACCAATAGCGTTCTTTTGGAAAATACTACGTGCACTATATATTTTTTTTGCAAAAAACCTCCAAAAAATTCCTCCAATTTCCTTTTTTATATATTTTGTCTGCATTTTCTGATGGCATAAAAAATACGCCGCAGAGAATCTTAATTTGTCCTATTTAGTACGAATTCGACCTCTCACTGGCCCCCCTCAAGTGGAGCCCAAAGAAGGCGCTTTTTAAAAGGAGGAGAATAGACAAGGAGGAAGATGATGAGGATGAGGAAGATCAAGACAAGTTCATCTTCCGCCACTGCTCCCAGGGATGGGTCCTGGCCGGAAACCCGGGGACTGAGCCGACAAACTTCTACCAGCAAGGTCAGCGATTTGACTCGATTTTTTATAAAAAAAAATCGAAAAATCGTTTTTGACTCTTCTCGGAGAGAGTATAGGTCACAAGGATTCCAAGTTTTGTACAGTTGGTCCCATCACTTTTGTCTACTGTACCCACATCGTATTTAATAAGTTTTTTGGTATCTTTTTTTTTTTTGAAAATCAAACCAACAGCAACAGCGAATGTTCTGAGCTTCGCCGCTTACATAACATTCGGGACACGATGACAAATCCTTTTCTCAGGCCGCTCCATGGGCGAGGAGCCTTGGCAGGGCGTCTGGAGGAACAGGAGGAGCTTCGACGCTCAGTTCGAGGTCAACTGCACAACCGAGCCGGAGCCTCCCGATGAAAAAACAGGCACGACCGATAAATTCGATTTAAAAATAATTGTACAATTGTTTTTTTCCAGGTCCCGAGCCCTGCGAGGTTGAGTCCTCCGTCACCTACGGCCGCACCTGGACCTGCAGCGACGAGGACGCCAGGGTGGAGAACATCATCGCCAGCGGACTGGTACGTATCATCATGTTCTCCGCAAAATAATGAGTAAAAAATAAGATGTGGCTTTTGCTCTGTTGGGAGAAAAAAAACAGGTTTTGGTCGTTTTGCGGGGTTTTTTTTGCAAATATGGTGGTTACAGAAGGCTGAAAATTTGACTTTAATCAATTTCTAAATATGTTTTTTTGAAAAACCTGCTCTCTCAAAAGTCAATTGTATGATTGTATCCCAGATAAATCCAGACAAATTGAGAAATGAATTAATTTTAAAAGGAGGGCTACTGGGAGATGGATGCAAACCTAAGCCGTCGGCTGACCGGTAGGGACCGGGTCCAACTGAGGGCTCTGGAGTTCACGGACGAGCCAGAGGTGATGGGGGCGGTGGTGGAGGCGGGCGGGAAGGGGCTGGAGATATGCAAGCTATTGGCCAGGAGGGGGTACAGGTAAGTCGAAGAACAGCAAGAACAGACTGCTTTGAGTGTCCTGCGGAACAGAAAAAAAATCACATATTTTGAAAGGTGAATAAGAGAGAAGAAAAGAAGGCAAATCCTTTTAATCCCCCCTCCGATTCAGAAGCAGTAGCAACAGCAACAGCAGCAACAGCAACAGCGGCAACAACAGGAGTATGTAGTTGCAATGCAGCAGCAGCAACAACAACTCTCACATTTATTGGACCTGCAGAACACAGTGAGAAAGAACCACTATATTCAATGTATGTTCTTCATCCCTCCCCTCCACAGGATCAAAATGGCAGGGAGGCTGGTTCTCTCCGCCCGGGGGAGGACCGTCGAGGTGGGACAGCAGCAAAAAAGCGACAAAACTGATTTATTTTTTTCTTTTTCCTGGAAACCCTGATTGCCAAGTTGGCAATGTGCCAAATTCGAACATTTCGGTCCTTTTTGAGAATTTATGGCATTTGTTTTAAAAATGTAAAAAAGTGAAAAATGCCCTGATATTGTGACATTTGACACTTTTTTAAGCTAAGGACCGTCGAGGTGTGAATAGCGGCCAGCATAAAAACCTTTCTTTTACATAGTAGCTCTAGTTGCCAAGTTGGCAAATGCCAAAATCGAAAATTTCGGCCTTTTTTGAGAATTTATGGCATAATGAAAAAGTGAAAAAATCCCTGATTTGGGGTCATTTGGCACTTTTTCAAGGTCTCGTATTAACTGGTTGGCTCTTGTTTTTGGCCCAAAACCAAAGCATTTTTTCCCGTTTGGTATCAATGAACTCTATGATTATCATTTTTCTTTCCAATAATGCAGTTCCCCGCCTACGCCCTCACGCTGAACCCCCACGGCAACTACGCGGTGTTCTACTGGCGACCAAGGAGAGGGGATCCCTACGGGGACACGGAGTCGATGCACGTCACCCTGGTCCCGGCGAGGAAGGAGAGGGTGAGACATTCAAAACACGGGGGGTGGCCAGGTCGATGAGACCCAAATGTCGCCCACTACTTGAAGTCTCACATCGCCCAAAAACGTACTTTACTACACAAGCTGATGGGAAAATATCGCCCAAAACCCGAAAATTGGGCTCTTTTTGCAGTTTTATTAACAAATTTTATCGCCCCAAAGGACCAGAATATTGCCCAAAATCTTAATTTGGGCCATGAAATCGCCCACCTGGCCACCCTGTTGAAACACTTTATTTTTTTGTGCAACCCAGGGGAAAGGCTTACAAGACACATTATTTTTTACTTAAAGTCATTGTTACATCGGAATGTTCCATATTAGGAAACAAAAGTTGTTTTTGGAATAGCTAAATAATAAATCCCCGACTTTTTTTTCGTAAAAACATTGTTTTTTATCATTATCCCAGGGCACAGTCCACAACATTGGAGACCTCGTAAGTATCCTGTCAACATTCGATTTTTCAAATTCTTCAGATTATTTTTGTTAGTATAAAAAACACTGTTTCCCTTAGCTGTTCATCGGGGGCGACTTTGTCGAGGAGAGGTTCGTGGCTGCCGAGAGGGTGGAGCCCCCGCCAAACTGGGGAAGGAGGACCAAAGTAGGGCTCACCGCTCCATTTTCCCCAAAACATATTTATAATTCGATCTTTATAAACGCAGAAAGCTATCAGAAGCGAGGTGGCGGCGGAGGAGGAGGAGGAAGAGGAGGGGTATGAGGAGGAGGCTGCGGTGTGCTACAAGGAGGAACTTTACAAAGAGGTGCAGGAGCTATACTCCAATTTTAAAACCTATATTTATTCTGCAATGGCTTGCTTTTTTGCTTAGTCTTGCGGCGCTGGCTACTCCTGCTGCGGCAATGGCCTGG
>JAAUYB010035886.1_pt1 | contig 16799 bp, 16 predicted proteins | sample 7278071 | NCBI WGS metagenome assembly JAAUYB01 (sample SAMN14350121, study PRJNA611818) | marine sediment metagenome | isolation source: surface marine sediment (1.8m) | place: French Polynesia: Moorea | collected 2018-08
GACTAAGTTCTACGACCTGCGGCGAGGAATTACAGAAGATTTTCAAAGATTGGCAAAGTTTAATCAAAAAGCACAAAAAAGATTCACCAACTTTAAGCGATTTGCGTTTTTTACCTTTTTTGACCTCTAAATGACCTCAAAACTCAAATTTGACCTGATCCGCCCAACATAAATTGGGGGTGCCCAAGATTTTCAATTTTATAAAATTTTCTGTCTGAGCACTCCTTAAACCTTAAATTTTAGATTTAAATCTTTTTTGGTGGTTTTCTTGAAACTGGTTGGTCACACAAAGGGGTCATTTAATTAAAGTTGTTCTAACTTTTGAAGATCTTCCTAAGTTGTTTCTATGACTTTGAGCTACGATGTCATTTAGGTGCCCAAAAAGTACATTCCCCCCCCCAACAACTACAATAACATCATCAATCATCATCAACAACAACTGGGACCATTACTTGACCTGACGGCTACCGCCACAGGTAAAAAGAGCTTCCACAGACCACTGGTAGGGGAGGCACATGGGGCCAAAAAAATTCCGCGTTTTGCTCTCGCACACTGTATTGTTTTCCTTTCGTTTCAGGGCCTGGCACTACTGGGATCGAGTGGTACCAGAGGTGGAGAAAACGCTGAAAGTTCTGGGTTTCACATGATCTGCCATTGGAAATGGACTTCATTGCCCTACAACTTTGTTGTGATACTTGAATTGTGATATTCACGAGTGAAAAGAAGCTGTAATTGGAAGAAGCGGAAGCATCGACGGTGTTCACCAAGAAAACAAAGTTATAAAGTCCGTTCCTTGGAAAACCAAAACTTGTGTTATACAAAATCGAGACAAAGAGCTTAAAGTGCCCGCGCGCAGTTCCTGTTCGCCCTCCTCCCGGCGTCACATTACCAAAGTTTTCCTTGCGCTTGCGCGTGAGGGAAGATCGAGGGTTCACTGCTTTCTCCCGCCACAAAGGTCCGAAGGGAGGGAGGAGGGGAAAGTGTGAAGTGCAGCGTCGACGCACAAACACAACATACTTCGCTTTCCCCCAGCTTAGCTGAGAAAGTCTTTGTAGGACAGTGAAGGTGGGAATAGACCGCCCCGAGACTTTGTTGGGGCTTTGCTGCTTTTCCCCTGAGTCTCCTTCCTCCTCCTGCCTGAAGGGGGGCCGCCATCACGGTCTCACCCAAGACTGGGCACTGCCTGCTTTCATGCAACTACAAGTGCATGATTCTACCTCTTCCCGGAAAGAAAGAAAAACTCTTTTTTAAATAGCGTCTTTTGGACGTTCAGGAGAATCACATGACGTGCGCGCGGGGGAGGGGGAAAGGGTAGTTGTAGTAATAGAGAGAGCCCCATTTTAGAAAGGGAGAATCCCTGTCTCGTCAAACTCTTTTTATGATTCCTCTCTTTCTCTGGAGGGAAACATACTACGTCTCAGATTTTTTTCCCAACCCCATCACCTCTCTACTCTCCCTACGCAGCTCTTATACTTTATGTGCTCTTAGCACACAGAGCAGAGATATTTATGCACATGTCTGCACTCCTCCTTCTATTCTGCGCACTTTTACGATCATAGGCGGTGGGAGGGGGAAAGAAGCCTCGGTCGGAGCTGTGGCCTCCGTCCCTCCGTCGGTCGAATGGAGGCGAGAGCAGCTACCGCCATGGAGGCTGAAGGAATAGAAAGGCGAAAGGGCGACCGCCCTAGTTGCTAAGGAAGGAAGGACGGAAAAGTGATCATCGACCTGCGAGGAATCCCCCTCTACTCCGAAGAAAAAGAAAGAGAAAAGAGGTGAGAACGGCAATTAAGTGGGAAAAGGTCCTCGTCTTTAAAATCGCGTTTCCGCAACTGCCAAGTCGTGACATCCCGTGGAAGGGAAATAACAGGATCTTGGTGAAGTTGCAGCAGCCTTTCCAGGCCTACAAGTCTGGCAAAACTTGGTCCGACATCTTTTTCCCAAGTTGTTTACTCGTTGTTTTGAACAGAGCTACGCTGTACGAAATTTTTTGTCCTACACATAACCCCTTTCTCTTTTTTCCCTTTTGTTCCGCCACAGGAGGATAGCGCCTCCATCCTCCGACCAAACCCCTCCGCCGCTTAGGGCGCCAACTTCGTCAACACATCCTCCTACCCCGTCAGCATGGCAGCAATGAGTTCCCGCCTCATTCTGGTAGGATACAAAGCGTCAAAAATATGATTGAAAAAAGCTGGAGAGCAATGGAAGATCATGTGCAACACCCAATCAACTCCATCGTTCCAGGCTTCGAGGAGCGCCCCTCAGCGTTTGCTGCTGACCCAGTCCGTCCTGTCCGGTAGCAAGGCCACCGCCGCCTCCAATGCCTCCCCCGCCTCCCAGCGCCAGTACAACAACAACAGGGGACGCAACAGCGGCAACAATGGAAGGGATCCCAAGTGGGGAGTGGCTGCGGCGGCCGCTGCGGCTGGTCTGGCCGGGGTCTATGTCAACGTGATGGAGGACAAGATGACGCTGAAGGCTGAGGTGGACGCCTCGGAGAAGGAGGTAGTCGACATGGAGGACAGGATCAGGACATTCGGGGCAATGAAGGACATCTTCGACTACTTCTCGTCCTACCAGTTCAAGGATAGCAAGGGTGAGTGGAGACATCTGATTTTTCTTGATGCTGCTTTTGATGGTGCTGCTGATATTGTGGCTCCTGCAAGTGCTGTAGCATACTGTTTCTGTTAATGTTGTTCTTGCTCTTGTATTGTTGTTGTTGTTGCAAATGTTGCCATTGTTGCTGCTGTTGATGTTGCAGCTGTTGCTGTTGTTGATATTGTTGATTTTGCAGCTGTTGCTGTTGTTGATATTGTTGATGTTGCAGGTGTTGCTGTTGTTGATGTTGATGTTACAGGTGTAGCTGTTGTTGCAAATGTTGCTGCTGCTGTTGCTATTGTTGCTGCTACGTAGTGGCAAATGCTGTTATTGCAATTTTTGCTGTTGTTTTCGTAGCTGAGACACTTTTGTTCCTCTAGTTCCCTTTAAGGGGTGCTGCATCTGCTGTTGTTGCTGTCGGTGCTGCTGCTGTTGTATTTGCTAACGTATTTCTCAGGCCGCGAGACCACCCTGATGAGTGTGAAGGATTTCTACAACTGCATCACCCCCGGGAGCACCATCACTCACGGGACTGGACTCGGCACCTACACCAGGCTCAGGGGAGACGACGCAAGGTCGCAGAAGATCTACGACGAGGAGAAGCTGCCCATCTCAGAGTCACTCCTCAACGAAGTAATAAAAGTTTTAATTTATGCGTTACAAAACAAAGAAAAACACAGTTCTTTTCAGATCCAGCGCCAGGGCCTCCTGACTTTCGAGGACTTTGCCTTCCTACTGAACATCCTTTCTACCCCCTGGAGGCACATGGACGTCGCCTTCCACTCATTTGACATCAGCGCGGACGGAAAGATCGAGGCCAGGGTCAGTCAGGCTAATTCTAAAACACATAGAAACCCGGTTTTCCAGATTGTAATTATTCTAGGAGTACACCCGCGTCATGTCCAAGTTCTCCGACTACCGCCGCAAGCCGGACGAGCTCATGGCAGAGTCCAACTCGGGACTCATGAACTACTTCTTCGGAAAGAACCGAGACCGGTTCATCACTAAGGTAAGATTTTGTAAAGACGCTCAAATGTGACACATAATTTTAAACTTTCTTTTCTACATATGTAAATCCAGGAACAATGGAACCGCTTCCAGCGCGACCTGATCGCCGACGTGCTGTACATGGAGTTCCGCCGCTACCCCACTCTGGGGGGCAAGGGCAAGGGAGACAACATCAGCGAGCTGGACTTCTGCCACCACATCCTGTACAACGCCAACGTCACCGGAAAGAGGAAGACCAAGATGCTCAGGAGGGTCGAGAAGGCATTCAAGAACGGGCCGGTAAAATAGAAGGGAGAGGACGTACGTTGTAGGACGAATTCTTCAAGCTGCTTTAATTGTTTCAGGGCATCTCCTTCCCCGACTTCAAGAACTTTTGCTACATCCTGTACGGCGGCGCGGACCTGGAGCGCGCCATCATGTTCCGCCATGGGGAGACCAACGGAGTCACCAGAGAGGAGTTCCACAAGATGGCGCTCTGGGTGGCCAACAAGAACATCAGCAAGCACGTCCTGGAGGTCGTGTTCACCCTCTTGGACGACGACAGCGTAAGAAGCACTTTGTAATTAAATTTGTGTATACGGTACTTTTGAAATAAACAAATGGAATTCTTAGGACGAGCTGCTGAGCGTGAAGGAGTTCCAGCCCGTCCTGTTCCAGTGGAGGCACCACAGGGGATTCCACAGGTCGTCCTTCCACGTGCCACACAACCAGCTCAAGGGCTAAAGAATGGAAGTGAGGACGACAGACTTTAGTGCATTCGGGAAAAAGGTGCAAACTGATGACAATTATACAAACACACACAATCGCGATTTGTTGCTCGGCCTGTACATTCAAGGGTGTATGTGTGGTACGCATCCTGCGTAATTCGTGCGTAAATGTGTTCAAACGACGACGACAACGAAGCCAAAGAAGAAAAAGAGAGGACTGAGTTCGGGTGTACGAATTGTACAGGTGCAGCATGCATGACGAGGTGAAACAGGGCAAACCTGCCGAAGCTGTGTCCAAAGATCGAAATGTGTTGTAAGTACACGGTCGTACGTACTATAATGCCTCGTCGCGGGGGAGAGAATTGAGAACGACGACACGACGACTTTTCCCGCGCGCGGTCGACTTTTTGGTCTGAGCGCCGGGAAACGATTTTTTTCCTTTATCGTGCCCGTTCAGTCTCTGCCAATAAATTATTTCGATTACGGGGAAAGAGCGGCGGAGAAGATCGTAATTCAGTCCAGGCCAGCTTAGGTTTTTCCCTCCATGAAAAGACCCCTCCCCTCGATCGGCGCAGTTGGGTACCAAAGTGTACGAACGAAAAGGAAAGTGACAGACCGATACTCCCTTTTTTAGCGTCCGAAAAAATATCCACCCCTACGATCCTCCTCCTCCTTTTGACAGGAAAAAAGCCTGGAAACAGAACTCCCCCGGCCCTAGGACGTTCGTTCGTTGTAGGGAGTGAAAACGCAAATACCGCTAGAGGAGGAAAGGACTGGAAAAGGGGGGGGAGTGGGGATAAGTCAGTCCATCCATTCAAGGATAAGGGGCCTCTCAAGATCGGGGTGAAGCAATTTGCCCGGGGAACCCCCCTTTTCCGTTCTCCCCCTCCTCTTTTCTTCCCCCACAGTAAAGTGACCGCTCGCCGCGCCTCCGCCTTCGCCTCCTTCTCGCCTAAATTTTCCTTTTGCGAGATGGCGCGAGTTAAGTCTGTGCGGCCCGGTCGAATACATGGCCACTTGCGATGGATACTCGTCGATATATTGTACAGGTTGCTTTCTCGCAGTTCTTTCAGTAGGCCCATGTATGTTCGTCCGACCGAGGGCCCTTTTCCTTCCATTCTCCATCGGTGATATCTTGACCCCTAAGATAATGATGCCCTTCCCTGCTTTATAAGCATTCATTTTTCTGCCTCCCACCACCACCCATCGTGTATCCTGCAGCCAGCCGGTTCCGCTCCTCCTCCTCACTTGCCCACCACCGCTCAGACCAGCGAGATATAACATCTGCCAAGTATGGCCAAACCCAAGCCAAGGTCACAAAGTTTGACCGAGACGGTCTCAAAAAAATTCGTCCTCTGGCATCGCACTTTTCCTTCCCCTCCTCTCAAACAGGGAGAGGAACTAAAGTTATAGAGCGTACCATATAGTACCGAGCCTGCTAGTTTCACTTAATGAAGTGGATACTTCTTTTTTTGTATTTTCCGTCATTACTCTTCTCTTTTCTCTCACTATCTTTGGATACTTTTCAGGGAGATGATTTTAAATGTTTCGATTTTCCGCGGTCAAACTAGTTTTGGAGGGAGGAAATGCGCTCTGGTGCCATTGTACATCGTACGGAGCCCCCATCAATCTTTTCCAAGCTGCAGGGGATCGACTCCAGATACAGTCGTTTTCTTGATTGTTCGGCGCCCTCCCGCCCTCTTCCCGCAGCCCACTACCACCAATACCACCACCTTGAGATATGGATGTCATGTCCCCCTCTCCCTCAAATTCTACATCTTTCTGGAGCTAGCAGCGGTGGCGTCATTAAAAGTGGGAGCGGAGGAGGAGGAGGAGGAGGAGGGAAGGATATGGACACAGCTCGGTAGTACAGGAAGTTTTCTTCCTGCTGCTCTCTTAACCCAGTCTTCCCTTTCCTCGATCCTCCTCCTCCCTCTTTTCTACTTTTCAGCAGGAGGAGGAGTCTTTCCTCCCTCCTATGCACCATCCATGTTTGCCTAGTCCCCCTCCCCACTCGGCCCCTCTTCGCGGCCCACCACTCTTTCCTCCTCCTTCGCCACATACGCTGGTTTCCTTTTCGTTTAGGTCGGTCGCCGGTCGGTCGCCTCCTTCTCCTCCTCCTCTCGCAGCGCCGTCCGTCCGTTCGCCCGTCTCCGTCAGTCCATTCCCCATGTGGTGGAGGGGGGAGCGAGGCGGATGGGCCGGCGTTTTCCCAAGTTGCATGGCAGGATCCCAGGACGAGGAAGGGAGGAAGGGAAAAGGTGGGGGAAGGAGAGAGGGAGAAGGAAAAGGAGGCAGGTCGGTCCCTCCGTCGGTCGATCGCCTAGGTATACACGCACGGTCCTGGCAGTAGGGAAGAAACCCACTTGCCCGTAAAACTGGGACATTTTCCTTTCTTCCTTAGCCGCCGCCAAAGCGATCGGCTGAAGACAGACCACCGGAGGAGCAAGGGAGGATAATTTGAAGGGTGGTGCGAAGGGGGGGAGAAAATCGTCGTCGCGCCTCCCTTGGCGCCCATCAACTGTCTGTCTGTGCTTGTGTGTGTGTGTGTGACTTGGTCGTCTCTAGCTCGAGGGAGGGCTCCATCATCAAAGGGGTGCGAATTCCCCGTGGAATCCCTTTTCAAGCATCGTTCGGCGGCGGCGGTCCACTCGCTCTCCTCCCCCTTTTCCCTCTTGTATCCCTCCACCCTTTTGCCTCCCTCCCACGCCACTGGCGCCTGCATGAGCGAGGCTCCATCGCCGCCGCCTCCAAAGCCATCTCACTCTTTTCCCTCCATCGCGCTATTTCAACTCCAACCGCGACCATTACAGGAGAAGCGAAAATATTCTCAGGGTGCATTCTGCGCGCAGCCCGACAGTGGTGGCTTTTTTCGTCGCCGTTGACGCTTGCTGACTGACCAGCGAATGGACGAGACATCGGAATGGCATAGGAGAGGCGGAAGGAAGATAGTGAAAAGAGAGGAAGTGTCCCCACCTCCGGTCGGCCCCTTCAATCAAAGGGACCTAAAAACCTGATCGTGGACGAGGAGGAATTAATATCTTCGGCTGGATCAAAGAAAGGGACGAGGAAGTTGCATAATGAAGGACACCGGGTTTGGGTGAGGGATTGATTGGCGAGTGAGTGGAGTGGACAGATAAAAGAGGGGGAGAGTGTAGCAGAGGTGTGCGACTGGGGACTTCCCCCATGTAACAGAAAGGAGGAGAAGGAAAAAGGGCGGGAGAAGCCAGACCATCAAGTATTGCACGCCGCAGCGCGCACCCCATCCCACCCCCCTGCGGCTTGCAACGCCAACGTCGCTCCACCCCCTCCTCCACCCCCAATTACCATGTTGGCTGGGTGGAGGCGGCGGAGAAGAAGGAAGTGTTTTTCAGAAAACCCGACCAAAGAATCCGCCGCCGCCATCATCACCATCAGAGCCGACGACGACGAAGACCGCACCGCTGTCTGTCCCCATATCCACCCCCACCCCCCATACTGCACTCGATTCTCTCCCTTCAACTCAGGTCGCCGCCGCCCGCCCGCCGTCTCACAGCGAGCATGGGAGGAGGGTCGGACCCGCAGCCTCGGGCGGAGAAGACGAGCGAGCGACGACGGCCAAGGCACTGCCAACACCACCTCCAGGAACAACAACTCCATTATCGTCGTCAGTCATCTTCAGCACCTCAGCCAGCGCTGTCCCAGCGGTGCCTCATGAGAGAGGGAGCAGGGGGCCGAGGATGTGCCGCTCGAGCCACGGCAACGGCACGGGCAGCAGCAACAGCAGCAGCAGCATCGACTACTACCACAGCAGCCATATCGCCACTTTGCATGCACTAACGGCGACTTGCGCATCTCCGACGAGAAGAGCACCACGATCTTCATCTCCAGAAAACAAGTCAATTTCCTCCCCTTCACTGACGGCCGCCTGCAAGCGCGGCTGCAACAAGGGCCTGACGGCCTTCAAATTCATTCTGATCAGCCTTCTCCCCTTCGTGTGGTCACCGCACTTTGTCCGCTCGGCGTCGACGTCGGCCGGAAAGAACTTTGAGGGGGCTGTGGCGGCACAGCAGGTCAACAGCGTCGGCGTGCAGGTGGACGATTTCTACTTTGTCGGCGGCAGTGAAGGCGACGGCTTGGCTTCGTCTACGGAGGGATCTCTGCAAAATCGGCCAGAGCTGGACTTTATAGGTGAGGGGGAGGAGTCCCGTTTCGGTTAGCGGCAGTTGGCAAAGAGAGCGTTCATCGTGGCCTTGACTTCCTCTCGGTTCTAGCTCGATTTTTCTTGGAATTGCGACTAAATGGGTTTGGCGTGCGTGAAGGCAATGGTCAAACAATACATTTCACGTTTTGTTTGATGTTTGAATCGTTTCGAAACCTTTTTTGAAGTTTGCCTAACTGCAAAGGGTTTTTCAATGTTGACACTGCTATTGCCAATGCAGAATACTTGACTTTGTACACATATCAGCCAAGGCTATCACTGTCATTGGGGGCCTAGAGGTATTTTAAGGACCTTATCTGCCCGACTACGTCGGGGCAATTTCAGTTTGTCCATAAAATATCGCTTTCTAATTAGGCCTGACTTGATCCTCTTCGAGCGAAACTTCTTGGTAATTGGAAATCGAGAAATCACTCCTTCGTCTCATATTTCTTCACAGAATTAGTTTTAGTTTGAGCTTAATATGGCTCATGTGAGAACGAATGTTTAAACATGAAACATCATTTGCTCTCCATGACAGAAACCATAACTTGACTCTAGACTTGCCGCATCCTTGCGACTTCAGTGCCCGTTGTTGCAAGTTGAAGTGCTGCTTTTTAGCTTTTTATACACAGCCGATGAAGTGGCCCAAATGCTGCCTTCTTGGCTTTGACACTTTTCCTTGCATCCTTGAGTAACCAGAGGTCTTTGGCCACCAGCAATCAACTTGTAGAAAAGATCCTAGCCTAGCCTATTTTCAGACACATCTTTTCTTGAGCACATTAATTTTGCAACCCTCCTTCCCAGAAATATTATACTTTCATTTGAATTTGAATTTAAAATGTCGTCATCGAATTATTTTTTAGCAGATTCTTTTGGGAAAGTGAGGAAAACTGGATTTTTCTGAAAAATAATGAAAAACACCCTTTGGAATTCAATCAACGTACGGATTGTTTTCCTTCAGGCTACAGAGCCCCAACTACGCCACGCCCCCCGTCACCACCGCTATCAACGAAGCCACCACCGAACTCCTACGGGAAGCAGCCACAGTCCTCCGAGCCCATTCTACGCGTGCTGAACCTCAACACTTGGGGGCTGAACTGGCCCTGGTCCAAGGACAGGGGCCACCGCTACAAGGCCCTGGCGGAGATCATCTCCCTCAGCAACTACGACTTCATTCTGCTGCAGGAGGTGTGGTTCCGCTCAGACTACGAGGTCATCAAGAGGGCGGTCCCCTACGTAGCGCACTTCGAGTCCTTCAACCTGTGGTGCAAGTGGCTCTACTTCCCCGTCCACTGCTCCGGACTCACCATCCTCAGCCGGCACCCCATCGTCGACCAGGACTTCCTGCCCTACTCGCACAGGGGGAGCTTCTGGAACTTTGACGGGGAGATATTCGTCAACAAGGTAACGACTACGGCGGCGCGATGCCGACAGCCATGCAGGATATGGTCAAACGGCCGTGGGAGCAGGAGTACGGTTCCTGACCGTTTCCTTTTCTGCATTGCGGCCGGTCACCGTTTCCATTCTCTTTTTGTGAATTGTGCACTGGGTCTCTTCTACAGTTAGTATACGCATTCGGCGAAAGATGGATACAGGCGGCAGTCGCAGGGAAAAGTGCACAGAAAAAAATTGCCGGCTGTGGCTCGGGAGCGACCTTTTTTGCTAATGCGAGACAATGCCAGCAACGTAGTTTTGACTTTTTTTCATGGGGATAACTGTCGGCTCTTTTTTTCCTGTACAGAATAATCAACGTTTAGTACTTTGCATCCAATGACCATACACGTACTGAACGCAAACTGCCAGGGATGCTATTTCTCATTGATATTCCCCGAAATTGTGCCCCCGCCGCGGTCACCGCAGTGGCATGTCAAAAATGCGGCGACAAAGCTTCCCCTCCCCCTTCCCGGATGAAATGTGTGCGGTCGCCCGTACAAATTTGTACGCACGTGACTGCGGTATAGGACAGCTGGACGGATATGAAAAGCGGTGACTTGAACGCACCGAAGTCCTATCGCAAAAGAAATGTCTGAATAGTTCCTTTTCTTATCCGTTTTTCCAGGGCGTGGCCCGTGCCCGCGCTTTGTGGAATGGTCTCTCCGTGGACGTGTTCACTACGCACATGGTGTCCTACTCCAAGAACCCCAACAACGACAACTCGTACTACCGCTACACGCAGAGCAGGGAGGCGCTCGCATACGTCAAGCTGTCGGACGCAGACGTCAAGATCCTGGGCGGGGACTTCAACTCGCTGCCCTACAAGGGGCCCAGGGAGCCCTACGGGATACTCAGCACGTACCTGAGGGACTCGCTCACGGACAAGTACCCGGTACGTACAGTACTGCAGAAGAACACGGAATCAAACATTAGAAAAATTAAAGTAAGCAAATGACGCGCTCTAATATTTTTTACGTGGATGCTATTTATTGTACTCGAGTCACACATCTCTGTTCCTTTTTACCTGCGGCGAAGCCGACAGGTCATAGAATGATGAGAGTTGTTGTTGTTGTTGTTGTTGTTGTTGTTGGGGACTACTTTGAGGTCATGACCTTAAGGTCAAGGTCAACTTTTTTTGCTCAAGGTCAAGCTACATTTTTGCCTTCCCTCTTTATCTCTTACCCTAAATTTTCTTTGGGGTGGAATCTGTCAAGATTAATAATGATCTGCCGGCCATTGACCAGATTTTTCTTCGGGGTGGGATCTGTATACCCGGATTAATCAGGAACGTTGTCATTGATAATATTTCTCTTTTGGGTGTGATCTAGGGCTTAATCCTTTACTCACAAAGGATTTTTACAATGTATATTGAATGTTTTTCACCACATTTAAAAAAAATCTTTTATTTTATTAATTATTATTTTGTTTCTTAATGTTGTCAATGCCGCAGGTCTTTGAACAAAGTCTGTTCATGTTGTGTTAAAGGTGGTCTGCACATCAAACTGAACAAGATAAAAAACCTCCGCAAGCAGAACAAGAACTTAAACTGAGCATTTCTTTTTTATCCTACTTCTTCGCAGGACTCCTCTTTCGACCCGTGGTTTGCCACCTTCGGCAACGACCGCAACACTTACTCTGGCCGCTACGCTGAGGAGCGCATCGACTACCTCATGTTCCGGGCGCGAGAGGACAGGGTGGACATGTGCGTCAGGGAGTTCGCAATGCCATCATTCATGACCAGGAACGGCGACGGGAGGCTAGTCTCGCTGTCGGATCACTCGGCGCTGGACGTAGAGTTCGTGGTGCGGCCAAGGCCCAGGATGAAGGGGGAGGAGACGTATCAAGAGATGCAGCAGCAGCAGCAGCAGAACCACACTTCCCCGCGGTTGCCTCCGGCACAGGATTACGTACTGTCCTCAGCAGGGCCTTCCCCGGGGAGCAATACCGTCGTTCCCATGTCTCCCGCCGCGGACAACGGCGGCATTGGAGGAGGGGAAGAACCTTCGGCACCTGGAGCATTTCATCATTCGCTCAAGCGACCGCTTGTGCCGCCTCCGCTTGCAGCCGTCCAACAGCACCTGGAGCAACCGCGGCAGCGCCGGCAGCGCCGGTGGCGGAAGAAGCGGCGGCAGCGGAGGCTCCTACTCCGCCCTCTTCGGAGTCGACGGCTGCCCTTTCGGACTCAATCGGCAACGCGGTCGTGAAGCAGTAGTACACAGCAAGTAATGTCGGTGCCAAAGAATGCATCCAACAATAAAATGAATGTACTGTAGTCAGGCAGGCATATGAACGAACACTTATGAAAATTCTTCCAGGGTATGTTCGCCGGGGAATTGATTTCCTCCGCCTGGTCGCCAATGCAGATTCCCGTGCTATAATAAATTGCTGTTAAAGAGAAGAGAGAAAGCGGACTTCTCAAGTGCCAGATGAAGAAGAACTATAGACAATTTGTAGTATAGAACTACGCTTAACTGATATGGCACAGACTTTCAGAAGTGAGATAATTTCGATTTATTTTATAAGTTGCTTCAGTCGAGAGTGTTCTGGTCGTCTTTGCAAGGAAGAGACTACTCTTTATCAGTGAAGGAAGAAAGTGATCGTTTTGTGGAAAGGGAGTTGCACACGAGAATAGCTTGCAATTTGGCCATTGGAGAATGGGGAAATATCATGTTCAGTGCCACATGCAGAGTCCAATATAGTCCATGAATAAGAGGATAATGGGACGAAACCGAGTGTTATACCAAGCCCTTTTGAAAGTCTAGCAACGAGCTCATTTAATTTCAGTGAAAGCTACTACAACCGCATCCATTGGATATATCGGGTAGCAATGTACGGAACGTACGCTTGTAGTGTACATTATATAGGGAGAAACTTTCATTTTCCCGTCACTCCCTTTCCCGTATCTGACCTCTTTCTCTTCTTTAGGAACTTGGCAGCGACACTGGTGGGAAGTGAAAGAGTGAGAGACAGACAGGGAAATTTAATTTCTGGCATCTCCGGCGGATAACGGTCAACTACCCCCGCGGATATTGGAAACTGGCCCGGATAGTGTAAGAGGAAGGTGACTTACGGAAGAAGGTCATTTCTGGTCCCCGAGTCCAATTCTTTTCCTCCACTTGAATTGTTTGATTTATAAGCAAAAGTGTTGAAAAGAGCGATTTATTTCATCCGAGAGGAGTAACTGGAAATTTCGTGTCCGTTTAGCATAATTGTTTTTGCAACATCCCGAACCACAGCAGGCCGTTGTTCCTCATCCGGTGCCTTGATAGCGTTCCACTGATATCAAACAAACCGCCACTGCTCATGTTTCTACCTATCTGCATCTGCTCAATACGGGCACGTGGACAAGGCAGGAATTCATCCGCGAGGAATCTGTCTCTTCTCTCGGTCACTTCTAGCAGCGCAGACGTCTTTCAAAAAGGCATCCTCCCTCCCTTCGACAAATGTGAATGGCTTGGCCGTCGGCGAGATCGAGGGGTCGGAAGCGGAGCGGCCAGGTAAACAGTGCACAAATGTGGCAGTATGACATTTTTGGAAGCGAACTGTACTTTTAGGATGAGGTGAACGAAAATGTCTTTTTAATGCTTTTGAGCGATGCTGCAACCTGCGACGCTATTGCTAGCTAAATTTCATTTCGAACTAGCCTCTTGCGTAAAATAAGTCTGGGAATAAGCTGGGAATTGTCTCTTTTTCATTTTTGGCATTTCTCCTTTGCCACGCCCCCCTCCTTCCCGCTGCAGCCATTCCGAACTGATGGCACACAAAGTGGAATGGAAGAAGGAAAGAAGATTTATTCTTTCCGGCATTTCTGCAAGAATTGGACTGTGGCGGTGGCGGTGGCGGCGGGACAGTTTTTGCCAAATTGGGAAACGAACAACGGTGCGCCGCCGACTAATGGAGCAATAACATAGTTTATCGCTTTCGATGCGGCTTTTTTTCTTCGAATGGTGCATCCTGGTCCGAAAATGTTCGAGAACGGTCTTCCGTTGCTTACAGGCCTTTTGGGATGGATCATTCTTGGGACTTCCCCGTGAGCTCTTCTTTTGTGCGCGATCCCTTGTTGTTCCTACAGGCAAGGTTACGGTCGAAAGGACCAAGAGAGGGAGGCGGAACCAAAGCGAGGATTTTTTTTCTCCTCAAAATGCCTCGTCTACACCATGCAGCACCTCCCACTTTTTCGGAGAAAGGCGTGAATACGCATAAAGTAGCGACTTATGAGCCCACCAAATAAGTGGGACCCCAAAAAGTAGCGGCGTGGGCGTAGGAAATGTGGAGGGGAAACTTGGCAAAGTCGTCTTCCCCTCCGCCGATGCCGCCACTCCCTTACCAAACGTCCTGGCGTAAAACACTCATATCCGCGGCGGCAGGAGTATCGCGATCTTAAAACATGGAAGGAGGAATGTGACACAAAAGCGAAAGTGAGGATTTTGACACTAAAATATGTGGCGGCGGAGATTCATCCTGATGGCGGTTTTCGCCTCCGCTTCCCTCTCCGCGGCCGCCGTCGGGGAGGACAGAAAAAAGGGAAAGGAGTCTCCAGCGTCGAGGTGGTACTGTACATTTGTGTCAAGAAAAGATTTGAAAACTCTGAAACATCAAATTTCGTTGTCCAAAGGCTCTTCGGTCTGCCCTCCCTCCAGTCCCCCTTCTCCTTCTCCCCCTCGGTGGGGCTCCCCCTAAGGGACTTTGTGGGATTCTCCTACAACCGGGCCGGACCGACGCCGCCGTCAAAGAGGTTCATTCACTTCCTCAATGAGGTAGGGCAAAAAGGACACTTTTCCATACAGTTTTGACAGTTCGATTTATTTCGCAGAACTTGAACGTGAACGCCGACTTCCTCCCCTCCTTCGGCTCCTTCCGCGCAACTCGACCTGGCGTCTACTACTTCACCTACTCCTTCCTCACAAAGAAGGACGGGGCGGCCATGTCAGGATCTAGCACCAGCGCCGCTTGGAATAAGAGTTCAAAAGGTTTCTTTTTATTTTCCGAACAGTGTTGCACTTCGGGTGAACGGCGAGACGGTGGCTTCGGCCTTGAGCGAGGGAGGGGGAGGGAATCCCGTCACTCAAGTAAAGATATCCACCAAAAGAAAAACAGAGTCTTTTAGTTTTTTGTTTGCTTTTTCAGTCCGCCCTCCACTTGCTCCGCCCTGGCGATGTTGCACAATTGGAGATCCTGCAGGGAGAGGTGCACGAGGCAAACAGGGCAGAGTTCGCATACACATCATTCACGGGGTGGATGGTGGCACAGGTGAAGGGAAACTATTAAAATTCCCATAAAAATCGAAAAGAAAGGTTTTATTTGAGCAGGTGGATATTGACTACCAAGAAGGCGACAAGAAAGATGACGACACTGTTCGCTTCGAAAGAAGACATGACCGAGGTGGTCACTTCAACCACCACAACAATCGAGGCCACCACCGCGTCCCCCCCTCTTGCTTCTGCGACTGCTGCTCTGAAGTATCTACGAGAGACCCCCGCCCTCCCTATCGGCCTCCTCCCCCTTCGACCTATGGGCCTCCCCCTGTCAGAACCCCACCGCCGGTACGCCGCCCAGACTACCGCCCTCCGCTCCTGCCTCCCCCTCTGGCCTCAGACCCGGTGAGGCCGCCATACATCGTCACCACTCCTAGTCCGAGGAGGCCGCCATCCTACTCTCCCCCGACACCTCCAAGGCCCTTTGACCACCCCGGGCACGGGAGGGGCGTCGGAGGGGGAGATTTCCACTGCTGCGATGCTGTGCTTGTATCATCAGGTAAACAAAAGCAACTAATGTTAAATCACCGCCGAAAAAAAACCACAAGTTCAGCTGCAACAACAGTGGTGGCAGATTTCTCGGCAATGTCAACAACAGCAACAGCACACCACCAACAGCAACAGCAGCAACAACTACAACTGCAACAATAGCAGCAACAGGAGGAAAAGAATGTAATTAATACTGAAGTAAAAAGGTCCAGGAAGCAGTCGGAAAAAAGAGGTGCAAACCGTGCAATACTGTCTTCGAGGGAACGTGACTTTTGCTACATTTTTTGTCTGCTCCTTCTCGTCCGTTTCCCCCTTTCTGGGAATAGTTCCAATCAATCCTTCCTTAGCGTCATCAATTTTCATTTTGTCACTCTACTACCAAGACGGAAAAGAAGAAGTCGACACGTCACTGAAGTCGGAGGCGGAAAAAAGTAAATCCGAGCTTCCTCCTCCCTCCCATTTTCCACTCCCTCCCTTCCTTTTCCTTCCCCCTTTTCCTATACGTAAATCCGTTTGCTTTGGGTTAAAATTTAATAGAGCTTCGTATGCGAAAGTTTCCCAGTTCTTCTCAGTCTTAGAGAAAAAGTTTCAAAGTGGACTAATTCGGTTTTTTAATGCCAATCCAATGAGCAAGGAATTTTGCACACTAGGCAGTATGAAACCCACCCCTCGTTCAGTTCAGTTTCTGAGCTTGGTCTGCCCGTCCGCTGCCCCCGAGGCTCGGGGAAAAAGGCAACTTTTCTTTTCATCATCTTCCTCCTCCCTCTTATTTTGCTCGTGGGAACACCGACTTCCTCTTCCCCCCCCCCTCCTGCCTCCGTGCATTGAAAAGGCTTGTTGCAGCAACTGGGCGAAATGTAACTGATTTTGATGTTTTTCAAAAAGCTTATTCCCCCTATGCCTTGCATCCCGCTCCTTTTTTTAAGCTGCCGTTTTGCGCCGGCGAAAAAAAGGAAAAGAAAAGAAACGAGACGCGGTGAAAAAAGACATTTCTGCCGGCTTTGGCGGCGGGAGCGGCGACGGCTACCACTATAGCTACTGCATGGACGTCGGAGACGTCCTGGTGGTGTGTGCAAAAGAGGAAGAAAAGGCGAGGGGGGGGGAAGGCTCTTTTTGCATCCTGGAAATGCC
>JAAUYB010131487.1_pt1 | contig 16794 bp, 7 predicted proteins | sample 7278071 | NCBI WGS metagenome assembly JAAUYB01 (sample SAMN14350121, study PRJNA611818) | marine sediment metagenome | isolation source: surface marine sediment (1.8m) | place: French Polynesia: Moorea | collected 2018-08
AGCGAAAGAAACTGTATTTGAGATATCAGCAAGGTATGCATTTTCTGCTGTATATTTTTTCAAGACCATCAATGACAATAGTTTTTCCTTAGAAGAGTTAAAAAAGCAAAATGCTGTTAGATTATTAGCCCAAGAAGCTTTTAGTGTTGACTGGGAAGAAGACTTAGAAAGTGCGAATGAGGAACTTTTAGAGAAGAAAGCTAATAGAATCTGGGAAAAATCTAAGTTTGGTAATTTTATGGATAATGCTATTAATGCGTTGATGAGAAGAGCTGCACCTTTAGCTATCGAAATAGAATTGAATCTGGTTTTGGCTCTATTAACTAAGATTAAAGACGAGTCAAACATTCGCAAAAAAGCTATTTCAGAAGATACTCAAAAGCTACAAGCTGAGATTCAGCGATTAAAAGAAGATATAGAGAATATAGAAGAAGTAAAAAAGGAATTAACAACAGTTAAAGATGTTAAAGATGAGATTAATAAATATCTTGATGATATACTCCCGATGATACATCAAGACATTAAATCAACTATTGAAGAAAAGTTTATTCAAGAAGAAAAGTTTATTCAAAAAGATTATGATCGTGGTAATTTTCTTCAACAACTAGATAGGAAGGCAAGAGAAATATTTTCTAAGAATATATTACTAATGCCAGACAATATTTCACATCATTTATCTGATCAATCAGAAGGAGTTGTAGAATTTGATTTAAAGTACAAAGCTGATAAGTTTGCACAAGAATCTGTTTCTTACTGTGGATATTTAATAGAAAATGAACTTACAAAATTTAGAGAATTATTTGAGGAAAAAGTTCAGTCGTCTTATACCAAATTCAAAGGAGATTTAGAGACAAAAACAAACCCTATAGTTAAAAGGGCTACAGAGCGGTTAGGGCAGGATTTTGATGTAAAATTAGAACCTTTTTCATCTCCAGAATTTCACACAGAAGCTTCTGGAGAAATCGAGATTCAAAGTAATCGTAAAACCAGAACAATAGAACAAACAATAATTGAAAAACGCAGACATTGGTTGAACTTTTGGTTTGTCCCAATAGATACAGAGGTAAAAGTAGAAATATCTGAAAACTATTATGAGGTTGTACTTCAAGATTTAGTTAAACAAGTTAACCAATCGCTTGATAAAAATATTAAGGAGATACAGAAAAATACGCGCAAGTATCTTGATGAAGATATACAAAAGGAAATTGATAATTATTTTGATTCCCTAAACGAATATCTTTCAGGATATAGAAAAAGTATTGAAAATGCACAATCAGACCAAACTCTATCTGTCCAAGAACGGGAAGGACTCAAACAAAAGTTGGATTATATAGTCGAAAATTCAACTAAGCAAATACGCAAATGTGAGGATTATCTTGAGAGAGTTCAGAAAATATTACCCAAATCTTTTTAATATAAAATCCGGTTGAATAGTCTTCATTATGATGATAGAAAGCAATCTTAGGGGTGCGCGGAGATTGCTTCCTTCCACTCCGTTTCAGTCGCAATGACGCAGGCTATGGTAATTATCCGAATTTTATATAAAAGAGAGAACTTAATACTTCTAAAACTTAAGAATATAACTAGGTAATATAGATAGATTGAATCTAAAATTTTAGAAATTTAGGAGTCATCAAATGGAATCATTCGATAAATTACAGCGTAGAGTTCCCTTGGTTAGCGATAAAACTTTAGTTAATCTGGTTAATGGAATTCAAATTAGTCGTGGATTAGTTAGTTATCGTAAAAGTCAAGGTTTCTTTGGTCAACTGCTTGATAACCTAACAGGGAGTGATTTTAAGCGTCAGATGCTACTAGAAGGAAATTTAGTTGCAGGTCAAGAAGCTTTACATGAATGGGTACTTGAATTAACAGATTCAGTTACTGTTAGTAAAGTTGCTTTATATACAACTCAAACTTCACTTCTAGAAGCTCGAAATGCAATAAGAAATCATCGACAAGAATTACTGGAACATCAACAACAATTAATTGCTTTTAGTGAGAAGTTTAATCAACTGGCAACGGAGATTCATGGACGGGTCGATCAATTAGAAAACCGTCTTGAAAAACTAGAAATAAAAAGTGCAGCAAAAGATGATTTTGATCGGATTGTAACTTCTTGGTCTGCAAAACAAACCTATACTAAACTTCCTTGGGTATTTCAAGTAGTTTTTTTAGTCAGAGAAGTATTTAGTAGTTCCGTAGCCATATATGAAATTAAGTCTGGTGATACTGAATATTTCCGAGACTTATTAGGAAATAAAATTATTGCAGAAAGCCAACATTTACCAGATAACTTTTTTGATCTTCATCAACTATATGAACAAGAATGGCAACAGTTACAATCAACAGATTTAGAGTTGGCAATGGGTTTGCTAGAAACTCGCTCTTTACCAAGAGAAAGACTTGTTGAAATTCCCTATCATTTCACATTAGGAACTACTTTAGAATTAGCAAGTTTACCAGAGCAAGTTCGTCCTGAGAAACCAGCAGAATGTGCAATTGAGATTTGTCGTTCTCAAATTGCTAAGTTAGATTATACTACTGACGTTCGAGATTTTGTCCGTCAAAATGTTCAAGAGATTGCCAATGATAGTATTACCATTTTATCTAGGAGTCCGAAACTATGAATCAATCATTATCTCCTGATTTTTCCGATAAAGCTTTAACAATTAGTTCCTCTGATAAAGACTCTGATTATAAGATTGGTTTAGTGCTTGCTGGTGGAGGTGCGAAGGGAGCTTATGAAGCAGGAGCTTTACGTTACTTAGCTGAAATTAATTTTGCTCCTCATATCATTGCAGGTACTAGCATTGGAGCTTTGAATGGAGCAGTTATTGCATCATACCCAGATTTCTCAGTAGCAGTCGAGCAACTGAATATTTTATGGGATAAACTAGGTTCAGAAAAAGTCTTGCACTTAAATCCTGAAGGAATCAAAAAAGTTGCCTACAATGTGGCAGAAACTTTTATTCCTACATTTCAATCTTGGTTTTTCGATTTTATAAGTGAAGTAGCTATAGATGGGGATAAAGTATCTTTATTTAATCCTGATACATTTGAGAAGTTACTCAAGCAAGCAGTTAAACCTGCTGCGATACGAAATGGTAAGGAGCTTTGGGTTGCGGTTTTTCCAGCTTTAAAAATTCCTGGCATAAATTACGATCATTTACTAGGAATGCTTACAGTTTTAGGAGGATCGTCAGCAAAATGGTTAAGGGTTCAAGATTGCGGAGATGATGAGTTACTTTACAATTTATTACTAGCAAGTGCTGCCATTCCTTTTGCATTCCCTGCACGAGAAATAAACGGGAAACATTACGTTGATGGAGCTTTAGGAGATAATGTACCTTTAGGTGCTTTATCAAAAGAAGGTTGTACTCATGCAATTGTTATTCATCTTGGAAATGCTGTTACCTGGAATCGTCATGATTTCCCAGAACAAGCAATTCTAGAAATTCGCCCTACTCAATCTTTGAATACAAATCAAACTCTAATTGCTGGAGATATTACCAGTATGTTAGACTTTAGCTCAGAGCGAATTAGCGAACTTAAAAAACTAGGGTATCAAGATGCTAAATATTACTTGGAACCAATCCTGAGAAGTTTTACCAGTCTTGGTGACTTACGCTTACTAGATAATATTGTTAAAAACAAAACAGATGAACTTCAAGAAGATGATCCTGTATGGTAAAACGCTTGATACTTAACCTCCCTAATATCATATCCGGATAATTAGTGATAAAAAAAAGTTCCATTTTCAACCATTACTAAATCTTCCCACACGAACCAACTCCCGTACGGACGTTGCATAACAAAAATGCGAACGTCCCTACCCCACACTCCCCACACTCCCCACCCTCCTCCCTCGTTATTTATAACTATTCAACCGGACATGATATAACTGGGTTAAGGAAGTCAGAAGTCATATAGAATCCAGTTGAAAAGTTGTCCGCAGCGACAAAGCAGAAGTAATCAACCTGATTCCCTGAGATTGCTTCCTTCCACTCCGTTCCAGTCGCTGCGGATTTGGATATACAGGACTTACGCAAAAAATGAAACTATACACAATCTGTAGGGGCGAATGGCCATTCGCCCTTACTAAATATGGTGGTTCTGCGTAAGTCCTGATATAGTAATTATCCAGATTCGATGTAATAAACGGGTTTATCTACCAAAAAACCAGGTTTCTAATTACCTCCCACTCAAACGCTGATAAACTGTCACCAACCCATCAACATCTCCAACATTCCCTGGAAACAAAACCACAGGTAACTCAGGAAACTGAGGATGATCTGTAGGAGTTCGCACCATCGAACAACCTGCCAAAACCTGACCTAACAACCTAGCAGTAGTCAAAGCTAAACCTTTACTCACAGTATCATTAGAAGTAATTCCACCTTTACTAATCAAAAATCCAATATCCTCTGGCAAACCCCGAACAATATCCATCAATAATTCCGATACTGCTACACCAAACTCTAAACGCACCTGCACATTTTCAAAAGTCAACTCCTCACGACTGGTATAAACCACAGGTGTTTTCCCTTCTCCATGAACAGCATAAACTTTTTCCAGAATATTCTTGAGCAAATTTGCTCTTTGCTCTGGAGAGTCTTCAACTAAATGAGACACATCTACTTCTACACCAACTACATCAGATTCCTGCAACAATCTTTCCAACTGTTGAGTAGACTTCTTAACATGAGAACCCACAATAATTACACCTGGTTTGCCACTCCTAACATATTGTCTCATCTCCTCCGCAGCTACAGGTTGGGAACCCAAAGCAGCGAGGGAAGTTAAAATACTGGCAGCACTCCGTAACAGAAACTTTTTACCTTGACTTGCTGCTGCCAAAAGATCCTTAGCAAAACTATCTAAGTCCGCTTGAGTTTCTCCATCCACAACTCCACATTGGTTGCCAGTCAATTTCAGTAAACGTTCTAAACTCCCAGAACGAATATTATCAAGAGTAAACCTTTCTACAGTTTCCGCTTTTATCTGACCTTTAGTTTTCTCCTCCACATAATCAGGTAAATAACTATAGGTGTAACCAAATACGGAATCTTTGGCAAATTCTGTTTCGTGAACCGGAGTTTCCACACCATCAACCATTAAATAGTGGATGCTGTTACGGGTGACTCTCCCACCTTCAAAAAATGCTGGAACTAAGAAATGAGCATCAAACTGACCTAACTCTGATGCAATAACATCCGTTTCTATCGGATAGTGACCCCGTAGAGTCGAGTCAGAACGACTGACAACGAGAAAATCTTGAATATTTGCTTGAGCGATCGCCTCCGTCAGATTTTGTGTAACTTCTCGCGTCACAGTTGCTGCTTGTTCAGGAGTCAGAGCGCGAGTATTGGAGAGAATAAAAAATATGGGAGATTCGTCAAGTAATCCTAATTTTAGAGTTTCTATATCCCACTTAGTTAAGAGTAGGCAACTATGAACAGTTTGGGAACCTGTGGGATCGTCATCTATAACAATAATTTTAGGTTTGTTAGTAGTCATATTTTTGGCTAAATAGGAAATAGTAAATTTTTGGGATATTTTTATCTTCTAGTGAGTTAGTCAAACTGTCAACTGCTCTAATTAGACTATCAGGACTCACGCAGAACCACCAGATGTAGTAGAGGCGAATGGCATTCGCCCCCGATGGATAGCGTGTTGTCTAATAATTTGCCTAAGTCCTGACTATTATAGGACTTATGTCTAATCAACCGGATTTGATATCACGAGATTGCTTCCTATCGTCGCAATGACCAGTGTTCAATCGGATTCTATATAAATTCTATATTAAAAAACATTAAATTATTTGACAATCAATTCATATACTTACCAAGATTATTGTCACCTTTGCTATCTTGAGAAGAGGAAGCGTTAGGTATAAGTACACATTACCCATTCCACAGACGAAAAATACCCTGGAATTAGTTGTGACTCTACCTAACTGAGGTCGTGGCTCAACTATTATTGGGAGGTAAACTATGGGTATTTTCCAACAGAAAAAAGGTAAAGCAAATCCCTTTAATGGGATTAAGATACCTGAGAACCCCAAACCAAATCTGGTCGATATTGACAAAGATGGAGATTTAGATGCTTTTATTGGTTTTGATGCCGGGTTTTTGGCCGATACTAGCGTCTTATTTTTTGAAAATACGGGCAACCCTAGTAATCCTATTTTTACACAACGCACTGGGAATGTCAACCCTTTTCAGGGAGTAAATATTAACGACTCTGCTCCTAGTTTTGTAGATATTGACGGCGATCGCGACTACGATGCTTTTATCGGCAACTACTTCGGTTACGACCTGGACTTTTTTGAGAATATCGGCACTCCTAAAAAACCGAAGTTCGCCCCACCTGGCAACGAGTTAGACAACCCCACAAACACGGATGTCATAACTGTTGGTTGGGAAGTAAGATTAGTCCCGACTTTTATTGATGCTGGCAATGACGGCGATTTCGATCTGTTTTTAGGACTTAACAGTGGCAGTCTTGATTTTTACCAAAACTCCGGCACGGTAAAAAGCCCAGTATTTTCTGAAACTGCCACCAGAGTTTGGGACATAGATGTGGGAATGGGGAGTGTTCCTGCTTTTGTAGATATAGATGTTGATGGGGATTTAGATTTATTTATTGGCAATGATGCAGGGACTATAGAGTTTTTTGAGAACGCCGACGGAACCATGACTCGAAAAACTGGCAAAGCTAACCCTTTCAATAAAGTAGATGTAGGAGATGACAGCGCCCCAACTTTTGCCGATATTGATGCTGATGGAGATTACGATGCTTTTGTTGGGAATGAAGAAGGGGCGATCGCTTTTTTTGAAAATACTACTAATCGTAAAATTCAGGGAGGCAACAAGGACGATAAAATTAAAGGTAAAAATAGCAACGATATTGTCCAGGGTGGCAAGGGTAAGGACACCCTTAATGGCGGTAATGGTGATGACACTCTCATCGGTGGTGGTGGCCAAGACGTTCTCAAGGGCGGTAAGGATGATGATACCTACCGACTTAATGCCAAAACTGCTAAGGGTAGTCAAATTTTCGATACTGGCGGAAACGATGTCTTAGAATTAGACAAAGCCAATATTTCTTTGGATGGTTTGGCTAAAGGCAAAACTGGCGTTGCTCGTCAAAAGAAAAACTTAATTATTGATATTAATGGCGATGGTAAGGCTAATAGTAAGGACGATCTGACGATTAAAAATTTCTTTGCTGCTAACAAGGGCGATAAACTGGGTAAAGGTTTTATCGAAACCGTCGATAATGTTACAGGGGAAGAAATAATTGACTCCTTAACTAACCCCAACCAAGGCGTTACTAAAAACGGCAATAACAAAAATAACACTCTCAAGGGTGGTAAGTTAAACGATGTGCTAAATGGTAAAGGTGGTAACGACAAACTATTGGGTAACAACGGCGATGATACCTTAACTGGAGGCAACGGCAACGACAAACTCAACGGTGGTAAAGGGGAGGATCTCTTAACAGGAGGCAAAGGCAAAGATTCCTTTATCTTGGCTAACTTTAACAAAACAGAAACGGACGAAATAACCGACTTCATATTAGGTCAAGACAAACTTATTCTTGACAAAAGCGCGTTTAGAGCTATCAAGAGTATTAAAGGTAAGGGTTTTAGTCGCCAACGGGAATTTGAAATTGTTGATGATGCTGCCGACGTTGCCAGCAGTAAAGCATTTATCGTTTACAACGAAAACAGCGGAGAACTATTGTACAATAGTAACGGTAAAAAAGCTGGTTTAGGCAATGGCGGTTTGTTTGCCAAATTAGAGGGTGCGCCAGAACTTAACGCTAACGACTTTAATCTAGTTTAATGGTTGGTGGTGATCGCTTTAACGATGATACAACTCAAGCGATAGCTACCAACAAGAACAAATTTTCTTAATTTATTTTACTAAGGAGCAAATACCATGAAAAACAATAATAGCAATTCCAATTCTCAGAATCTTTCCCTAGGAGCAAAATTAAAGCAAACATTAGGCCAGAGTCTGAATGACTTAACTCAATTTACTAATAGTCCTGACTTTACTGCTCAAATGCAGGTAGCCTTTGGCATAGATTTCCCTCTGGCAGGAAATAACTTCCAGAAAGACTGGACGATGCCAAAAATCGAAATTCGCGACTCGGTAGAAATTGGTGGGGCTAACGGTGCTTATGCTGGAGCCAATAATACCATTTATATTAGCCGTGAGTTTCTGGAGTCTAATTCTGTGAATGCCACCAGTGAGGTATTGTTGGAAGAATTGGGTCATGCTATTGACTGGCAATTTAACTATAGCGATGCGCCAGGAGATGAGGGAGCGATTTTCTCGGCATTGGTGCGGGGGGAAAGTCTGGATGAAGCGCGGTTGTCTCGGTTGAAGGTGGAAGATGATAGTGCGACTGTGGTTTTAGATGGAGTTGAGATGGCGATCGAGCGTAACGCCCGCACTGATGAAGATGGCAACGTCCTTATTCATTCAGATGATTATCTGGCGTTAAAGGCATTATATCAAAGCACCAATGGTGATAATTGGACAAACTTTAGACCTAACAAAGGTTGGGATTTTAGCAATCCCAATGTTACGGCTTTTGCAGTGGACAATTGGGATTATGTCGATGTCGAACTCACCACGGGGAGGGTGATAAAACTCACTCTAGATAACAACAATCTGAGCGGTTCCATACCATCAGAACTGGGGAATTTAAGTAGTTTAGAAGAACTATCTCTAGGTGGCAGCAATCTGAGCGGTTCCATACCATCAGAACTGGGGAATTTGAGCAGTTTACAATCCCTCAGCCTAAGTGTCAACCTGAACAGCCCTATTCCATCAGAACTGGGGAATTTGAGCAGTTTACAATCCCTCAGCCTATTCGGCAACCTGAACAGCCCTATTCCACCAGAAATAGGGAATTTGATTAGTTTGCAATACCTAAACCTAAGCCACGGCAACCTGAACAGCCCTATTCCACCAGAACTGGGGAATTTGAGCAGTTTGCAAGACCTCAACCTGAGGTACAGCAACCTAAACGGCCCTATTCCACCAGAAATGGGGAATTTGAGCAGTTTAGAACGTATCCACCTAAGCGGCAACAACCTAAGTGGCTCCATACCACAGGAACTAGGGAATTTGAACAATTTACAATTGCTCTGGGCGGGGCAAAACAACCTGAGCGGTACCATACCAAAGCAATTAGGGAATTTGAGCAGTTTACAATCCCTGAGCCTAAGTGTCAACAACCTGAGCGGGACCATACCACCGGAATTGGGTAATTTGAGCAGTTTGCAAGACCTCGGCCTATTCGCCAACAAGCTGAGTGGTCCTATACCACCGGAATTGGGTAATTTGAGCAGTTTGCAAGACCTCGACCTATTGGAGAACAACCTGAGCGGGACCATACCACCGGAATTGGGTAATTTGAGCAGTTTGCAAGACCTCAACCTGAGCCACAACAACCTCAGTGGTCCTATACCACGGGAATTGCGTAATTTGAGCAGTTTGCAATACCTCAACCTGAGCGACAACAACCTGAGCGGCTTTATACCACCAGAACTAGGCAATTTGAGCAGTTTGCGATTCCTCTACCTGTACGACAACAACCTGAGCAGCCCCATACCACTGGAAGTGGTCGATTGGTTGCCTAGTGTAGGAGATTACAACATTGGCGATCTAGAGGTTGCCGAAACCGTGGATCACCCCTCGGAAGACGATATTATTGATCACCCCAACGAAGGCATCACCAGAATCGGCAACAACAAAAACAACCGACTCCAAGGCAGTAAAGGTAATGACATCCTTAATGGCAAACGAGGCAATGATAAGTTATACGGCAAAAACGGCAACGACACCCTCATCGGTGGTGGGGGCAAAGACATTCTTAACGGCGGTAACGGCGACGACACCTATCAACTCAACGCCAAAAACGCCAAGGGCAGCATAATTATTGATAGCAAAGGCAGCGATACTCTGGAATTAGCCGGAGGCAATATTTCCTTAGATGGTTTGGCAAAAGGCAAAATTGGCTTCGCAGCTAAAGGCAAAAATCTAGTCATAGATATCAATAAAGACGGCAAAGCTAACAAGCGAGACTTGACTATCAAAAACTTCTTTGCCAACAACACAGCTAACAAAGCGGGTAACGGTTTTATCGAAACCGTGGATAACATCTCTGGAGATGCAATTATCAATGCTCTCAATCCTGGCATTGTCAGGAATGGCAACAACAAAAACAACCGACTTCAAGGCAGTAACCGCAGCGACATCCTCAATGGGAAGCGAGGCAACGACAAGTTATACGGCAAAAACGGCAACGACACCCTCATCGGTGGTGGTGGTAAAGACCAACTCTATGGCGGTAGCGGTAACGACACCTATAAACTCAATGCCAAAAATGCCAAGGGCAGCATAATTATTGATAGCAAAGGCAGCGATACTCTAGAATTAGCCGGAGGCAATATTTCCTTAGGTGGTTTGGCAAAAGGCAAAATTGGCTTCGTAGCTAAAGGCAAAAATCTAGTCATAGATATCAACAAAGACGGCAACGCTAACAAGCGAGACTTGACCATCAGAAACTTCTTTGCCGACAACAAAGCTAACGAACCGGGTAAAGGTTTCATTGAGACCATGGATAACTTATCGGGAAACGATATTCTAGCTGATCTTAACAACGACTACAACTCTATTCGCGCAGACCTCGGCAACGAACGCATTGAGAATTCTACTCCTCCTCAAATCATCGCCGATCTTTGGGTTGAGAAAGGGGGAAATATCGATGTCTGGGATAAGATATTTCTTGCGCCGGACAACTATTTCCATCTAGGTTGCGAAGGAGAGACAGTTTATTACTGGGACGATGCTTATGACTTATTGCTTTCCTTAGACACGGTTCCTCAAGTGGGTATAACCTACAATCCTGAATTGATTGATATGCGGGACCCCTCCACAGTTAATCAGCAAGTTACAGAATTAATAGTCCAAGGTTATGACGAATCCATACCTCTCTTAGGACTGTGTGTAGTCGGTGTCGAAGACAGTTCTGTAAAATCCTGGGGAAACATTATTGCAAGTGGCGAAGGCAGAGACTTTCTCACAGATGGTGGAAAAGTGGAGGTAGAAGATGCGCTCGCCGACTTCATCATCGGCAAAACAGATAAAATCAACCTCCCAGGCGCCGAATTTCCCCAACTTGACCCTGAAATTGATTTCATCGAAGAATTTGCCGCAGTCGGCAGCGACCAAGCTGTAGCTACCAGCAATGCTTACATCGTTTACAACTCTAATAATGGCAACCTATTTTATAACGCCAACGGCGAACTAGCTGGTCTGGGGGCGGGCAGTCAATTTGCTAGTCTGGAGGGTGCGCCAGAACTCAATGCAAATGATTTTAATCTAGTTTAACAAGTTTCTAGTTGCGCTTCAGCACTGAAGCGCAACTAGAAATCAGAACAATAGACATCTTCAAAAATCAAAAATAAAATCAATACCAAAGAGGAAAAAACTATGACTACCAATGATGAAAAATTTTTAGTAATTGACTTAGGCACCGGTTCAGAAAGCAAAGCCTGGGCAATAAACAATGAAGGGCAAGTAGTCGGTGATATCAAAACATCTAGCGGTGAATCTCGTGCTTTCATTTTTACAGACGAGAACAGTAATGATCAAGTAGATTATGGAGAAATACAAAATATTGATACTCCTGAAAGTTCTGAAAGTGCAGGTCGCGACATCAATGATCAAGGTCAGGTTGTTGGTTTTTTACCTCCTCTGAGTAGTCAGAGAGCTTTTATGTGGGATCAAGATCAAGGAATGGAAATTTTCAGGAGTCTGGGTGCTTCTGCTCAAGGAATTAATAATGATGGTGACGCGGTTGGCTTTTTCAAAGTCCCTCCTTTCAACTTTCACAGTATTCGCTGGGAAAATGGTCAAGCGAATCCGCTAAAGACACCTGTCGGTAATAGCAGCTGGGCAACAAGCATTAACGATAGCGGTTCTATTGTCGGTTATACTGATGTTTTTGGTGGCGCATCTCGCGGTTTTCTTTTGAACGGGGATAATATTAATGATGCGGTAGATATCGGTAGTTTGGATGCTGCCATTCATACTCAAGCCTGGGATATCAATAATAGAAGTGAAGTTGTTGGTGGTTCTGGTAGTGCAGCTTTTTTATGGAGCAGTTTTCAACCTATCCAAGATTTAGGTTCTTTGGGGGCAGGATCGAGTAAAGCTTTTGCGATTAATGAGTCAACTCAAGTTGTTGGCAAGTCTGATAACCGCGCCTTTTTATGGGAAGACCTCAATAATAATAAACAATCCGATCCTAATGAAATGGTGGATTTGAATGATTTGATACCTGCTGATTCTGGTTGGAACCTGCAAGAAGCAAGAGATATTAATGAAGCAGGAGAAATTGTCGGTTGGGGTACACTTAATGGTGAAACTCGTGCTTTTCTATTAGTACCGCAAGAATCAAAATCGGCAGATTTATCAGTTATCACAATAGATTCTCCTGATCCTATCACAATTGGAGACAATTTAACCTATACGCTAGTAGTGACTAATAAGACTGCAGAAGATGCTACTGAGGTAGTTTTAACTGATGTTTTACCAAAAGATGTAGATTTCGTGCAGGCGACAACCAGTCAAGGTGAATTTATTGAAACAGATGGCACAGTTAGGTTTGAGCTTGGCAAAATTGAAGGAGGAAAAGAGGCAACTGCAAAAATTGTAGTTAAACCCACTCAACGAATTGTACCCGATGGAGAAAAACCACCAACCAGTTGGGAAATTACTAACACTGCAACTGTTGAAGCGTCTCAAACAGAACCGGAGGAAAGCAACAATCTAGATCGGGAAACCACCAAAGTTGAGAAAGGTTCCCTTGATACTACTCCCCTCAAACTCTCAGTTCGCGATGGAGAATTTGCCGATATTGACAACGATGGTAAACTGGAAGCTGATGGCACAATTTATATTGGACGAACAGACGGCATCGATAAAATGCTGCGGGTAGAAAACGCAACCGCTGAACATGATGACAAAGAGTTAACTATTAGTGGCAAAGTTTATTCAGAAATTGGCAATGTCAAAGCACCTCTTTTCCAAGGTAGTTTCACTATGCCATTTAAAACAGCTACTACTACTGCCTTCAGTGAAACTAATAAATTAAGTAATGAGTATGAATTGGCAGGTAGGGATGTAAAGTTTGAGAAGCTTACCCTAGAATCCAATCAAATTTTGCTCGGTTCCAAATTTGACCTGCCAGCAGATGCAGGTGGAAAAATTGTCAAGGCTACAGGAAAAGATGCTTTATTAATCGATAGGGAAGGAGTAAAGTTAGGTCGAGGCGGTAAGATTTCTGTGGGTAACATACCAAAATTTTCCGCATTTGGATTTGATACAGAACTTTCCGATTTAAGTGTAGAATACGTCCCCCCGGAAGATAAATTAAAACTGCAAGGGAAAGCAACCTTTGATTCATTCACGAAAACACCACTTAAAAAAATTACTGCCGATTTTTCTGGGAAAAACTACATAGAAATTAAAGATGATCAATTGGTTCCCAAAGGTTCCCTAGTTGTAGAAGGAGACTTAAAAATTGGAGAAAAATGGGGATTGAGGGAAGTTAAATTAGAGGTTGACACCAATAAAAAAGATATTGGTGGCAGCGCTAAATTAGAACTACCCTTTGCTAGAATACCCACAGGAGAGTTTGAAATAGGTTTCAAACTACCTATTTCGCCATTAGAACTCAACAAAGTTGCTGGTAGTGTAGATCGACTCAATATTCCGATTCCAGGATTTGCGCCCCTTCGCTTCCAAAAGTTCGGCTTAGGTTTAGAAAATTTTGCACCTTCTGATTCAGATCCAATTGAAGGTACAATTACTACGGCAGCTACTTTAGGACCTCAACTTAGAGGGGGTTTTTCTTTGATTCGTCTAGACTTAACAGGAAACATAAACTCGGAACAAATTAAAGGTCAAAGTACCGTCACTATGGGCAAGATACCAAACTTTAAAACCATAGGTCAAATCAAAGGTGAAGCAACTCTCAACTGGGATAAAAAATTCTTTGAGGCCAAAGGAAATTTATCTCTTCTTGATGGGTTGATTATAGGTGAGAGTAACCTCAGAACCGATAGTAATATTAATCTTTCAGCAGGAGGGAAGGCTAGTGTTAATGTGCCAAAAGTGATCCCTTTTTTCGGCAACCAAAGTCTTGCTTCTGGTAACTTCATCTTAAAATTCAGCAACGATAACAATTTAAATAATGATTTCGTTGCTGGTTGGGGCACGCTCTGGGATCAGGCTTTAGGATTTAAGGTTAACTTCAATGGTGAATGGGATTGGTTGGGTATGGAAGATGTTCCTACTGTGGGCAAAAATTTCCGAGTCCAAGAAGATAAAGATACCCTCTTACTAAATGCAGATTGGGAGGGAGAAAATATCCAAAGAAGAAGTAGTCAAAGTAATGTCCTCATAGAAATTCAAACTCCTGATGGCAAATGGATTGAAGAAAGTGAGTTTGCTGCTAACAACATTCAATTGGTTGATAATTTGGGAGATTCTACTCAAAAAACAGTGCTAGTATCCGATCCTCAAGCTGGAGAGTGGAATATTCGGGTTGCCCAGGAAAGTTTAGGAAAAGTTGAATATAGCGCGTTGCAAAATACTTCAGGTGCACCAACTTTAGAATTGAAGCCAGCAGTTGTTGATGATCAAAAATCAACAGTTACTTTTGATTACGAAGCATTTGATGCCAACTCCAAAGCTGAAATTAGTTTCTTCTACGACACCGATAATAAAGATTTCAATGGCACTCTAATTAAAGATGGGGTGGTAGAAAAAGATCAAAAAGATCGTTTTGTTTGGAACACCGCAGACGTACCTGACGGGAAATATTACATCTACGGCATCATTGAGGATGAAAACAACTTGCCTGTCATGACTTATTCCCCAGTTGAAATTACAGTAGGCAACCCCCTTCCCGATGGTGAGATTAAGGTGGGAAATAGTAAAAAGAATAAATTAAAGGGTACAGGTAAGGATGACTTGCTTGATGGCAAGGGTGGCAACGACATCCTCATTGGAAGCAATGGTAACGACACCCTCATTGGTGGCGGTGGCAAAGATCAACTCAATGGCGGTAAAGGTGATGACACTTATCAGTTAAACGCTAAAACTGCAAAAGGCGATCGAATTATAGATAGCGGAGGAAATGACATCCTCGAGTTAGAAGGAGCTAACATATCGTTGGAAGGTTTAGCCAAACGTAAAACTGGTGTAGGACGCAAGGGCAAAAACTTAATTATCGACCTCAACCAAGATGGTAAAGTTAATGTCAAACAAGACCTCACCATCAAAAATTTCTTTGCCGACAACAAAACCAACAAACCAGGTAAAGGTTTGATCGAAACTGTCGATAATGTTACAGGGGAAGAAATCATAGACTCCTTAACTAACCCAAACCAAGGCGTTACCAAAAACGGCAACAAACGTAACAACACTCTCAAAGGTGGTAAGTTAAACGATGTGCTAAATGGTAAAGGTGGTAACGACAAACTCTTGGGTAACAACGGCGATGACACCTTAACTGGAGGCAACGGCAACGACAAACTCAACGGTGGTAAAGGGGAGGATATCTTAACAGGAGGCAAAGGCAAAGATTCCTTTATCTTGGCTGACTTTAACAAAACAGAAACCGACGAAATAACTGACTTCATATTAGGTGAAGACAAACTTATTCTCGACAAAAGCGCGTTTAGATCTATCAAGAGTCGTAAAGGTAACGGTTTTAGTCGCCAACGGGAATTTGAAATTGTTGATGATGCTGCCGACGTTGCCAGCAGTAAAGCATTTATCGTTTACAATGAAAACAGCGGAGAACTATTGTACAACAGTAACGGTAAAAAAGCTGGTTTAGGTAATGGCGGTTTGTTTGCTAAGTTGGAGGGTGCGCCAGATATTGGTGCTAATGATTTTAATCTAGTTTAACGGTTCGTAGCGATCGCTTTAACTATCATACCACTCAAGCGATCGCTACCAACTTATATTCATTCCTTATATCATGTCCGGATAATTAGTGATAAAAAACTTTCTTCCTCTTTTCTTCTTTCTTCCCTCCAGAATTCTAACTCCTGACTCCTGACTCCTGACTCCTGAGTAGTTTATTTATAACTGTTCAACCGGACATGATATTAATTCAGCAACGCCACAAATTTTCTGAATTTTACTAAGGAGCAAATAGCATGGCAAATAATAATAGCAATTCCAATTCTCAGAATCTTTCCCTAAAAGGAGGTAAAAACAATGAAATTCTGAATCGGACTGATAGTAACGATTTAATTAATAGTGCTATTAGGAGAAGACAAACTTATTCTCGACAAAAGCGCATTTAAAGCACTCAAGAGTCGTAAAGGTAACGGTTTTAGTCGCAACCGGGAATTTGCAATTGTTGATGATGCTGCCGACGTTGCCAGCAGCAAAGCATTTATCGTTTACAACGAAAACAGCGGATAACTATTGTACAACAGTAACGGTAAAAAAGCAGGTCTAGGTAATGGCGGTTTGTTTGCCAAATTAGAGGGTGCGCCAGATATTGGTGCCACAGACTTTAGGATTCAGCTTTAGCCGTAGGTTGGGTTGAGTCAGGAAACCCAACAATAGCAGTAGGGAGCGTAACGCAGAAAAATTTAGGATGGTGCGTTATATCATGTCCGGATGTAATGGTATAAATAAAATATTTGGTTTGGAGAGGATATATTTTAATTTCTCCCCT
>JAAUYB010056427.1_pt1 | contig 16790 bp, 15 predicted proteins | sample 7278071 | NCBI WGS metagenome assembly JAAUYB01 (sample SAMN14350121, study PRJNA611818) | marine sediment metagenome | isolation source: surface marine sediment (1.8m) | place: French Polynesia: Moorea | collected 2018-08
CGGTCGACGACCCCAGCACCAGCACGGTCGACGACCCCAGCACCAGCACGGTCGACGACCCCAGCACCAGTACGGTTGACGACTTCAGCATCAGCACGATCGACGACTCCAGCACCAGCACGGTCGACGAGCCCAGCACGAGCACATTCGACGAGTTCAGCATCAGCACGATCGACGACTCCAAGACCAGCCCGGTCGACGACCCCAGTACCATCACAGTCAACAAGCCCAGCACCAGCACAGTCGACAAGTCCAGCAGAAGTACGGTCGACAACTCCAGCACCAGCAGCCGATCTGTCTTCTGAAGGAGCATTACATGAGCGAAGGTAAAACTAAATTTGAGACGAGAAAATCTTTTGAGCTGCTGTAATAGATTTCAAAGAATTAAACCGAATGGGGAAAGGGTCAGCAACCTTCAAGGTTGGCAAGTTTTTTTTCCGGCCGCCTAGACGGCTAACCAATTAAAGGGGCAATAGTAGTAGACGGGTGGGGCATAAGGGGCATACATGCCCATGGAGGAGAGGGCGGGGGAGGGGGATCCCTCCGGTCCCCCCTCCATCGCCATCCCCGCTCCCAAGCGGAAAAGTTATTTATTAAAGACGCCGCGTCTAGCCAGATTTTCCCACTTTCGACGGCAAAATCTGGCCTTTTTGGCCGTCGAAAGCCGCAAAAAAATTTTCTTGCCTATACAGACAATTGTCCCCCTCCCTCCCTAAAAGTGGTACTTGAAGTAGCATGCCATTGCAAAATATTTAATAAAATTCTTCTGTCTTTCTTAGTAATTATTGCGGTTTTTTTTTTTCAGCTCGCCGAACGGGTCATTCAACTTTCACCTCCTGGCTTTTGGGCTTCTTGCTATTTTTGGCATTGTCCTAAAGTACTCAGAACTTTTTGGCTTTGCTTCATCGCGCGATAGAGAGGTCCACGAACAAACCGAAGAGAGCCGAGACCATGGCGGAAAAGGAAGAGACGCACAGTTTGAGCTCCCTACCGGAAGCAGCACATGTAGAGAGGACAAAGGCGAAGTCTCCTTCTGCCTCACCCCTACAGTCCATTGCGAGCGATTCATTAGCTCTGCATCAATCACCATCAATGTACAACGAGGCCTCACCAAAGCATCTCGAGACGGGAACTACTCCAAAGATCCCCAAGTTAGAACGTCGGACCATGAGTTGCGATCCCGTGTATTATGGGAATCAAGTGATGGAAACTCCAGAGCCAACGATGACGAAGAAGTCTTTCCGATTGTCGAGAGTAGGAATGACGAAGAGAAAGGCTCAGATCCTAGCTCGAGACTACGAGAAGCAGAAGAAGGCAGCTCAGATGCTCACAGCCGAAGAGAAGAGGCTCTTGATGGAGGAGCTACGTCCAAAAGGCTGGCAGAGGCCGGAGAGTATTACAAAACCTCTGACACCTATCAGGTTGCTGCGGTCCCCCACTTCTCGCTCCTACAGGAGACTAGAGGACGAAGAGCTCGTCGCCGAAGAACACCTGATGAAAGTGGACATAGAGGATCACAGCACCAAGCACGAAGAGGAGGAGGATCCCGACAAAATCAGCATTGCTCCAACAGAACCCACGGAACTTCTACAGAACCCGATACGGTCGACACAGATTTCTCCTTCACTCATAGCAACAGGGCAAGCTTCAGAAGTGCCGGAGGAGGAGAAAAAGAGCTCTAAGATGCCGGGAGAGGCCGCTAGGCCTGAAACGTCTCAGTCGGAGGACAGCATATCTTCGGCTTTGAGGTACTATATATATATATATATATATATCAAGAACAAAATTTTTTGCATATTGTGTTTCTTTTCTAATTTTAGGTACTTTCTCTTCTTTCTGTGGTTTCTGCTGCTTCTCACTCTTGGGATTCTCTGCATCTTCAATATTATCAATGCTGCCTCCTCTACCAAGACAGACCGATCCCAGGATGTTAGCTTTCGATCCAATACAACTACGTTTTGGGAAGAGAGAAAATCGAAAACAAACGTTTCCCAGGATTGGGACGGGCCTGCAGTAAACTGCACAGATGGACGCGTCTGTCACAAAGAAACTATTGTAAACCCTACCCACCAATGTTTGATATATGACTGTTCGATATGTTTTTGGTACAACAGTTCTTGTCCGTATGACTATTTGCCCCCGAGTCCCACTTGTCCAACAGTGGTTTGCGAGCATCCATCACCGTCCCCTCATCCTCCAACACCACCGACTCCAACACCCCCCGTTCCGAAGACAAAGGAAGTTTTGAAAATTATTGTATGTTCCGTGTCGCTTTGTGTTGTTATTGTACTTTCTGTTGGATCTGGATACTCATTTTACCAGTACCACTCGCGGCAGCAGCAATTGAGACGAAATCGATACCTACGCATGTTTCGGATAGAAGATTTTCAGAGAGCAAGAGAACAATCTGATCGAGTTCAACGCAACTTGCAGGACTTGACAGAAAGTCTTGGCATTGCGAATGAAAATTATTTACAGCCTGCAGATCATGTTGAAACAATCGAAGAATGCGTTGAGAGAGAGGAAAGAGAAGCTGAAGTTGCCGAACGCCAGCGCCAAGAAGAAGAAGAAAAAGAACATCAAGGTCAAAGCAAGAACCTTCGAGAGAAGATACTGCAACAAGCTGCCCTGCGTCGAGAACAACTCCGCAATCTCAATGTTTCCCGTATGCAAGCAGAAGCAGCACAGAGACGGGATCAGATTTCACGCACATTCAATAACTTCCGCGATCGTGTTCCTACTGTAGGCTCCAGAGTCCGTTCACTGATTCAGAGAAACTAAATATATTTCTTCCTAAAAGTATTAGCACGTCTTTGCACGATATCCCCAAGGGTACGTAGGAATAGATAGTTTAGTATAGTCGACTCGCCGTTGACACACAACATTTTTTCTCATAGTAAACTTCTGGACTTCACAGATTGTTTTAAACTCGCTGCCATGTGTATGACGGATTTGGGGAACTTCTTGATCCTGTGTACTGTCATTTTGAGGACTAATTTTTTCTGTGTATCCTGCAGAAGCAGCTTCTTTTGCTAATTCAGAGTCAAGAGAAAGTCCACTCAGTTTAAAAATGCTTGATACTTTGCCGTTTTCAAGTAAACAAATTTTATAGTTTTTGCGGCCATGTGAAACGAAAGACTGAATTGAACAGTCTTTTCCAAACTGGGCTCGAAACTGACCAAAACAAGCTCCAATATCTAAAGGTAAAGGTTGCCCCTTTTTTCCAGTAAAAAAAAGACCGTCACAGTCACAGTAATATACGGTAAAATTTTTTTCACACAGCTTCATAATATTTTGGTGGAGAAGAATACGGGTACGGGCCGTAATAAATGCATACAAAATAGGATTACTATTTTCATTTTGAGAGAGTATACCTAGGTTTGACAGTGCAACGTCACTTTTTTTTGCAGACGTGCTTATGTGGCATAAACTGTCACTTATGTCAAATATATTTAAAATTTCTTCTTCGTTTGAAATTTGTGAAATTTCTTCAGCTTCAGAAACAAAAAAATTTTTTGATTTCTTCTTACGCTGAGCAAGTTTTCCGAGTCCAGCATTTAGCATAAGTTTGAAATGTTCTCGAAGTCTTGGATTTTCTTCAAAATCACTTGGTTTTAATTCTAGCGGAGTTTTAAAAAACTGTAGACGCTCATTGATTTCGTTTAAGTCAGCTTCATTGGGAAGAGTTGACACCTGAAACGCGATAAAGCATCGATGAGTGTAGGTCGAAGCGGCTGGGGGAGGGGGAACGGGCAGGGCGGCTCTTAAAATTTTCTTGGGGGAGAGAACAAATTCTCGTGTCTGGAAGACAAAAAAATTCTTAGTCGCCTTTGGCAGCGAATTGTTTCCCTTTCGGAGCACAAACTCTCAAACTCTAAAAACTCGGGAAATTTTACACAAATTTTCGGCCTAGAACGAGGGAAAGGGGGCGGGATCGGATTTCAGGCAACTACAGGAAGAATTCTCCCACCCTCTCCGCACCCCCCGCTCCTCGCTCATGTTAGGATAAAAGTATTTTTTGCATTTTTATACCTTACCTTAAGTTTATAATAGGCTAAAACCTTGATATAATCCTGAAAAATTGCGGCTTTTTTCTTATAACTATACACCTCAAAGGTATCAAGGATTTCATAGCCCAACTCTGATGCATAGGAAAGCTCTTCAGAAGTGTATACACCTATCCATGCACGTTCACTGAAAAAAATAGAGATATCAGGCAATTTTTTGCACTATTCTTTCTCTAGAAATCCTTACCGAAGGGAATGCGAGCAAATATCGGTGTTCTCTTGCTCTGCACAGGTACTACAGCATGGCAAGCTATTTTGGTTCTTTTTGTTTCTATACATGAGGAAAGGATATTTGAGTGCAGCTGGACATAGGATCCTAACAAGTGCAATTCCTAAAAACGCCTCTTTGCAATCAGTGAGAAAGAGACATAATCTATTTTTGTCAAAGTTGAGTGATGTTTCAGTTAGTATCTATAATAATAAAAAGAAATATTTTGAATTTTGAAGAAGAAAACTTTATTTACTTACAGTATAATTTCCCACTGGAAACATTCCCAAAGCTTGAAAAGCATATGCACTAATTAAGTCAAAATTGTACATCTGCTCATTTTCAAAAGAATTGTTAGAATTGTTCCAGAAACAATGATAGAGCTCATTGATACCACCGCGCACTGTAAGAGGAAAATATAGTGTCTTTTTGTCCTGCTAGGCAAATTTTTGCCGCGAAAGCGGCCAAATAGAAAAAATGTATTACAAAACACTAAAAAATTGGGTTTTGGGTTTTGGGTTTTTTTTACTTGGCATTTGCCCGAGATACAAACGAGCATTCAAAGCAGTGACCTTGGCGGGATGAGTTTTTTGGGCATAGGGTGCGAGGAGAAAAGGAGGAAAAGGGAGAAAAGGGAGAGATTTTTCTCGGCATAGACATGGTGCGAGATTACCCTCAGTGGTGAATATTTTTTACAATAACTCACCTGCAGCACGAGCCTCTAAGCGATATAGAGGAGGATTCTTATATATGTGCTCCATAAAATATTTCACATCTTCATCAGATTTCTTTTTTTGTACCCATTCGCAATGCCACATTTCGTCAATTTCTTGGATGTCATCTGGATGGTTTTGAATCAATTTTTGCTTCTTTTCTTCATAGCTGGCATAGGCAGTCTTTAAATCAATTTTGAACATGTTTTTTGATGTTCTTTTGTGTTTCTTAAAAGTACACCTTTCTTTAGGATGGCCGTGAACAAGGCATCCATTCCAGTATCCACACAGTTTTTTAGCAGGCACGTAATAGTCTGGAAAACTTTCGCGGAATCGTTTTTGGCCACGAGGAGACCATGCTGTTTGGACTTCACATGGTTTATGAACGAATTTTTTATACATACAAAATTCAAGTTCTCCTTTAGAACTTTGGATTGCTACAGCTGGTTTAACTATGCGTACATCTTCCATTTTGGAAAACAAACACATTAATTTATATGCGTAAGATGCTTTTGTAAAGAGGGGTTTATTAAAAGGATGTACAAAATTTACTCTTTCTGCAGCATTCGGGAAACAAGCGTGTAACTTGCTTTGACAGCTAAAGGACTGTTCTAAAAAATGCAAACTAGCCTTTGCTACTATCTCACACTTTCCTCTAGAATATTCTATTAAATTTTCTGTAAAATTCCAACTTCCTGTCATCTTTGCAAGAGCGCTTTTTTTTGCTGCAATTATTTCCTTCGTGTCTTCAAATTGCCACATGTCTTTTAGGTTCGGGGGTACACCAACGTAGGAAAATTTTGTTTCTTTAAGCCATCGTAAAGGGAAAAAGGAATTTTTAGCCTTTGGATTCCCAAAAGTATTTCGAAGGTTAACGAATGAAGTGTCAACATAATTTTCAAGATTTATGAAGCGAATATCAAGTTCTGGTACTTCAACTAAAAAAATTCTGGGACTTCCGATAACGATAGGTCTCATGCCATTCTCATACAAACACTTTACAATTTCTTCAAACGACTTTCGACTTTCATCAAACAAAACAAATGTAGTGTTTACAATATTTTTTGAAATCACGTGCGCAAAAAAACATTCAAGGGCAGTCATATTGTTCTTTAAAAACATATTGGGTTCAAAACATTTTTTTGTTGGTCTTCCAAATTTCGTCTTAGTTCTTTGTGCGAGAGCTTTTGGTGCCATAGTTCCAGGCCAGTATTTAAAATTTAAAGGGGGCCTTTCTGCCGTAGGAGAAGTTTTCAACGGGAAAAATGTGTGGCTTTCAAATATTTCTCGCTTTTTTGTTTCAATATATACATCACATAAAATAGCTTCTCGGCTTTTGTTGTCAGAGCAGAAGTTACAAATACCTTGTTTGCTGAAACATTCTTCACAGTGGGACGGACATTGCCCCGTAAACTCTAGGTTTATAAATCCTAAATTCGTGAAATAAGTATCAAACATAGGCATTTTGATTTTACACGTGTGATCTTGCTTTTTCTCACACAAACCACAAAAGTAACACTGATGTGTTCCGCAAATGTGAGAATTTAAAATGTTTTCTTTTGCAGTAAATTTGCTTAAAAATATATACTTGTTACATTGTGTACATAAAATTCCCCACCTACACACTTTTTGGTCATGATATTTTTTACAATCGGAAGTCAGAAAGCGAAGGTAACACTTTGGACATTCTTTTGCTTCGTTTGGGGCTAAACTAGAGTCACAGAAAAGGTGCTTAGTTTGTGATGTAACGTAAGTATTAATTGCTAAAAAGGGGCGTCTACATACAAAACATGTGGACACACTTTTACATTTATGTTGCGTACCATGCCCACGAAAAAATTTCCTACAAAAAAAGCAAAAAACACCAAAGAGCCGAAAAAACAACAATAAGTTTTGAATAATTCCAATATTGGTGATTTTGCCCAAGGGTGTGTTGATGCCAGAAAAGTACAATTGTCTTTTTGAGGGGTCAAATTTTTCTGGAATAGAGGTAAGAAGTGTACCGGTATTCTGATGAAAAATATGAAACTGACAGGAAAATTCAAAAGTGCCACTGTTGTCACAGTAAGATATATGTTGCTCATTGAGGAAAGAAAATATTTCCTTAATATTGTTTTCTTCATTTTGTAAACTCTGGGGCACAAGCTGAGCGAATGGCTTTACATGGTATTCCGCAAAATTCATAGCTTCCTTTTGATTATTTTCATTGTCACTATTTAAAAAACTGAGTATACGCCAAGTGGCTGGATCAAGGCTTTCGAAATATAACGCTAAATAATATGCTAGCATAATGGTTGTTAACAATCGCTTATTACGTATTTGAGGAGGTACAATTAGATACCAATTCTTTTTTCCTCGCACTTTTCGCACTTTTACACTGTGGATGTTTGGACTTGATATACTATTTTTATTATTACGCGCTTCTCTCTCACGCACTCCAGTGCCGTTCTCGACAGACGCGGACACTCCAGTGGCTTCCTCCATAGATTCTCTTCTATTTTGCGTAGAACTCCTTGGAGAACAACCGTGACTTGTTGTTGAAAGAGGATGATCAGATGTCAATATCGCGTTTCCGACCTCAGTTTTCCGAGAATGTTTTGCCGACCGAAATGTGACAGCTCGAAACGACGGGAAAGACGAGCACCGGTGTAATCCGTTTTCTGTGAGAAAAGAGCTTTATTTACAACAGAGCAGACTAATGGTATATATGTCGTTGGAATTGCGGACGATTTTGCTCCATATTACGTACGTGGCTAAAAGATAAAACTTTTATTTGAATCTTAAAGGAATTGTTTAAGCGTAAAGTTTGATTTGATTTTAAATAGTTGTAAAGCATGCCCATCATCCATCTTGCAATCTTGTCTGAAGGTGTTTGCAGGGAATAATTTCCCGAGTTTAAACCAGAAATAATATTTTTTTCAATTATTGTAACATAAATTTGGTATTGTTTGTTTAAGTACACTCTTTTAAGTTCATCCAGAACATGAATAAGTGCTCTTTCAAGTGCCTCTTCGAGGTCGATAAGCAATGGTGCTTGTCCATGTCTTCTTTTTAATTCAACCCAAATTGAATAAAGATGGTCCGATAATCGATATCTTGTTCTCCTCGTATGCGAAATTGATTTTACTTTCATAATAAATTCAGGTGTTTCTACCACAGTGGTACCTTCGTTATATGGGTTGTGGCTTCTATTTGGTGGAACATCTCCGTCCTCTTCATCCTCGCTCTCTTCTTCTCCACGTCCGTCCCCTTCTTGCGGAATATGAAACGCTTCACCTCTATTTGCATGATTAGGTTCATTATCCTCTGCAGGATCTTCTTCATTTTGAGGTTCATGCAAAATATTGCTAAGATGCTGACGAATTTGGGAGCGGGATCTATTTCTAGTAAACAAAGACATGATGATGATGGCGTTTTTCCTAAGGGTCACCTGATGGGATAGGGATAGGTCTTAGCCGAACCCAAACCCGCAAAACAGTACACTTTTTCAACCCATATCAAAAATCTACAAAAATTTTGTACATAGTAAAAATACCTTCTCAGCAACGAACACACATTTTCTCAAATTTGTGTAGACGATAGTTCAATGGGCCGTGACCCGAGCTATAAAATCAACTTGCATCTATCTCTATTTAGAAAGCTATATTGATTTTTCTTTCTTTTTTGGTGGTCTTAGCTGGTTGAGGGCATACGTGTACGAAGGAAAAGAAAGCAGGGGTGGGGTCGGCTGAAAAGTGCTTTCGCTTACGTAGTAGTTATACGTGGGCAAGGTGTGGGGAATGGGGAGAGGGAATAGGCCCCCGCCCCCCGGACTCCCAAAAAAGTCCTCTCCCTTCTACAGAATTTCTATTTACTACTGTTACCCCCGGCTAGCACAAACGGCCAAATTTTTTTGCACAATTTGAAAAAAACAAGATAATGTTCCTTTTTTTACAAAATAAAGAAAAATTTTGTCACCGAAGGCGGGTGAAAGAAATTATTTAGAGAGCCAAAAAACCAAAAACCACCATTCCCAAGAAACATTTCTAGCTTCCCCTCCTGACCTCGCCCACGTATCCACTATCCACGTATCATACTAGCTGTAGCTGTGTTAGGCTGGTAGAAAGCTTTTTAAGATTTTCGGGCTTTGACTGAGCAAAAGATCACTGGACTGGGTGATACGTTAAAAAAGTAAGAAGAGCCAGTGAAGGAAAATTAACTATGTTCACCTGAACAGTGTCCGTAACAAAAATGTCAAGGCAGAAAAACACAAAAAAAGTGAAACTTTCAGATGAAGAAATCCAAAAGCTGTGGCGAAACCCGAAGTTTAGTGGCTCTTTCAGCGGAGTACGAAATTTTCAAGCTTCATTAGGCCTGGAAAAAAACATTCATTTAAGTATAAGTGAATTGTTTGCTATTTTACGTAAAGATCCCGATTTTGTTGCGGAAATGAGACAGGTTCGAATAAGATTTCCGCGACGACATGTTATGGTGCACGGAGTAGGGCGGCTCTGGCAAGGAGATTTAGGGATAATGTTTCAGTATGAAGAATACGTGGGCTTTTTACTATGTGTTGATGTCTTCTCCCGCCAAATATTTTGTGAACCACTTAAGAGTAAAGACGCTGAAACAGTACGTTTAGCATTTAAAAAAATATTTAAACGAGCCGGCTTAAAGCCCAATGTTTTAGAAACTGACAAAGGCACAGAATTTACGGGCAACAAAAAATATTTCCAAACTGAAAGTATTTATTTTAAAGTGAAAATTGGACGCCATAAAGCTGCTTTTGCTGAAAAGGGCATTCAAATTGTTAAACGACGTCTTTACAGACTTTTACGCACTCTAAGAACAACCGATTGGCCAAAGTATTTAGCACAAGTAGTATCCGCAATTAATAACTCTCCGAATTCTGCCATTGGCTATCTACGACCAAGTGATATTAAAACACCAGAAGACGATCCAAAGGTAGATAAAGCAGAGGGTTTAAAAGAAGATGTTTCTTTCCAACAACAAGAAGAAAACCAGAAGAGATACGAAGAAAATAAAAATACTTTGCAAAAAGGAGACCACGTACATGCAGATTTTGGTCCAAGTCCTTTTGCAAAAAGTTTTGATTCGCCTAATTATCAACTTTTTCGCATTGCACGTGTAGATGCAGGAAAGGTACCTGTATTATATAAACTTGAAGACTTACTCAATGATCCTGTTGAAGGATACTTTTATAAAGAACAACTAACGAAGACAAATGCTCCTATTGATGGGGAAACATTTCGTGTAGAAGACATTCTAGAAGAAAAAATAATCAATGGAGTAGACTCAATATATGTAAAATTTCTCCATTATCCTGCAAAATTTAATATGTGGATTCCAAGGTCAAACATGGTGAAATAACTAATAAGATATTGGCTATTCTTATTTACATGCATCGTATCGCGCCAGCGCCGCGTGCCGCGCCGCATCGTGCGTCGTGCTGCCCTATACAGAAAGGAAAAGAGTCGAAAGATTTTGAGAGAGACAGCGCAAAACCTTTCAAAATATCTTTCAAGGTGCACAGACCAAAAATCTTATTTTATTCCATGCTGCGGCTGATGCGTAAGGCACTGGTGGCAAAAATGTGTTGGTTGTTTGGTTGCTGTTGGGGCTTGGGCTTCGGAGAGATTGGATTGTTGGAAAAAGTCAAAGAGCATATGTGAAAAAACAAAGATATACATACCGCGGTTATTTTATCAGGTACCAAAATTTATTTTCCGCATAGCGGCGTGAAAGATCTACACGAAAATTATTTAGTTTTTAAGGCCGCCATGGCCGGGCAGGCCAAGAGGAAGTTGGTGTCGGTCATCGACATTATGCTGGTCCTGGTGCTGGTGGCAATGGTTGTCCACAGCATGCAGGTGTCCACTCGCCTTTCCTATCAGATTTTTGAAGAGCTCATCTCCGATTCCGCCGTGGCCAAGACAACTCTGTTTTTGTCCGCATACCTAGTCGTTCGTTTCGGATACAAGAGAAAAAACACCTGCGAAAACATCCTACTTTGGTTTACTGTCGTTGAGATTGCGTCCTCCTCCATCCTCGCCGTTTCAGGCAATTACCTTGTAGGTATCATTATTTATTTTCTTATGTAGCAAGAAATATGGTACAATGTTTTTCTTCGTGATATATAGTGTTCCGTCCGGTTTTCCTCACGGAGTCGAGATGCTGCAGCTTGTCCTGTTTATGACTACACCGTACACCCACCTGTTGCTATTGGCACACGTAGGAGCATGCCGTGTCGAATTGTCAGGTTTGTTAAAAATCTTTAGAGTATATTTTTCTATTTTTACACAGTTTTTTTTCTTTTTATCAACAGTTGTGTCCTGGAAGAGAAGCCGCCCTCTGCTGACAATAGTAGCGGAGCTGATGCTGTAGAGCGTCGTCGCAAAGGTTCCAAGGTTCTTAACTTGGCTGGATTTGGCGTTGGTGGCAAGAGCGACGGGCCCGACGAGACTCAGGATGAGACGGACGCAGCAGAAAACGTGTCTGAATCTGGATATAGCATGGCCGTGATTATTTCCATCGTTCTTTCTGTCATCGGAGGTCTAGCAGTCATTCTCTTACTGGTAGGCTGGAATATTGTGAGTTTTTATACCACTAAATATATTTTTTTCCCGAAAATGCAGGTCTGGTGGCTCCGTCAGAAAGGCTTTCTGCAGCCTATGTGGCTCCATTCAATGCAGTGGTGCTGTTGTCTTTGGCGATCTGTCAACTTCAGCAACTGTGGCGGCTTCAGCATGCACTATTTCCGTCGATGTGGCACTTGGATAGATTCTTGGAGGCGGCGCTGGCGTCACCGTACCGAGGAAGATATTGAGCTAGGAAGAACTGCGCATGAAAGACGTCCGCAGCAGGAACCAGATGCAGCAGCAGCTCCGGAACCAGATGTAGGGAGGCCTTCACGCAGTTCTGTAGTTAACCGAATTCTCCAGAACACCATTGAGGAAGAAAATAACTCCGCAAGTAGTCCCAGGTATTTTTAGTTTTAAATTTTTTCACAACACTTGGTTTTCCACTCTTTTTGTTTTATTAAAATAGGGAAATAATTCGTGCTGCTACTGGTTTGGCGGCTATTCGACGACGTGACAATACGAATCTTACTCCATTTGCATGCGCACCTCAAATCACGTACGATATTAGCTCAGCTATTAGCTCAAGTTTATCTAAATTTTAATTATTTACTAATTTAGATTTGTGGATGACAGTTACTACCATGATGATGAGCTCTTTGGCGAGGATGGAAGGACTAGTGGCACACCAAGCATTACTACAAGATTCCGCCGCCGTCCGTCCGTCATAGTGACTGATTTTAGTGAAGCATCTTCGCCACTTCCTTCAGTCCGCCAGAGAAGAAGAAGTTCCAGTACAACCGCAACCGCAAGGAGGCCGCAAGGGACTGTGCCGCTATCAGGGCCAGATTTTGAAGGAATACTTCCGCCTGAGCAAGACAATGTTGCAACAACAGCAGGTGCTGTTGAAGGAGGAGTGAGGAGTAGAGCAGTAGGAAGAACTGAGACGGGAAGCACGAGAGGAGAAGCAGCAGCAACAGAGACAGGACGAACAGCATCAGGTGCTGGAAAAGCAAAAGGAGGAAAGGCAAAAAAGAAGAAACCAGCGTCTAGCTTATCAGCACCACCACCACCAACAACAACAACTGCTACTTCTTGCCCAACAACGACTACTACTGCTACTGCTACAACTACTACCGCGACAACTACTTCCACTACTACCGCTACAACTACTACCACTACTAGCGCTACAACTACTGCCACTACTACCGCTACAACTACTACTACTACTACCGCTACAACTGCTACCTCCTCAGCCACAACATCGAGTAGGCATCAGGCACAAACTAAAAATACAACTGAAATCCGATCCCCACCCATAACCCGGAGCCGTTCAAGAACGCAAAATTCAGAGGACGTTGCAACCTTACCTATCCAAGGAGGTAGACAAGAGCGAAGCACAGAACGAACAGCATCTGATCTAGGAAGTGCATGGGCTAGTCTGGAATCTACAGTTTCTGAAATGAGGGACTTGACTCAGATTCATTTGGAGCAAGAAAAGCGTGCGGAGGAGATGGCGGATGCTTTAAGACGGAAAAAGAAAGAACAAGAAGCAGAGCGCATACGCAAAGAGGAGGAGGAGAACAAGGCAAAACATAAGGCAAAGACAAAAGGCAAAAAAGAGAAGGGCGAGCCAGAAAAAGAAAAGGAGGGTACAAGGAACCATGAGTCGACTAAGACAACGAAGAGAAAAAAGTCTTTTACACCACCGAACATTGGTGCAGCAGCTTCTGCAGCAACTGCAAAAATAGCTCGTCTCGCTTCAAAAGGATACGCAGTTGCAGCAGCAAGTAGTCTGGTAATACGAGCAAAAAAAATTAACGGAAAGAATATTAAATTTTCACATTATTTCTAGCGTGCTGCCTCCGCCGCGTCTCATGCAGCAGATCGGATTTCTCCGCAATCTGGAGGTGCTGGTGCCTCTGCCTCCAGTAGACCTGTTTCTCCTCTCGCTAACTTTGAAAAGCCCCATTTTGACAGCAGCAGCGACAGCACCAGTGAATCAAACTCCCTCGGTAAGAAACCATTAATTCTTAATATATTCTTTCTTTTTTATAAAAGTTTCCTTCTCAGATCGAATCCGCAAAAAAAAAACTTTTGACTGCTGCACTGATGATGAAGATGGCGCAAAGGACACGAAGAAAAAGTAATTTTTAAAAAACATTTGTTGTTCCGTTTTATTTCTTATTCAGGAAAGAAAAATATTGGCCGAATTTTACCATCTTTTTCGGGAAAAATAAAAGAACGAGCGATTGCATTATATGGAACATCTGACAAAGGGGAGGCATCGAGCAAAACATACTTTAGATCCAGTTTGGCAGTATTTTTATAAATAAAGTCAAAACATTCTTGCAAAAATCTTGGTTTAGAAGGAAAAATTTGTCGACTTACAATAGACAATTGCATTTGGTCTATTTTGTCATGAAATATTACCTTTTCTGAGCAGTTGCGAATTAATGTAAGACGATGCTTTGCTGGGAGGAACATACTTTGAGTTACAATTACTACCGAAATATTACTGTGATGGGATGTTCTGGTAATAAGGTCTAGAAGAGACGTACTAGCAAACGCTTTCATCATTAAATCATCCAGGACTAGAAGCTTATGTGAATTTTTTTCTGTAGCTAAATGAAGCTCTTGAATATCGGGAAGTCCTTCTATGATTTCAATACTCTCACAGGCTTCTCGTAGTTGTGCTAAAAATGTCTGATGAAGATGAAGACTCTCTTCAGGTAAAGCATAAAGAATACGTGAAAATGGGTGCGTATATACCAAGTTTCGATATTGTATTAGTTTTAGAGCAAAGGTTGATTTGCCGGACATCGTAGGGCCCGCAATAACAAGGCGGCTGGGACAGGATATTTTTGCAAAATTTTCTGTGACACATAGCTCTTGGACTTTTTTGTGGGAGTCAATAAGTATATTTTTCTGAGACATTTCCTTTTTTTTTGACACTATTTAAAAATGTCAGCACTTCATCTTCGTTCTCGTGACAATTTCTTGTAAATATTGTTTGTATCAGATCGGAGAAAGAGAGATCATAATTGAAAAATCTCTCAATTATAAAATAGACACAAAAATGACCACATACGTCACTATCGGTGCATTGAACTCTTGTTTCATTAAAAGCACAAAATCCACTTCGTCTTAAAAAAAATTTGATGTAGCTTGCTGTAGTTCCTAGGCTGTCGAACACCTCGTACTCACTTTCTTCTCTCCTCAACAGAACGAACCAGTGGACTCCAGTGCCGGAGGCGACACTGAAAAAAAAGCAAAAAAAAACAATTAATATTTTGAAAAGTACTTGTTGTACATTTTTATTACTCTGTATTCAAGATGACAAATTCGTCAATTTTAAGATGAAGCTCCTCGATTTCATCTATTGCAAAGACTCCACGAAAAAATGGCATTATTTGCGGAATATCTTGAAAAAGGTTTCGTAGTTCAACACTGTTCATTTTTCATTTTCTGTTTTCGGTACGCCTAAAAAATACCACGGTATTTTATGGCTATGACCGCCTCTTTTTTCTTGTGTTTCTGTGTCTCCCACTACTGCACTTTCTGGCAAAGTGATACTTGGAAATCTCTCAGCCAGTGGTGTTTCTAATTTGCTTTTTTCTTCGGCTTTTTGAATATCTGCAGCAACTGATGCCCCGGAGCCTCGTTGCTGATTTTTTAGCAATGTCTCGTATTTTTCTTCAATGTCACGAAGGCGTACGTATTCTGCATAGTCCAGAAGAATTTTTTGTACACTCATCTTCTTGTATGCTTAGTGCTTTTCAAATAATGGTTCAAAAAGAATGTGATACAATGAAGCGAATCGCAATATAAAGCGTCTTTTTTCTAAAGTTGGCGAGTGCTGAAGTCGCCGAAATGAATATTTCAAAGAGGCCAAGATTTTTCTTCTTTTACTACGAATAAGCACTTGAAAATTCCGATAGCGGAGGGGAATGTGTCCAACCGAAATACAAAATAAGAGTCTTAGCACAAGGTAAACACAGACATGATTTGTTTGCAAAAGTATAATTCTGTTTTTCCAACCACGATTTTCCTTATATAGTCCAAAAAGAAAATTGTGATATTTTTTCATTAGTCGTTGCAAGCGTCTGTGTGAACCCTCTTTGTCCGATGCCATAATCAAGCTACTCGCCTGAACACCATAAGAATGATTGCTTTAGCAGAACCGTTGACAAATGTATTTGTTTCGACATCTATGAGAGACACACGCAATATTTGTTGAGGAGTATTGATGCCGAAGAAGTCACGCTGCTTCATACCGATCACTATTTTCGTGCCAACAGCTTTTCCTCCAAAAATGGCAATGTTTAACACAGATTCTGCAGTGTAAAGCTGCGAGCGCGCGTCCACAAATTTTCCGGTCACACAGTTACACTGTATTTTTAGCACTGACGGAGATGTCACTCCCGTGTAATTGAAACCCACGGATGAAACCGCAAGCTCCCACTGTCCCTCAAAAAGATCATCAAGTAAACCTATGTTATATGTTAATGGTGTACCCACGGGTCCTTCGAGCAGGACTGTAAACGAACGCATAACTAAGAATATAGATATCTTGCAAAATACTCTGGATATCTCAGCTCTCTCTGCTGATGTTGCTACTACTGCACAGCTGAATATTGACTTTCTCAAAATTCCCCAGAAGCAACCCATTCTTTTCAAACGGCCAGTTTAGCGCGGAAGGTAAAGGAAATACGCGAAAGCCCTAGCTCCTTTGCCTTTACTGGAAACGTGAGCCACAGCCGTCCCTGACTTTCCTCGAATGTAACATAGTTTTACCTCCACGACGCACAGCTGAATATCGATTATTTACAAATTCCCCAAAACTTAACTATACTTTTCAAAAGGCACACTTTAGCGTCAAAAGGAAAGGAAACACGCGAAAAGGCAGAGCTCTCTGATGTTCTTCTTCTGTAACCCTTCTCGAGTGTAACAGAGTTTCACCTCCACTACGCAAGCTGAATATCGATTATTTACAAATTCCCCAAAACTAAACCATACCTCTCAAAATGCCACTTTAGTGTGAAAAAGAAGGAAACACGCGAAAAAGCATTGCTTTACTGATCCTTTTTTACTGCAACATATTGCATACGCCTGATAAAATCCTCCACCGTTTCATATCGCATACGCCTGATAAAAATAATTTCCCTAGAAACATGTTATCCTACGAAATGTCTTGATTTCTAGTCGTTGTTGTGTGCTACAG
>JAAUYB010099795.1_pt1 | contig 16772 bp, 17 predicted proteins | sample 7278071 | NCBI WGS metagenome assembly JAAUYB01 (sample SAMN14350121, study PRJNA611818) | marine sediment metagenome | isolation source: surface marine sediment (1.8m) | place: French Polynesia: Moorea | collected 2018-08
CCCCTTAGTGGGCAAGTTTAAAGCCGTCCTACAAGGCTCGCCCTGAGCTTGCCGAAGGGACGGGGTTTCAGACCCAAATTTTCGATGACAACCCTTAAGTTAATGAAATTAAAACAAAGTTTTTGGACTAATGTCCTCACCAGAATTGGGGATTGGTGGAAAAAAAGTATGGTCGCTATGATAGTAGTGACTCTTTCTATCAGTCTCTGTGGAGCGACTTGGAATCAAATTAGCACAGAATCAGTATTAATTAGCGTCTTAGCCCAAGGAAACGCCATTACTGATCCCGATTCTATCTTAAGATATGCTTTGCCCATTGATAACGAACCCATTCGTAAAGTTCAAGGGGCGATCGAAGATATCTCTAATCATCTCAGGGGGAAACGTTGGCCACCCATTGTCAAAGATATTAGAGACGCTTCCTTTGTTCTTACTTTACGCAGGGAGCAAATTATCGAAGGAGTTCCCGGCGATCGCCAACCCCAAGCAGAGATCATTCTCGATAATATCAAAACAGGGATCACTGAACTGCAAGAAGCAGCCGAAAACAAAGATAAGGAAGAGGTTACATTAAAAAGACAAGCTATACTTGACGAAATTGGCGAAGTTGAAGCGTTGATGGTCAAAGGATTTCCCTTTGAAGTCCCTGACGAATATGCTAACCTACCCCAGTTAAAAGGAAGAGCAACCGTAGCGATCGAAACCACTAAAGGGAACCTTACCGTAGTAGTAGATGGTTACAATGCCCCTGTTAATGCTGGAAACTTCGTTGATCTCGTTCAACGAGGCTTCTATGATGGTTTACCCTTCATGGACTCAGAGGGGAGTTTTGCCATCCAAACTGGAGATCCCCCAGGAGAGGAAGAAGGCTTTATTGACCCAGAAACAGGCGAATATCGGGCAATTCCCATAGAAGTCCTTGTTAAAGGAGATTCAGAACCCATTTATGAGTTTACCCTTGAAGATGTGGGAATTTATTTACCCGACTTGGCCCTACCCTTTAATGCTTATGGGACCGTTGCTTTAGCTCGTCCAAGTCTTGATCCCAACGGGGGATCATCGCAATTTTTCTTCTTTAAATTCGACAGTGAATTAACCCCTCCTGGCTTTAATTTAATGGATGGCCGTTATTCTGTCTTTGGTTATTTGGTTGAAGGGAAAGATGTCTTAGAAGTTCTCACCGACAAAGACAAAATTATCTCAGCACAAGTCATCGATGGGTTAGATAATTTGATAGAACCTCAACAAAGTTAGCCTAGATCATTATTTGTGTGATCAACCCCCCGTCACTGGGGGGTTATTTGTTCCTAATATCAAGATTTGTCAAAATTTTCTATCTTGATTTCCCAAAAGTTTTTCACAAACTTATGGTTATTTTTCCACAGCCTGTGAGAAGTTTTCCCCAAAGCTCTCAAATTTAACAACAGATTATCACCAAAGTTCAACTTCATAGCAATTAATGTGGAAAAGTGTAAGTCTAATTTCTGTTGAAAAAATACCAGTCGCTTTTTTTGAATCCTATGTTAATATAAATAAGTCTAAGGTCATAATTTATATTTTGTAATAGTTTTCAAACTATACTTTAAAAAATTAAATAACAATGCTTTTCTTCATTTTATCATTAGTTTTACTAGGAAAAGACATGGAAAACCCTATCGCTCTTGAAGTCGAAATACCTGAAGAAACCTATCTCTTGTTAACAAACTTTATTGAAAATAATTCCTCTTTGGGATTTAATGAGGTGGTAGCTTTAGCTGTTTCTCACTTTTTAACTAACCAAAAAGTTCCCTTTAATTCTACTCATCCTTATTTATCTACTATGTACGACTCTGCCAACAATACAAAGGTTTTAGAACGATGAAAACAAAAAAATTAATTCCTCTTCCTTGGAAAACCAGAGAAAGAATTAAGGCATTTTCTCAAGTATTTCCTAATGTTCCTTTACTAGAAAGTCCCACCACTGGGGATAAATTATCTCAAGTTATTGACTGTCTGCAACCCATTGCTAAGTCAGAAAGTGCCGCTTTTTCTTTATTGAGAGAATTAGATTTTTATCGGTGCTACGGTGAATAACTATCGAAAAAATAAACAGTCTCTCCTTAGTTTTGTTAACCTATTAATTGCTGGGATTATTATTACTATAATAATTATCATTGCTGTATTTAACCTCTTAGAAAATCCAGAAAATCGTCAGATTAGGCAATTAGCTGAAAAGCAATTGCGACTATTTTCTAGGGGATATAGTCTTAATGCTATTAACTGTGAGGGTATTGATATTAATAATAATGGCTGGGTTAACTGTCGAGCTAATAATCGAAAAGGGCAGATTGTTTTTCTTGAATGTCCCTATAATTCTGGGGAGCAAGAATGCCGTTATCTAAGCAAAAATTAACGATTTTATCCTATCGTAAAATAAAAGGTTGCCCCTTTTTCTGGGACACTTTCTGCCCAAATACGCCCTCCATGACGATGAATAATACGCTGTACAATAGAAAGGCCAATACCTGTTCCCTCAAAGGCTTTTTGAGAGTGTAATCGTTGAAAAGCCCCAAAAAGTTGGTCGGCATATTCCATATCAAAACCAACCCCATTATCAGAGACAAAAATAGTGCCATCTTCTAAAGAATCGATCTTAATTTTAATAGGAGTACGTCCCCGACTAAATTTAATTCCATTCTCTAATAAATTGACAAAAACTTGTTGTAATAAAGCAGTCTCTCCTTGAACTGTAGGCAATTTTCCAACCTGAAATTCAATCTTATTATCCGCAGAAGAAACTAAACTAATGGCAGTTTTTACCACAGAATTAAGATTTACTGAACGACAGACTAACTCATGCCGCCCTATCCGTGATAAGTTTAGTAAACCGTCAATTAAATGACCCATTTTTTCACTACTGTTTTCGATCACTTCTACATAATGAAGCACTTTGGGATCTTGCAGTGCATCACTTCCTGCAAGTCGTTGTTTGAGGGCATTAACAAACCCATGAATATGTCGCAAAGGCGCACGGAGATCATGAGAAACAGAATAACAGAAAGAATCCAATTCTTGATTAGTGACTTCTAATTGAGTAGTGCGCTCCATTAATACTTGTTTTGTCTTCACTAACTCAGTAACATCACGGGAAGTTCCCAGAAGGGCGTAAATGTCTCCTTGAGGGGTTTTCAGGGGAATTTTGTAAGTATCAAAATGGCGATCGCCTTCAGGCAAAGATATGGTCTCTTCTAAATGGAGGGTTTTTCCTGAGTTAAACACCTGTTCATTTTGTTCAGCAAAATAATTAGCCATTTCCAGGGGAAAACACTCAAAAATTGTTTTTCCTTCCACCTCAGAGCGACTATCAAAACCGATCCCTTGAGCAAATAGCTGATTACAAAAATAGAGTTTCATAGTGTTAGGCTCTACCACAAAACAGTAGTCAGGGAGAGTATTCAATAACATTTCTAGTTCTGCGGTGCGTTGTGCCACCCGTTCTTCTAATTGAAGATTTTGCTCCGCCAAGGCCTCATTTAAGCCTCTAATGTCCTGCTCAGTTTGTTTTCGTCTTGTAATATCTTCAGCTAAACCCGTGACACGAATAAATTCCCCCGATTGATTTTTTAGAGGAAAACCCCGATTCCTGATCCAGCGTCTGCTTCCATCAGGTCGAATAATGCGATATTCATGGTCAAAACCCGATTGAAGAACTGTTTTGCAAAACTCCATTTTAATTCGTTCCTGCTCCTCAGGATGAATGGCCTTTATCCATTGCAGAGGATTTTGATACAATTCTTCTGGTTTAGTTCCCCAAATCTCTTGATAAGTTGGACTCACATAAATTATCCTATGATCACTCGGATCTACTGTAGAAATATCCATTATCCAAAAAACTTCACGGATGTTTTCAGCTAGTTGACGAAACCGCTCCTCACTCTCTTGTAATGCTTTTTCTGCTTGTTTACGCTGAGTAATATTGCGGACAATAGTGATAATTTGTTGATTAGAAAAAGGCAATAACCGTGCTTCGTAATATTCCTCTCCTGTAGACATTGGTAAAGAGTATTCTACAGAGACTAAACTATTTGATTTTAATACCTGAGAGATGGCTTTTTTCCAGTCTTGAGCCACCCGCTCAGGTAAAACTTCTAACATGGGTTTTCCTAAGAGAAACTCCGGTTTAACATAAAGTTCAGAAGTAGAAGCTCCTCTATATTCTAAGATGATACTCTCTGAGTCCAGGCGAAAACATAAATCAGGGAAAATCTCGAAAATAGCCTGTAGTTCTTGTTGCTTTTCTTCCAAAATTTCTTGATATTTTTTAATCTCTGTAATGTCTCTACCTTCGGGAATTAAAAAAATCACTTTTCCTGTTTCATCTCTCAGAGGTTTAAGGGAAAAATCAATATTATACAGTTGATTATTCTGATCAAAATGGGTTGTTTCCAGCCGGACAATTTTCCCCTTAGCAGCTTCTTTAATACCTTCTTTTAATTGAGTTTTAGCCTGAGAAGAATGACTCCACCAAGGAGTATCCCAAAACCTTTTCCCAATAACATCTTCCCGTTTGACTCCCACAAAATCTAAAGAAGTTTCATTGGCTTCTATTAATGTACCATCTAAGTCTAGTAAACCAATAAATTGAAAGGTTTGATTGAAAATTGCCCGAAATTTTTGTTCATTGTCTTGTAAAGTTTTTTGGGTTTTCTTTAGTTCCTTTATTTCTTTGAGAAGTTGACTATTAAGCTGCATTAAAGAAGGCGATCGCCTCATAATTACTATAATAAGAAGAGCAAATATAATGCTTCCTACTATGCAGATTATTTTCCAGTCAAGATCCCTATCTCCATATCCGTTAATATAAAATTGTGAGTTTAGCAATAAGTTTAAAAAATATTTCATGGTTATTTTTTAGGGAATTGTCAACAGTAAAAAGACGGAATTAATTTTTTTATTTTCTCATTTAATTTCAGTTAATGAAACCAAAGTTTTTAGGAACCTGTGCTCTTCATCACAGTTATTTTTATGTTATTAAATTTTAAATATAAATGAGTGTTAAATAATTTTAAGTTATTGAAACTTTTTGTTTAATCTTTGTACAGGGAAGATCATGACCATAGGGAATGCCACACGAATGTTACTTGTAGAAGATGATCCTAATGATATCGAGTTAATTCAATTAGCTCTAGAAAATTATCATTTTGTTAATCAAATAGATATTGCAGAAGATGGAGAACAAGCACTGCAACACCTATTCGGGACTGGAAACTCTTCCTCCATACCAGAGCTTCCTCGACTGGTATTATTAGATTTAAAATTGCCCAAAATTAATGGAATTCAAGTCTTAGAAGCAATTCGCAGTGATCCCCGTACCCAAAAAGTAGTGGTAGTTGTCATGACATCTTCAGCAGAAGATAGAGACTTAGAAGCCTGTTACAATTTAGGAGTCAATAGTTACATTGTCAAACCCTTTGAGTTTCAACAATTTGTGGAAACTGCTCGACAAGTCGGATTTTATTGGATGATGTTAAATGAACCTCCCCACTAATAGCGGTTTTCAATTGGGTGTATCAATATTTTAGTTAATTTGATTGTGGGGACTGTGGGAGGTGTGGGGACTGTGGGGGGAATTTTTATTTTGATCGTTAGTCTATTGACATGAAAACTGCTCTAAAGAAGAGTCAGTGGCTTAAGAAGTCTAACCATTAAGTAACAATATAGCGTAGTATATAGGGGTGAATAGTAACTAACAGGATTCAGCTCAAGAATCCACTCACTTCAGGGAGTGGATTGTCAACAAATCGTACTCTCAAGAGAGTAAGAGTTTATGTTCCAAGAAGCTTGTCAATCAGAATTTTCCCATACTGATGTTAACCCCTCACTACATCTGTTGCTGGTTGAAGATGTCCCTGAAGATGTAGAGTTAATTGTTCTCTATCTCTCAAACGCTGATCTTAAATTTACCTATGATATTGCTGAAAACGCAGCTATCTATCAACAAAAACTACAACAAGAAACCTACCATGCAGTTTTAGCGGATTATCGTCTTCCTGGATTTAATGGTTTACAAGCCTTCAAAATACTACAACAATCAGGGCAAAAAATCCCCTTTCTCTTAGTAACAGGGAGTTTAGGCGAAGAAGCAGCCGTTAATTGTATCAAAGCAGGGATTACAGACTATATTGTTAAAGATAATTTATTACGCTTACCGAATATCCTGATGCGATCGCTCGAAGAATTTGCCTTGCGTCGGGAACAACAACAGGCAATGATAGAACGGCAAAAGGCAGAAACCGCTCTCAGAGAAAGTGAACAACGGTTTCGCGCTTTGATTGAAAATGCTACAGATATTATCTTCATTCTTGCCCCAGCTGGTCATTTAACCTACGTTAGTCCCTCAGTGGAACGGATTTTAGGGTATGCTCCCTCCACCCTTATTAGTAAACGTTTTTTTGATTTAATTCATCCAGAGGAACAAAAAACCATTCTTGATTTTTTTGAGCAAATTAGGGATCAACCCAACCGCTCTCAACCTCTTCAAGAATTTCGGGTTCGCACAGAACAAAATACTTGGGTGATATTAGAAGCGATCGCCAAAAATCTTCAAGATGATCCTGCGGTAGCTGGATTTGTCATCAACGGTCACGATATTACTGAACGCCATCAAACAGCCGAAAAACTGCGATATGATGCCTACCATGATAAGTTAACGGGTTTAGCCAATCGTTCGGCCCTTTTACAAGCATTAAAACAAGCCATTCACCAAAAAAAACGGCGCAAAAAAGACCACTTTGCCCTTGTTTTCCTCGACTTAGATAGCTTTAAAAAGGTTAATGATGGCCTGGGACATTTGATGGGGGATCAACTCCTCAAAGAAATGACCAACCGCTTACAAAAGTGTCATCGAGATGGGGATATTCTAGCGCGGTTTGGGGGAGACGAGTTTGTGTTTCTGCTCAAAGATATCCAAGAACCAGAGGAGGCCATTATCGTTGCAGAACGTATTCATAAAGCCCTGCAGCTTCCCTTTCTCTTAAATGAGCAAGAAGTTTTTACCTCTGCAAGTATTGGTATTACCCTAAGTGCTGATCATTATGATCATCCAGAACAAATGTTACGGGATGCTGATACAGCTATGTATTGCGCTAAAGCTCGTGGCCAAGCTTGTCATGAAATTTTTGCTCCCACCATGCACGTATGCGCTCTCAAACAATTACATTTAGACAGTGATCTCCGACAAGCTATACAACGTCAGGAATTAGTAGTTTATTATCAGCCCATTTTTGCTCTCCACACCCAAAAAATTGTGGGTGCTGAAGCTTTAGTGCGTTGGCAACCCCCAGGAAAACCCCTGATCCCCCCTAATGATTTCATTCCCTTAGCAGAAGATACGGGATTGATTATTGACATTGATCTCTGGGTTCTCAAATGTGCTTGTCAACAATTATACCAATGGCAACAAGAATTTAAAGATTCAGCCCCTAAATTTATTAGTGTCAATCTCTCTGTGAAGCAGTTTTCCTACTCGAATTTAACAGAAAAAATTGCTAATATAGTCAGAGAAACCGGACTACCAGGGCAATGTTTAAAAGTGGAAATTACGGAAAGGGTCTTCCTCGAAAATTCTCTGGAAGTGTTAGAAATATTATCCCAATTACAACAGCTAAATATTCAGATATGTCTTGATGATTTTGGGACGGGGTATTCTTCTTTGAGTTATTTACATCGTTTTCCTTTGAATAGTTTAAAAATTGAGCGTACTTTTGTTAGTAACTTGGGAAAAACTGAAAAAAATGATGCTATTGTCCGTATCATAGGTACCTTAGCTAGTGAACTTGATTTAGGTTTAATTGCTGAGGGTATAGAAGAGAATTTTCAGATAGAATCACTCAAAAAATTAGGGTATCAATGGGGACAAGGTTATTATTTTTCCCCGCCTGTTAATTATCACTCTTTCAGCAATTTATTGGAGCAAAACTAGATATTATACAAATCCATTTCTATTAATTTTATTAGTTTAAAACCCTGGAATTTTATACCATTGCCAAAGTGTTTTCCCAGGAAAACTACCGTCTCCAAAAGCTGAACCTGAACCATAGATAGGTAAATTAGTTGTCTTTAGTAATAAAAATAATATAATTATAAGAGCAAAAACTTTTAAGTAAAAATAAGGTAACTTATCAATTAAAATACTGAAAGAGAAAGAAACTATCCAAAATATTAAGCCGTAAATTCCAGCATAAAAAAGCGCAATTAATCCGAGTGGTAGACCAGTAAATAAAAGAAAAAGTCCCCAGAAAATTGTCGTAATATTAGGAAGAATTATGATCAAAATCAAGGCGAAAATATAAGTAGGACATAAAAAGTTAAACATTATCCATAAAATCCAAGTGATAATAGAAGGTTTAAACCGGAGAAATATAAGGTTAATAATAGATTTTAAAATGTGGATCATTGAGTCAAATAGGAATAGTATAGCACTACCTACTAAGGAATAAAGACTATTTTACTATACAAAGGTTTCAGCTTTTGCTAATGTCCTAATATTAATGAGTAGTGCTATATATTAAACTAGACAATATTCCCTATGGAAACAACAGCAGATTATACTTGTGCATTTTGTGGAGAAACTAATACAACCTTTATTGATATTAGTGCAGGAAACTATCAATCTTATATCGAAGATTGTCAAGTATGTTGTCGTCCCAATATTCTTTATTTACAAGTAGATGAAGATACCTTGGAAGTGACCCTAAATAGTGATTATCAAGAGTAGAGATATTAGCAAACAACGAATAATAAATGAGGAATAATTATTCATTGTTGAAACATCTCTACCTAGTTTATTTGGTTATAGTTTGTTTCGCATATTTGCTTAATAATTGAGAAATTTCTGGGTTATAAATTCTGAGATAATTCCAATAATTACCAAACACAGATTCAACATAACCTTTTGTTTCTCGGAAGGGTATTTTTTCCACAAACACATCAGGATCACTCACCCGATATTTCCTCACCCATTTCGATACATTTCCGGGTCCCGCATTATAACTAGCAATAGCCAATAAAGAATTATTGCTATATTCATCATGGGTATAATTTAAGTACCAAGTACCTAAATTGACATTATCATTAGGATTAGTTAAAGAATAATCTTTGAGATTAATTTTATTAGCTACCCATTCCCCTGTTGCTGGCATGACCTGCATTAAACCTGTTGCCCCAACCGGAGACTTAATTTCTGGTTCAAAACGAGATTCTTGACGCATTAAAGAAGTAACTAAAAGGGGATTTAATTGACGACGTTGTGACCAATCAGTGATAGTTTCATAGAAAGGAAATGGGAATAAAGCGTGCCAATATTTATCCGTTTTTCTGAGTGCTTGCCATTCCTTTTGCTGTTGAGGATCATCCTTTTTTTGCAGTCCCCAAACCTGATTAATACCTTGAAGATTTTTCCCTTGAACTAACTTTAATAAAGCATCCGTAAACCCTTGATTAACTGTTAGTTGTGGACGATCGCTTATTTCTGCCTGAAATAAGGTAATAGCATCCCCATCTTCCCCTAAACGATATAACTCCTTAAACATTTCCGAACCCGCAGGGGGAAGGGGACGCACCCTCGGTTTATCCAGGGTTGGCAACACTTGACGCACATTATTAAAATTGCCCACATTCCAACCTAATTGAACCGCAGCCCGCCAAGCATAGTAAGATTGAGGATGACGGGCCACAACGTGCTCAAAAGCCGATTGAGAGTCCTGAATGCGTCCTAACTTTTGCGCCCATTTACCCACCCAAAAAGCAGCTTTGGGAGCAATAGAGCTATCAACATTATTAGTGGTAATGGGTTGGGCCCAAGTCCAAGCTTTGAGTGCGTCCCCTTGCTCTGCTGCTTTTTGAGCAACCTGCCAACGATATTGGGCAGTTGCCTCAGCCTGGGGATACTTAGATAGTAAGGTTTGACGAACTTGGGCTGCTTCTGCCTTACGGTTCAACTTATCCAGCAATTTAGCCTTATCTAAAAGGGCTTCTGGGGCTTGTTCTGGGAATTTTTGAATAATTTGGTCAAAATAACTGATAGCCGTCTCAGGGGGTGATAACTGTGCCAGGCGTTTGAGAGCAGTAGCGGTTTCTGGAGCATCAGGAAAGCCAAACATTAACTTTCGATAAGCTGCCATAACCGTCTCTTTATTGTTACCCTTTGGTTGTACCTGTTGTCCCCTAGCAATGCGATAGTAATTTTCTGGGGTTTTGGGGGCTTTTTGGTAAGCTAGAGCAGCTTTGTAATACTCATTGCTTTCCCAATAACCATCAGCAATCATTTGCCAGTCTTCGGGGGTTAGTTCTCTGGAATAGCTGTTAACCAGGCGATCGCGGATAGTATTGGTTTGTCTGTCATGGGCAGCATATTTGGCCAAAGATAATAATAACTGAGGCTGTTTGGGGTTTTCTTTTAATCGTTCACGGATCACCCCTTGAATGCTAGGATGTTGGGGAAATTCTTTGATTCCTTGATCCCAATATTGGGGATCATATTTGCCCAGTTGATACAAAGCTTCTGCCGAGGCCAATGAGTCAGGATAAGTTGCGATTAGTTCGAGCCAAGTTTTCTGGGCTAAGGTCTGTTCATTGGTTAATTCGTATCCTCGCCCTCGTTTTAAGAGAATATAGGGAACGAGGGTAGGATATTCCTTTTCTAACCCTTCTAGTTGCCGTAAAGCGGGGCCTCCTTCATATTTTCCCAGAAGATCATTAGCTAATAAATAACGAGCGCGACTCCTTTCTAGAGAAAGAGTAGGCTCAGAAGCAATTTCTTGGAGTTTTTGCTGCCGTTGTTCGGGAGGAAGTTCTGCTAAGGTTAAGACAACAGAAGGTTTGCTAATATCTTCCTGTAGGGCTGTTTCGATCTTCGCCTGTTGTCTTTCTTCCATCCATTCTACAACTCTGGGAGTGAGAACAACAGTGCCGAGGGCACCAAGTAACAATACAGTAGAGGCAATAACAAGGGGACGTTTATCTTTAAGCGGCTTGAGCATTCCATTCCTACAAACAACGGTTTAAGTATCTATTATTACGCCCTTGGGTTTAGTTTGGCACGTTTGGATATAATCTATCTGGATATAATCGATCAATTTCTTGTTGTTCAAGTTCCCTGAGATCGATGACAGGATCTTGTTGATTTAGGGTTTCAATGCGGTTAAGATAGGTGTCACAGTTGGGGTTGCGCGGTGGGGGAGGAGTAGTGATAGTACGCTCTAAACAAGCTCTTGCCGTACGATCCCGATGAAAATTTTGCAAAATCTTTTCGGGGGTTTGAAAATATAATTGGCGATTATGACGCATATCTTCCCTAAACCTTTCTGCCCCACAGTTTACGGTTCCAGGGATACATTGTCTGGGGGGAACCGAAATATTAGGACCAATATTTCTCAGTTGAGCATTGCTTTTAACGGGTATCATTAGGCTTAGTCCTGTTGTTACCAGAGACATAAGCAGAAGACTGGGATTAATTTTCATGGAATGAGCTTCCTAGAATAATCATTAATTCTGTTTTAATTGATATTTGTGATCTTATCAAACCTGAGTTCGATACATTTGTGATACTAGCAGCTGATTCTTCCCTGACTTTATTCTGCTGTCGTTTTTTGTTGAGATACTGCCAATCTTGAAGTACAGGATTATCTAAAGACAATTGGTTGACAATTCGTGTAAAGTTCTCTCTTGCCTCACTAGACAGATTATTGTTAATCGCTTGTTTTCCCAAACGACTAATGGTAGGAAGACCTCTTTCAATTAACAGTTGAATGGAATCGTCGCAAGGAAGGAGCTTAATTTGACTTTTCGCAATCCAACCAGCGAGGGGAGACTTAATCTTAATCCAACCTTTTTGTTCTGATACCGTTTGGATTCCCGTACCTGTCACTAATACACCTAATATGTTAGCATTTAGGTTGGGTTGTGAACGAACATTGGCAATAACCATCAGGGGAAATAACTGTCAATTTTTGGCAGTTTGTTGTCATCTTTAAATTTGTTGACTCCGTTTATTGTACCTCACAAATATGGGAACTGCTCTTTCTAGCCTTTTGCCTTTTGCTTTGCTAAAACGCATTTTAAATGCGTTTTAGCTTATAGAACCCATTTGGGATCTTTTCAAGCAACCAATATTTGATACTACGCTTCGAGGGACAAATATATTACAAGTGGAGCAGTAGTTTCTTAATAAATATCTTATCAATAAGAGGACTTAAACCTTGATTTGATCTAGTTTTGCTAATTCTTGTCACCCCGTCAACCTTTCAAATATTATAAATAGTGACTCCTATAAATGTTCCTTCGTTGATCCCTAAAATTTAACCTGAGATTGCTCAATTTGTCGAACGGCAGTCAAAGCAGAATAACTCACCCCTGCGGTTCCCTCCCCAGGATGGGTGGAGTCTCCCACTAACCAGAGATTTTTGATGGGCGTACGAGTTGCTATACCAAAAGGACCAAAAGTCGAAACCCGTTGACCAATACCTCCCACAATACCCTTATCTCTAGCGGTAAAATGGGCAAAGGTGCGAGGGGTAGCTGCTTCTTGGTGAATGATAGTATCTGAATTTAGCTGAAAATAACTGTTTAAACGGGCGATCGCTTCTTGGCTATATTGTTGTTTTAATTGTTGATATTTTTGCTCACTAATATTTGACCAGATCTGAGTATCGGTAAAACTAGAAGCGATCACTGTTGCTTTCCCCTCTGGGGCCCTGCCATCTCCTGGTTTACTAACTGAGACAAACAGGGAATTATTTTCCCCAATAGGTCCATCATAATCATAGAAAAATTGTAGATGAGGAGGACAATTTTCAGGAATAGCTTGACGCGCAACCCCTAAATAAATAACAAAAGCTCCAGATGCTTCGGGGAGTTTCTCCACCCGCTTTTGATAGAGATTTAACCAGGGTGTTGCCGGAGTGTCAACCATTGTCACTAAATTCTGTACAGGGACATTAGCAACGACATGAGCGGCTTTTTTGCTCAAAGTTTCCCCTGTTTTACGATTATAGATTATTACTTGAGTTTCTTTGTCATTGATAACCTTAATTTTTTCCACATAATGCCCCGTTAACAGCTTTCCCCCATGGTTTTCTAAGGCTTCTACCAGGCGATCGCTTAATACCTGCATACTGCCCTGGAGATGATATAACCCCTGGGGTTCTTGGGATACCCCTAAAGCAGTGGCCGCGTATAATAAAGCGGTTTCATCAACCCCAACTTGAGAATAAAGCTTTAACTGTAAATCTAAGAAAGTTTTAAGCCGTTTATCTTCATATAACCCATACAGTCTTAAAACATCCCCCACCGTCATTAAAATGAAGGGAATAGTGATCAGTGTATCTAACCGTAGCGCAATAGTAAGCTGCCAAATATCCCAAAAGTTACGAGGGGGTAAAATAGGATCTCGGCCTTGAAACTTCCAACTCCCTTGGAATAATTTAGCCATTAACTGCCAAAAGACTTCACTTCCTGGGAACTGTCGCTGTCTTTCTTGTTGCCATTTTTGGGGATCTCGCCAGACATTAATGGGTTGGGTTTCCCCAGGTAAAAAAACAGCACAAGCGGGGTCACAAGGGGTCACAGAGGGTAATTCTACCCCTAATTCCTCAAAAATGCGTTGATGAATGCCTCCAGGTTCTAACCCTGCTACTTGGGTTGCTCCCACATCAAAGGTAAACCCCCGACGCTTGAAGGTTGAAGCACAACCTCCAGGAACATAAGCCTGTTCATATACAGTTACATCATAGCCACGACGGGCTAATAATGCCCCTGCCGTTAATCCGCCAATTCCTGCCCCAATGACAATAATTTGTTTAGACACTTTAAAACGTTTATTATAAAAATTCTTTAGATTATACAGAATCCTATCAATATAGAACCTTATTGACTTTTATTATTCCTGACTCCCTATTGCCCGTTCCCTGATTTCAGCAAATGTCAAGAGATTCGTTAGAATGGAACATAGGAGTAGCTAACAAGTCATTGAAAATCTAAGACACTCTAATATAAAACTCTATATGATTAAACCCCGTTTCAACTTGGATTAAGTCTCTAATATCAGCACCTAAGCTATTATCATAAATTAAGCTTAATCTTCCAACATGAACACCTGTTATTGAATTTTCCTATTTCTAGAAAGCTAAAAATCTAACCTAAGACAAAATGACCACAGATAACATACGACTACGCAACGAGTTTATTAATACACAAGTGATCACCCGTGAGGCCGGTAGAAAATTAGGGGTTGTTAAAGAAATTTTAGTCGATATTGATCAACGGGAAGTTGTCGCCCTCGGACTACGGGATAATATGCTTTCCTTATCAGGTATGCCTCAATATATGTACATTACCAGTATTCGTAAAATTGGTGATGTCATCTTAGTGGATAATGAGGATGCCATCGAAACCGTTGATATTGATCTTTACTCTCCTGTGATCAATTGTGAAGTAATTACCGAAGCGGGGGAACCCCTGGGCCGCGTCAGAGACTTTCAATTTGACCTCGGAACAGGAAAGGTTTCTTCTATTATCATCGCTTCTCTAGGCTATCCCCAAATACCAGATCAAGTCCTCAGTACCTATGAAATTTCTATGGAGGAAGTGGTTAGTAGTGGCCCTAACCGTTTAATCGTCTTTGAAGGGGCAGAAGAACGGTTAACACAATTAACCGTTGGTGTGTTGGAACGGTTAGGGATCGGTCGTCCTCCTTGGGAAAAAGAAGATGAAGACTATATCTATTCTCCCCCAACAGCAAGGCCAGAAAATCAGTTAGGCACTGGTATTCCCATTAAAACTCCTGTAAAAGTCAAACAACCTGTCAGGGAAGAGCGTTGGGACGAGGATACCTGGGAACAACCCATCACTCCCCCTCCCCCTAGACGACAAGCTGAGTCTATTCGCTATGAAGAATACGAAGATGACTATGAGGAAGATAACTGGGGAGAAGTACAGCGAGAACAACCTGTTTCCTATGAGCCTCCACGTCGAGAAAAAGAATACGAATATGATGAGGTACAGGGTGATGTTTGGGATGATGATATTGAACCCGAACCCTATAACCCCCGTCCCGTAAATATTCCTCAGAAACAAAAGCAAGCTGAATATTACGAAGAAGAAGCGTGAACGACCCCAACGCTCATCAAAGATTATAGTTGGGGCTTCCAATCTCATTGGGGGTTGCGTCTAAGAGGCAAGAAATCTTACCCCCTAGCCGTCTTAAACCCCCTCCATTGGCAGTGTCCCTAGTGCCGCTACGCGGAAGTCAGAAGTCAGAAGTCAGAAGTCAGAAGTCAGAAGTATTGATTGGTAAGGCTTTGAAGATTTTGTTACTGGCGGGTTATTTCCGCCGCGCTGCACTAGTCCCTAACGACAACAGTTGGGCATTGCTCAGTGCAACTATCCGTAAGGCTTCATTTCTAATGTTTATTGAGATACCTAATCTTCTTCTTCGATCTCTTTTTGCAATTTTTCGAGTTCTTCTGGGGTCATTTCTTCTAGGCGTTTTTGCAAGACTGCGTCTTCGTAGTCTTTGATTTGTTGATTATAAGTCATATCTTTGTTAGCCACTCGGAATAAATAGCTTAATGTCCAACCCACTAACCCTATGACTAACAATGCTTGACTCCAAACCCCCGCCGATAGGCCATCAAAACCCACTGCTTGAAAAATGAGGTAAATAACACCACCAGCAGTAAATATCCCTAAACTAATGGTAATGACATCAATTCGTCTCATAATGGCCTATGGCGTCTAGTTTGTTAAATTCAGTCCCTATTGTCTCTGGTTTAGACGTTAACTTGACGGCGTTTAGGGCGAAAGTTTAAAAAGGGACTTAATAAGAGTACACCAGGGAAGAAGAAGAACATCAGAAAGTACATAAAACTGCGTTCAAATGAACTAGCCACATACCAACGACTATTAAGGTAGAAATATACTAAGCCAGGCATTACTAACAAGTAGACAACACTTAACCCTAAATACAATAGAGCAACGATCAGTGTATCTTGAGAGAGTGAGGCAATAATATCAATGATAGTATCCATAATGGCAGCAATTGGTGATTATGTAAGCTTCCTTCTATGGTAGAGGTTTTTTCTGAAATAATAAACCCCTGGTTTTTGCTAAATGATTATTCCTTAGTTTTAGATAAATATCTTCAGAGACGGTGATAACACAGCTATGAAAAAGGAATTTATAATAGTAATTGAATCAAAAATAACCCTAGAAAAATTATCAGCATGGTCAAAATAGCCATAATCATAACTTTGATTTAACATCATTAATGCTAATTTAGTTAATCTAAGGAACATAATGTTTCAATTATACGCCATTAAAATAAGATACAATTTTAAGAATCTCAGTTTAAGATAAATCAACGCTGATGACTAATAATAACCATCGCGCTTATTGGCGTTCAAACACCCGTTTAATTCGTAATTTGCTCATAGTTTGGGCAGTGGTTTCCCTTGGTTGTAGCATACTTTTTGTACAACCTCTCAATACTATTATATTGGGGAAAATTCCCTTTGGTTTTTGGATGGCGCAACAAGGAGCAATTTTTGTTTTTGTTATTTTAATCTTTGTTTATGCTATGCAAATGGATAAATTAGATCGTAAGTTTAAAGGGAGAGAATAATTATGTCTGTTGAAGCTTGGACTACTATTTTAGTGATCATTTCTTTCATTATTTATCTATATATTGGTTGGCGTTCTCGTGTCAAAGATAGTAAGGGTTTTTTTGTGGCAGATCA
>JAAUYB010165443.1_pt1 | contig 16702 bp, 10 predicted proteins | sample 7278071 | NCBI WGS metagenome assembly JAAUYB01 (sample SAMN14350121, study PRJNA611818) | marine sediment metagenome | isolation source: surface marine sediment (1.8m) | place: French Polynesia: Moorea | collected 2018-08
AACGCGAGAGAGGGGGTCGCCCCGGCCAACCGGACTTTTTCAGCGCGAGAGAGGGGGTCGCCCCGGCCACCCGGACTTTTTCAGCGCGAGAGAGGGGGTCGCCCCGGCCACCCGGACTTTTCAGCGCGAGAGAGGGGGTCGGCCCCGGCCGACGCCGTTTTTCTCAGAACCTCCACCCCTCGCTTGTGAAGATTCCTCCGGACTTTGTTTGAGCCGAAACATGGATAGATTCCGCATGTCCGCCTAATTTCGCCGTGGCGAAATGTACGGCTTGCAGCCCGCGAGACGCGGACGCTCCCGGGAATACCTCATAGTCGGCTCTTGGGGAACTTCGGGAATACTTATCGGCTCCCCGGGCATGCACAAATGGCCAACGTTGGCGATTTCTGAAGCGGGCGATTTGCTTCCGACACATAGACCTGGTCAATCATGCGGTAGGTAGACCTCGAAGCGGGCGCCCTCCGTTTGTCTCGCCCGGGCTTTGATGTGACCCCCGTGTTTTTCCACGATGCGGTAACTGGTGTACAAACCCAGGCCGCGGCGACCCACGCCCTTGGTAGTGTAGAACGCCTCGAAGATTTTTTCGGTGTCGCCGTCGCCGAAACCCCGGCCGTCATCGTCGAAGCGAAACACCGTCTCGCCGTCCAGGTCCTCCACCTCGATTTGGATATGCCCCTTGGCAGAGTCCGGGTTGTCCTGATGCTTGTCCCTGATCGATTCGCAGGCGTTGAGGATGATGTTCAGGAACACCTGGTTCAGCTCGGCCGGCCAGCAATCCAGGACCAGTTTCTCCTTGCCGGACAGATCGATCGTCGCGTACTGCGCGTATTGGGAACGCACCAGGTTTACCGTGGAGCGCAAGCCGTCGATAACATCGACGCGCTTGCGTTTGGCCTGGTCCAGGCGGGTGAACAGGTGCAGGTCCTTGACGATGCCGCCGATGCGTTCGCTGCCGCGCTTGATGGGGCCCAGTTGCTTGTCCAGGCGGTTGCGCCATTCCACGAACGAGTCCAGGATCTCCTGGTCGGCTTCATCGCCGCCGGCCAACTCCATCAGGAAGTCATAGAACCGGCGATGCTCCGATTCCAGGTTTTCCGCACCGATATAGATGAAGTTATTGGGATTGTTGATCTCGTGAGCGATGCCCGCGGTCAGGGTACCCAGGGTGGCCATCTTCTCCTGGAGGACCAGTTGGTTCTGGGTGCGCAGAATCTCCTCGTTCTTGCGGTTCAGTTCGCTGGTGCGTTCCACCACTTTGTTTTCCAGGTTCCGGTTGATGTCCAACAGTTGCAAATGGGTGTGAACCCGGGACAACAGCTCGTTTTTGTCAACCGGCTTGGCCAGGTAGTCGTTGGCCCCGACCCGGAAACCGTCGATCAGATCGGCAACCTGGGAACGGGCGGTGAGGAACAGGATAGGCAGGTCCTGGACGGAGTACTTGCGCCGCAACGACTCACAGACCTGGTAGCCGGACATGCCGGGCATCATCACATCCAACAGCACCAGGTCCACTTCGTCCTGATCGACCGCTTCCAAGGCTTGCTTGCCGCCCGCGGCCTCCGTCACCTTGTAACGGTGCAGTTGCAGATGGTTCAGCAATACCTGGCGATTGACCGGTTCATCATCCACCACCAGGATGTGGAAGGACTGGTCCTCGGCGGGTTCCGGCGGGTGTTGCGGGTGATCCTCGTGATGCGGGGCGGGCGCTTCTTCCATCAGGCGCAACATGGGCTCTTCCGCGTTCGGTTCTTCCTCGGTCAAGCCCGGACTGTTTTCGCCGGCAACGGGCAGCGAGAAATAGAAGACGGAGCCCTTGCCCGGTTCCGATTCCAGCCGGATGCGGCCGTCGTGCAATTCGAGCAATTGGCGTGTGATGGTCAGGCCCAAACCGGTGCCGCTGTACTCGCGCGACAGGGAGCCGTCGGCCTGCTGGAACGAGTAGAAGATGGATTCGTGTTTCTCGGGCGGAATGCCGATGCCGGTATCGCGCACGGCCATGGTGACCTGATTATCCTCATTTACGGCAGTGACGGTAATGGAACCGCTCGGCGTGAATTTGATGGCATTGCCGATCAGGTTGTAGAGCACCTGCTGCATACGGTCCTCGTCGGCGGGCACCGCGGGCAGGTCCTTGGGAACACGGTTCTCCAGGGTGACGTCCTTGCCGATGATCAGCGGTTCGGAGAGATGCATGACCACATCGGTCAGGGCGTTCAGGTCCACGGGGCGCTTGCGCAGGTGCAAGGTGTGGTTCCTCAGTTTGGAGAAATCCAGGATGTCGTTGACCAGGTGGGACAGCCGTTTGCCGCTGGAGGTAATCATGCGCAGGTGATGGTAGGTGCTTTCGGGCAGCTTGCCGGTAGCCCCGTCGATCAGAGATTCGGCCAGGCCGATAATGCCGTTCAGCGGCGTGCGCAACTCGTGCGAGGTATTGGCCAGGAACTCGTCTTTCAGTCGATCCACCTGCTTCAACTGGACATTGACCTTGTTCTGATAGGCCAACTTGCGTTGCTGCGCCCGAACATAGGCGAAGATGATCCCGCCGAGAGCCAGGACATAACCGATCCTGGCCCATAGGGTAGCCCAGATCGGCGGCTTGACGATCAGCTTCAGGTGCGCCTCTTCCGTGCTCCAATCCCCGTCTCCGGTCGCGGCGCGCACCCGCAAGACATAGTCACCCGCGGGCAGGCGGTTATAGGAGGTAAAGCGCTTGCGGGCGTCAGCATCGATCCAATCTTCATCCGAGTTCTCCAACATGTACTGGTAGCGGTTCTTGCCGGGATTGGCGTAATGCAGGGCGGCGAATTCGGCATAGAGCGGAAAGTCTTTTTGCTCCAGAACCAGTTCATCTTCCAGGTGGATGGTGCTGGGGGGAACGCCGTCCGGTTCTCGATTGGCCAGGCGATAGTCCGTAAACACCACGCGGGGCGAGGTGTTGTTGTACTCAAAAGTGTCGGGCTCGAACAGGGTGAAACCCTTGCTGCCGAAATAGACCTCCCCCGGCCGCGCGGGGTTTTGGAACAGGTAATAAGCTGAACCGGGCACGCCGTCCCCGACGCCGTAGCTTCTGATCGCATCTTCTATTGGGTCCAAACAAGCAAGACCGGCTTGGGTACCGATCCAGAGCCGGCCGCGGTTATCCTCATGAAGGCCGAAGATGGAATCGCTGGGCAAGCCGTTCTTGCTGGTGTAGATCGTTTTCACCGGCGTCGTTTGGTCCGGATTCAGCGAGGTCATCAGGTTCAGGCCGCCGCCGAAGGTTGCCACCCACAACCTTCCCGCCGTACTTTCGTAGACGGTGGTGATGTAATCGCGGCTCAGGCTTCGGGCATTTCCGGTATGGGCTCGGTAATGAACGATAGGGTCCTCCGGGTCCTCCATGCGCACCAGGCCCGTAGTGGTGCCTATCCAAAGAGCGCCGTCGCCGGTTTCCGCAATGGTGACGATCTGGCCGTCACTCAAAACATCCTCGGCAGAGCGAGCGGGTGCAAAGCTGTCCTTGTCGAGCAGGTGATGAAAAAGACCTTCCCGGGTTCCGATCCACATGCGGCCCCGGCTGTCTTCTTTCAGGCTGAGCACCCTGGCGTCCGCCAGGCCGTTGGTTCCCTTGGGCGTCCACCGCGTTTCCCCGGTTTTTTCATTCAGGCGTTTCAAGCCGTCCTCCGTACCGATCCAAACCACTCCCGAGGTTGAACGGTGAAGCGCCAGGATGTTGTTCTCCCCTTCCGAATTCGTCATGCGGCCGATATCGATGCGTTGTAATCGCCGAGTTTCGGCATCGAAACGGTTGAGACCGCCTTTCGTCCCGATCAGCACGGCACCGCCTGTCCCGGGCGTAAAACAGGAGATTTCCTCGGACCAGAGATCGTTCTCGCCCACATCGGTATAGTGGGCGAAACGACGGGTGAGGGGGCTGTACCGGTTGACGCCCTGAAAGGTGGCGCACCACACGGCGCCGAATCGATCCACTTGAAGATCATAGATGGTGGACGAACTGAGGCTGTGGGGATTCAGGGGATTGTGCTTGAAAGACTCCCAACCGCCGGCTTGCGTGTAGTGGTACAAACCCTCGGCGGCACCCACCCACAGCCCTTGCTCGGGAGAGTGGTGCAGGGCGTAAATTGTGGAGGCCACGGGCCAGTTTTCCGCGCCGATGTCATTTGGCGCCAACGTGTTGGTGTTGTAATCGAACTTGAACAGGTTGCCTTCATCGGCGACCCAGAGATAACCGCCCTCATCGTACTTCAAAAATTGGATCTCGAGGCTGTCGTCGATCCCGGGAATACGGGTGAAGCGGTCCGCCTTCTTGTCGTAAAGCGCCGGCCCGCCCTTTCGCGTGGTGATCCAAAGACGACCCTGATCATCGTTGGCGAAACCGGAGACATTGGCTCGCTTATCCCCGCTTTCATCGTCCAGGTAGCGGGACCAGGTGTCGTCGCGAGGATCGTAGCTGCAGGCGCCGTGTTCGGTCCCGGCCCAGATTCGGCCGTCGGCATCCTCATGGAGGATATTCACCCCGGAACCGATGATTTCGTTAGGTGTGCCCGGCACGGCTCGATAATTGGTGAAGCAACCCGTTTCCGGTTCGAGCTTGCTGATGCCCTGTTCCTTCAAAGCCACCCAGAGATGACCGTTTCGATCTTCCACGATGAATAGGCTGAAGTTGGCCATAATACTTTGAGGGTTATCGGGTTCGTGAAGGAAGGGGAACAAGGTGTAACCGTCGTAGCGATACAGCCCGGTGTTGGTGGCGAACCACAGGAAATCATAGCGATCCTGCAACACGAAAAAGGTTTCCGAAAGCTGTGCGCCCTGATCGGTCAACACCTTCTCGAAACGCACGCGCTCGCCGCTCAGGCCGGGGAACAGGCATATGGCGCCCAACAGCAGGATGCCGGCTCGGAAAACTGCCGGAACGGTCGGACATGGAACCCTGCCGGATCGGGACCGCGATCCGTCACCAGTCGATATTTCCGTTTCCATTGGCAAAGACTTACCCCGCATATTTTATTTGCGCTTCGCATTTCCCCCAAGTTCGTATATTACCTTACTTTTCCTATCGGTTCCAATAAGATAAGTAAGCAGTGCGGCAACACTTAAAAACAGCGGCCGGGTGAGAGGGTTTCGCTCTTTCATACCGATTCTCCAATACCAACCGGGATAATCGACCCTGCTCGGGCATGCTACAATTACCCGATGTCAGTCTGATGAGGAGAGTCTATGTCAGAGATCCGACTATCTCTTCTTCAAAGCGCCGAAATGGTGATCCCCTGTGAGGAACTGGAGCCCGCATTCGATTTTTTTACCGAGGTTTTGGGGTTCCGTGTCAACGCCGTCTTTCCTGCCGACGCTCCGGTGATAGCGGAAATTCAAGGCTACGGGCTGCGGCTCAGGTTGCAGGCGGGCGCATCCGGTTCTCCCGGAACCATCCGTCTCTTATGTAAGCGGCCCGATGAGGTTGCCGCCGGCGAGCGAGTCTTGACGGCGCCCAACGGGACCCGCATCGAATTGGAAGACGCCGACCCGGCCCAGGCCTTGCCGCCGGTAAATCAAAGTCTGATCATTGCGAAAATCGACGACAACGCCTCCTGGCATCAGGGCCGCGCCGGGATGATGTACCGCGATCTCATCCCCGGTCGCCAGGGCGGGCGGTTCATCGCCTCGCATATCCGGATTCCCGACGGAGGACCGGTTCCCGATTACGTCCATTTCCACAAGGTCTACTTTCAAATGATCTATGTGTACAAGGGCTGGGTGCGCGTGGTTTATGAAGATCAGGGGCCGCCGTTCGTCATGCGGGCCGGGGATTGTGTCTTGCAGCCGCCGCGCATTCGCCATCGGGTTCTTGAAAGTTCCCCCGATCTGGAAGTCATCGAGGTGGGTTGTCCCGCCGAACACGAAACCCTTGCCGATCACCAAATCACCCTGCCTACGATCAGTTTGAACCCGAACCGGGATTTCAGCGGTCAGCGTTTTGTCTTGTACCGGGCGGAGGAGGCGCAAAGACAGCCTTGGATCATGGACGGTTGGGAAGCGCTGGATACGGGTATCGCCGCGGCGACCGACGGAGTTGCGGGTGCTCGGAGCGTGCGGCCGGTCGGCGAACCCTCGAAACAATACCGCGCCCATGACGGCGAATTTTTATTTTTCTTCGTCTTGACCGGAGGGATGAATCTGCATCTGGAGAAAGGAGAAACCCAACAAATGACGGCCGGTGACTGCTGTGTTCTGCCGGCCGGTCTGTCCTTCGCCCTGACGCCGCGTTCCACCGACCTGGAGCTTTTGGAAATCAGCCTCCCCGGTTAGGTTACCGGGCGTGGAGCGTCGGGGGCCAGTTTGCTGATTACCTTCTCGACGATCTGCTTGCGACGCTCCAGACTGGGCCAGGGCTCGGCAGGATCGGAAAAAGCGCTGGGGCTGATATTGGGCGTATCGCCTTTTTTGGCCTGACGGGCCAGGATGCCCAGCAGGAAATTGGGACCGTCGAAGCGCTTCTCTTCCAGCAGAACCCACTGTAACAGTTCGGCCAGCTTTTCCCTGCTCCGTTGGGGCAGCTTCAGGCAATCGTTCACCTCGGCTACATGGCTTTCGTAATTGTCGTTGAGATTGTGGATGGCCCAGCCGGTCCAGCGCGAAATCAGTTGTTTGTGCAGATTGGTTTCCGGGTTGGACTTCCAGAAGGAAACCGTGCGGTTGGGCATATCCACATGCCAGCCGCTGATGGGAAAGGACTCGGTCCATTCAGTGGTGTCCAGGGTTGATTGTCCGTGTTTGTCGATATACTTGGTCAGCCTGGGTCCCAGTTTCAGGTAACAGTCCAGGTCACCGGACAGGGGGAACAATTGGGTGCGTCCGCTCAGGTCGGTGATGCTGCCCACCAGGTTCATGCTTTCGCGATATTCCGGCGGGGACAGGTCCTCCTGAAGGTTCCAGTCGATATCGATATGGTCGCTGTACAGGTCTTCCATATCCTCGTAACCGACATATTCAGCCAGGTCCAGGACGCCGTTATAGGCGTATTGAATGGTCCAGCCGGGCCAGGTCTCTTTCAAAGCTTCCAGGAACAGGCGACGAACGGGGAGGTCGGTAGCCACATAGCTGCAACCGTAGACGATGAGGTGCTGCTTGTAGCGGTCCATCAGCACACCGCCCTCGCCCAGCACGCAGTCCTGCCAATCGTCGGGCTCTACCTCGGAATGGGCGCGAAAGTACTCCAGGGTCTGTTCAGGACCCCAAAAGATATCTTCCGGCAGCATGGTTCCGGCCCAGTGACTGTAGAACAGGCGGTAGCCTTTCTTCTCGATTAAAACCAGATTGGCGCGATGACCCAAATATAAACTCCTCAACAAGCATTACGGCAGAAGATCATTATAACCGTCAGATTCCCGCTGTCGGCACATTTTCTAACCGGTGTGGATGATTTAGCGATCTGACTTATCGGTCATCGTGCCGCGATCTCTCTGAAGAAGGCGTTTTGGATGAGGGCCTGACCGTTGAACAGGGCCATGCCGTCCAATACTTGCACACCGGCCTCGCGCGCCATGGTCATCACCCGGGTTTCTATGGGATTGTAGATGGTCTCTACCAACAGCTTGAGGCCCTCGGGCATCCGCTCCAGGGGGGAAACGTCCTCGTAGGGCGCCATACCGGCGGAGGTACACTGCACCACCACGTCTGCACCCGCCTGGTGTCGGTCTTCCCAGGCAAGCTCGCTGACGTCGGAACCGAGATCATCGGGAACCCGCCCCGGCGTCCGGTTGCAGATCTGACAGGCAAGGCCGCCCGCGATACAGGCGCGAACTACCGCCTTGCCCAAACCGCCGAAACCCAGGACGCGTACCGTGGGGTTGTCGCCGGCCTGCTTCAGGATGTCAATGGTTGCCAACAGGTCGGTATTGGCGGCCCGCACCCGCTCGCCCCGAAACAACAGTGTGTTGACGGCGCCCAGGTTGCTTGAGTGGGGATCGGCGAATTCCGTCGCCCGGCTGAAGGCAATCTCCTTCATGGGTTTGGTGACCGCCATGCCGCGCAGTTCCGGGAAGGTGCGGCGCAGGGTTTGGAAATCGGCCTCATCAGCCGCGGGCAACGCCAGGAAGAGCGCGTTGGGCGTGATTTCCTTCAAGGGCCCGTTGTGATAGGCGGGCGACTTGGAATGACCGACGGGCGACCCGATCACGGCGAACAGGCGCATGGCCTCCGGATCCACATCCAGGGGTTTGTATACCTCATTGACGTCCTGAAGGGTCAACTGGCCCGGCGCCACCACTCGGGACGGATCGGGTGTCAGGAAGGTAAAGCTGCCGCCGTAGAGCAGGCACAAAACCCGTGAGGCCGCGAACTCGCCGCCCATATAAAAATGAACCAGCTCACGACCCGCGGCGCGGCGGTAGAAATCACGCTGCCGTTCCAGGTCCGCGGTCTCGCGACCGCTGCCGATGATCTTCAGAATATTGGCGTCCGTGTCCATGGCCCTGGTAAAGGCGTCCTTGATGCCCGCGTTATCGCCCAGTTCGTGATGGGATAAAATCACCTGGGCCCGGCCTTTTTGAATTGCGGAAATCTTGTCGGCAAGCTCGTTCTCGTCCAACTCCACATCGATCATGTCGAAGCCCGCCTTCAAGGCGGCGCGTCGCCAATCCCAGCCCATGGAGTCGCGGGTCTTGGGCTCGGCCTGACCCAGGTGCGGCTTGCTGCGCCAGGTGGCCAGCAGGGGTCTGTCGGTGGCGGCGCGCAGGCGGTCCCATTGCGGTTCGGCGCTGAAGGTGTCCAGGCGTATCTCGAAACCCACGTTCTCATGCTCGTTCAACGATGCGATCAGGTGGATTTGGCTTTCGGTGAGCGAATAACAATATCTCATAATGTCCCCTGTTCTTTCGATAAAGCACCAATCGGTTCGTTACCCGTAAAGGTTGACCCGTCGGCGCAGTTTAACACGGCCGGGGCTTTGAAAACTTTTTGCCGTGCAATCCGTTTCCCCGAGAAGGATCGGATTGATTCGGAAACAGCGAAACTACCCGTTCATTGGAAAAGTCCCAAGATGGGTTTGTTTTTTAAGGCTTAAATCTGATACGGTCTTGTTATAGAATGGAGGGTCTCGCCGAAAGGGCCCGTTCCGGCACTCATTCGGCAATGCCGTAGCCCCCGAACACGGTACGCAGAAGAGCCGAGAAAAACAGACGGCTGCCGATCTGCATTTGTTTCTTGTTAAGGAGTATACCGATGCCCAAATATTGCAAAGCCTATAAGCTCGAGGATTTGCGCAAGTTCTCCGGCTGGAGCGCCGCCGCGACCACTGCTGAAAAAGAAATGGAAGACAACGACCTGGCTTATGTCATGGAGTCGCTGAAGGTCACCAAGAACTGCCTGGACCTGGACAATGAAGAGGATTTCCTGCTGAACGATGTCAGTAACGAGTGGGAAGCATTCTGCAAAGAAGATCTGAAGTTCGAGGTGCCCGACTGGGAAGCCGAGTCCGAGCGTGTGCGTCAGCATCTGAAAGAACTGGAAGAAAAAGAAGGCAAGGAATCCTAAGCGAACCGTTCGCTTGACGGGTCTCGGAACGGTTGAAACCGGGGCCCGGATTTCCACCCCGCGACAAGACGCGGTCGGTGTTTTTTCTTGGTGAAGGATACCCATGAGCTTTCCGATCAGGCCCATCTACCTGTTGGCGGACAGTCAATTACTGTTCCAACCGCTGGACGGCGTCCCCCTGTTGGCGCCCATTTGCGGTGAAATTGAGAGTGAGCGTCCCAAGGGCGCCTATATCGGCGCCTCCAACGGCGACGATCCCGTCTTTTATTCCATTTTCGAGGGCGCCATGGATGTGGCCGGCATTCCCGAATGTCGCATGATCACCAGCGCCTACACCTCGGAGGACCGGGACTTCCTGAACGAGGCCGACCTGATCCTGCTGGCAGGCGGCGATGTGGCGCGCGGCTGGGACGTGCTGGACGGTACGGATATGCGCCAGGACATTATTCAGCGCTATTATGGCGGCGCGATCCTGGTGGGTATCTCGGCCGGAGCGATCCAATTGGGATTGGGTGGCCGGCCCGACGAAAAACCTGCCGATGAGGACGACCTGATCGAGACCTTCAAACTGATTCCGTTTTATATAGACGCCCACGACGAGGGCAATAAATGGCAACGACTGAAGAAAGTCGTGTCCGTTTCCGAAGGTTTTAGCAAGGGAATCGGCATCCCCAAGGGAGGCGGCATGATCTACCACCCGGACCACGCCCTGGAGCCCGTGCGTCAACCCTTGATCGAATTCGCCAAAGACGGTGACGATTTGACCGAAACCCTGTTATTCCCCGGCTCCGAGGAAGAAAGAGACGGCGATGACGCCGCGGCCGATCGATAAAGAAGAGGTAACCACATGTCTGACCCCAAGAAGAACAAATGGCTGAAAGTGTTTTCCCAGTCCGGCCACGCCGCCGTACGTTTGATCTGCTTCCCCTACGCGGGCGGCAGCGCGCAGGTTTTCAAGAACTGGGCAAAATGGCTGCCCAAATCTATCGAGTTGTGCGCGTTACAGTATCCGGGCCGCGGCTCGCGTTTCACGGAACCGGCCATTACCGACATGACGGAAATGCTGGACGCCCTGGAAGCCAACCTGACCGGCGTTTTGGACAAACCATTCGTCTTTTTCGGCCACAGCCTGGGCGCGGGCATTGCCTTCGACCTGACCCGCCGCTTGGAAAAAAAGGGATTCGAGCCCAAGTACCTGATTGTTTCGGGCCGCAACGCACCGCATGTCGAGGTGGACCGTGAAGAAGTACACAGCTTGCCGGACCCGGAATTCCAGGCCAAGCTGGCCGAAATGAACGGCACCCCGCAGGAAGTGCTGGACCATCCCGAACTGATGGAACTGATGCTGCCCCTGCTGCGCGCGGACTTCACCCTCTCGGAGACGGCGGAATTCGATAAAGAAACCAAGGTAAATTGCCCCATGGCCGCCTTCGGCGGTTTGAAGGACGAGGACGTGCCCGAGGAAGGCATCGAGGGTTGGGGCAAATACAGCGACAACTTCAAGTACCACATGTTACCGGGCGATCATTTCTTCCTGGCCGCCGAACAATCAGAAGAAGCCCTCTTACGCGGCATCGTGGGTTATATCACCAAATAAAAACCCGGTTCACAAACAAAAGCTATGAGGTATTCCCGTGCGCGCCGGCAGCAAGCCGAGATTCGCGCCACGCGAAGCGAGGCGTTTAATGGTCCATCGGTGTGCTGAGGCGCTTTAACGGGGTTGTCATTGGTTGTGTCGGAAAAGCCGGCATCAAAGAATCCGTTCTCATTCCTCGACCCGGAAAAGTCAGGAGCAAAGGATCAGTCCTCATTCTTCGACCCGGAAAAGCCAGGAGCAAAGAATCGGATCTCATTCTTTGCGCACTGAAAAGTAATGTGAAAGAAATCAGTTGTGGTTCCTTGACCCGGACTTTTCGGGAGCAAAGAATCAGATCTCATTCTTTGATCCTGAACTTTCGGTGCGCAAAGAATGAGGACTGATTCTTTGATCTCCGACTTTTGGAATCGAGAAATCAGGGCTCATTCCTCGACCCGGGGCATCGAGCATCAACCAACCAGGCAGAAATATGAGGTTCATCTTCTCAAAGGTCGCGTATTCGGCTGTATCTGAGTATCTGGTTGTCAAACCCGGAAAACGAGTTGTTTCGGGCCGAAAGCATAAAAAACTCGCCGATCTCGACTTGGGTGTGACCCTGGAGGGATTCCCTCAATTTTTACAGAAACTTTTGTCCAAGATTTTGACGATTTTTCGTATGTTGTAGGTAGGCGGGTAAGGCTCGTCCTTATTATTTTGCTTATCTTTATCGCTATCTATATTTCGATGACCTCATTCCTAAGATATTTACGCCTGTTTTTTTAAGCGGGAAACCGCATACCCGGGAATTACGCCGAGAACCCACTTCAATGAGAGGAATTTATGATCATGACCCGGTTGGCAGTCTGTGCCTTGTTGACCACAACCGCGGCAATTTGCGGGGGGGTCGACAATCCGATCGAACCCTCCGGCAAGCCCATGACCCTGCGCCTCACCGAGGATCTGCGCTTCGGCGCGGATGAAAACGATGAAAACTATTTGTGGGCCAATCCGGCCACCCTGATCAGCGTCGACAAGCGGGGCCATATGTTCGTGGCCGATCCCGAGGATTGTCGCGTTCTGGAATACGATTCCGGCGGTAAGTATATTCGAACCATCGCCACCGAGGGCAAAGGTCCCAATCAGTTCGAGTATTTGTTCAATTACACCATCCTGGCCGACGGCAGCGCGGTGGGCACCAACTCGCGCGGCGGCACCACGGCCAAGTTCTTCGACACCGATCACAACTACACCGGCTCCAAGGTGCTCAACTCGCCGGGCCGCTCGGTCTTCTACGCCATTCCCTCGCCCACCGGGAAGAGCTATGCCGTGCTCTTCAAAGAGAGCAAGGCCGAGAACCCCGTGTCCAAGCTGAAGACCGGCCTCATCGACACCGACTTGAACCTGATCCACCAATTTTCGGCGGTCGACCAGATGACCTTCAATCCCGGTCGTATGGAAGATCCCGTCTACATGGGCGAATTTTTGACGGATCAACTGAAGGCTTTCTTCGGACCGATCGGCGTCTTCAACTACGACGCCGAGGGCCGGCTCTACAGCGCGGTCAGCACTGAATACAGCATTACCCGCTGGAGCGCCGACGGCAAAACCAAAGAGCTGGTGATCAACCGCAAGTACAAGCCCGTTGCCAACGATGCCGCCCATCGTCGCGCCCTGGTCGAGGGTCTGGTCGAGGAATACCGCGAGATTCCCGTTCTGGCCCGAGTCTTCAGCGAAAGCGTGGTGCAACGGTCCGTGGAACGCGCCGAACTCGCCCCGGTCAAGAACCCCGTTTTCGGCCTCATTCCCATGGAGAAAGGCCGGCTGCTGGTGGTGCACGATATCGACATGGCCTCGGGCAAAAGCCGCGGGGACCTGTTCAACGCGGACGGCGTCTACCTGGGCTGGGTAGAACTACCGGACCACGGCATGATGACCCACTTCAGCGGCTTGTTCTACCCGCGCCTGGTCTTCCGCAACGGTTTTGCCTATACCTTGCACACCGATACGGACGGTGATAATCAGGTGGTTCGCTATCGCTATGCGATCGAACCCCGTTAACGTAAACAGATCGTAAAACCGGGCCGATCAGGCCGCGGTCATGACCACTTCACACGATCTTTTGCGCCTCTGGAAGGGTAGAGTGACTCATTTGCCGAATCCGGGATCGAACCCTGAATCACCAAGACCAAACACTTCCGTTTTCCGGGGCCGACGGCGCCGGACCCGCCTTCCCAATCACCCAAAGTCGTAATCGGCCTGACAGGCCGCGATCGTGTTACTTCGAGATTTACCACGAGGTTACCCATGCTGACAGCCGGTGCTACCGATGAACTGATCCGTATCTCGGACATTCGTTCCAACAACTTACCCCCCTCGATTGCGGAGCATATGGATGCCGTGAACGAGGTTCTGGACTGGTCGGAAAATTACCTGTGCAAGCCGCATCCCGAGTTGGGACGCAAGGGTTCCGTCTGCCCCTACGTCAAATCGTCCATGAACAAGGACCTCTTCTTCATGTCAGTCTACCCGCACAAGGTCATCGACCGCAAGGAGATCGCGCCCATGATGCGCGAGTTCGGCGATTTCTTCCTGAAGGCCGAACCCACCGACGGTCCCGAGGCTATTTTCAAGTCGTTACTGGTAATCTTTCCCTACGTGGGCTGGAAAAACGCGCCTGAAATTATCGACGCCACCCAACGTGAACTGATCGAAGAGTTCGCGCCCAAGGGCATCATGATCGGCGAGTTCCACCCCGCCACCCCCAACAAGGTCGGCCTGTGGAACCGGGACTTCCGACCGCTTTACTGTCCCCAATCCATGTTGGTGATTCGTCACATGGTGCCAAGCGACATCCTCTTCCTCAAAAATAACAAGGTAACCAGCCGGGCCTACATCAAGTACTTCGGCGAAAAAGCGCCGCCCGCCATGGCGCCTCATTTAGCGGAAGCAATCGCGCGTTTCGATCTATAATGTCGGACTTGCAAACGCCCGATCATAGATCCTATACGATTCATCCATAACCCGAACGGCCGAGGACGGAGCGGCCTCGGTGTCACCGACCACTTTCATCCGGGAGGTCACATGTCCACACCTGTCTTATTGCGGGGGAGCGGTTGCTACAGCCGTATTCCAGCCGTCGGCGAAGCGGTAGACGCACAGGATATTCGAGAAGCCGGTTCGCTGGTCCACATCCTGCGCACCCGAGCCGAGGTCCAAGCCGGGCGTCGCGCCTATGTATTCTTGAGTCATCGGGGAGCGAACGAGCGAGCGGTCGGCTATGCGCAACTGGATTGCCGCGCCCGCGTCGTCGCGGGTTGGCTGCAACGCCGGACGCAACCCGGCGACAGGGTGCTGCTGTTCTTTCCCCCCGGTTTGGATTATGTGGAAGCTTTCCTGGGCTGCCTGTACGCGGGCGTGATTGCCGTACCCCTCTATCCACCGCGCGCCCGTCAGAAGCTGGAACGGGTGGCTCGCGTCCTGGAAAACTGCGGCGCCCGCCTGGCTTTGACCACCGCCGACCTGCGACCCAAGATAGAAACCTTCTTCCTACAGGCTCCGCACGCCCCCGAGGTACACGCTACCGATACCGTCGACGACGCCGCAAGCTGGGAACCGCCTCAAATTCAGCCCGGAACCCTGGCTTTTCTGCAATATACCTCCGGTTCCACCGGCGTACCCAAGGGCGTCATGGTCACTCACGGCAACCTGGTCGCCAATGAAAAGGCAATCGGCGAAGCCTTCGGTAGTAATGACGGCGATGTGGTCGTCAGTTGGTTGCCGCTCTACCACGACATGGGTTTGATCGGCGCCGTACTGCACCCGCTCTATCGCGGCATTCCCGCCGTGCTGTTGACTTCCATGGACTTTATTCAAGACCCGCTCTGCTGGCTGGAGGCGATACACAAGTTCAAAGGCACCCTGGCCGGCGGTCCCAACTTCGCCTACGAGTTGATCCTGCGCCGCATGGACCCGGAACGCTTGAAAGGTCTTGACCTGAGCGGCTGGCGCGTGGCCTTCAACGGGGCCGAACCCATCCGCGCCGCCTCGCTGGGCAAGTTCGCCGAGACCTTCCGGCCCCTGGGTTTCACGCCGCAAACCTTCTACCCCTGCTACGGCATGGCCGAAGCCACGCTTTTCATGACCGGTGTCGAACGTGACGAGCAACCCGCCGTCCAATGGGCCGACAAACGCGCCCTGGAACGCAACTTCGCCGTTTGGACCCATCGCGAGGACGAGCACCTGCCCCTGGTGGGCTGCGGCCGGCCGCGACCCGACCACCAACTGCTGATCGTAGATCCCGAAACCGGCGAGGCGTTGGATCAGAACCACATCGGCGAGATCTGGTTTGCCGGTCCCAGCGTTGCCGGCGGTTATTGGAACCGGCCCGATGCAACCGAATACGCCTTCAACGCCCACACCGCCGACGGCGAGGGCCCTTTCCTGCGCACGGGCGACTTGGGTTTCCTCAACGAGGGTCAACTGTACGTCACCGGCCGCCTGAAGGACCTGGTCATCGTGCGCGGTCGCAACTATTACCCCACCGATATCGAGAAGGTTGCCGAGGCGGCGCACCCCGCCCTGCGGCCCGGCTGCGGCGCGGCCTTCTCGCTGGAGGAAGGCGGCGAGGAACGCCTGGTGATCGCCCAGGAAGTGGAGCGGCAACACGTGCGCAACCTGAACGCGGACGAGGTCACGGCGGCCGTTCGCGCCGCCGTGGCCGACGCCTTCGAGCTGCAACTCCACGGCCTGCTGCTGTTGAAGCCGGGCGGTGTGCCCAAAACCTCCTCGGGCAAGATCCGGCGTTTCGGCGCCCGCGAGGGTTATCTTCAAGGCGCCCTGGCCGTGATCGCCCAAGATATCGCCGAGGTGGCGGAAGACATCGAAATCCCGGATTTGGACCGGGCAACCCTCTCGACGGCCGAGGACCGCGCCGAACTGTTCTCCCGCTGGTTCCGCGGGCAGATCTGTAACACCCTGCGCACGCGGACCATCGACCCTAACCTGCCGCTGCCGGCCATGGGTCTCGACTCCATCGCCGCCATTGAACTACTGCACCGTTTGGAGAAGGACCTCGGTATCCGAATTCCCGTGGTCAAGCTGTTGGACAGTCCGCATCTGGCCGCACTGGAAGCCGCCTGCCTGGATGCCTTTGATCAAACGGTCGAAACCACCGGGGAAAAGCAAACCATACCGGATCGCTTCCCCCTGGCTCCCAACCAGGAAGGCTTGTACTTCCTACAACGCTTCGCCCCGGAAAACGCGGCCTACAACCTGCACTTCGCCACCCGTATCGAGGGCCTTAAAGAACCCGATCAGCTGCGCCTAGCCTTCGAAAAGGTGCTGAAAAGGCACCCTGCCGTAACAGTTCGTTTCGGAGAGGAAGACGGCACCCCATACCAGGAATTCTCGAGCGTGCATGCACCCCTGGGCGCGCACGCTTCCAGCGTGCATGCAAACCGAGAATCGCCCCGAGGGCGAGGCGAGGCGGATCGTGGCCAGGGAGAAATAAAACTTAACCGACAGCAAATGACCACCCCACGGAAGAGCACGCAGGATGCGTGCGCGCCCAGGGGTTCCACCTCGCCTCGCCCGGAG
>JAAUYB010073337.1_pt1 | contig 16697 bp, 13 predicted proteins | sample 7278071 | NCBI WGS metagenome assembly JAAUYB01 (sample SAMN14350121, study PRJNA611818) | marine sediment metagenome | isolation source: surface marine sediment (1.8m) | place: French Polynesia: Moorea | collected 2018-08
CCCAAAGTCTTGTAAGATCCAGTTGCCATCTTTTTTTCCTTCTGTCTGTCGGGGAACTTGATTATGGGTTTTATAGACTTTCTCTTCTATGGCCTCGGCAATGGCTTTAACTTGGGTACGGGAAAACCCGTTGACGATGACAAAGTAATCTGTTAGATAGGAGACTTCTGTGACTTTGAGTATCACAATGTTGTCTGCTTTGCGATCTTCGGCTGCTTGAGCGATGGTTGTGACGAGGGCTTTAATTTCGTTGTCGCTGGTGTTATCTGTCACTGTTAAGTTTCTAGGATGATTAGCGATAATATTTGTGGAATGGGTCATAAAGGTTTCCTATATATTGTAGCGATTTTTGTTGAAGATGACGAAATATAGAACATTCTTCGGAAGTATTTTTAATTATTTTTCACTATTTAGAGAATGATTAGTTTCTTTCATCTTTGTCTGTTGACTAACTACTGCGATTGACTTCTTCTTGTAACCAAGGATCAACAGCTTGTCCATCTTTGCGTTTTAATTCAATACTAATTAAGGTTTTTATATTAGAATTTGGGGGAGCAGGTTGGGAATGAAACAATATTTCATAGGCTTGGGGATCTTCATTTTGCTCCTTGAGCCAATCTTGAACTTTTATTGTACAAAAAAAGGACTGTCCTTGGTCAAACATTCGGGATATTTGCATTTGTAGGGTATGGGGATTAGTTCTAGCCATAGAATTTCATATTGTTCTTGTATCATGTTTTTATTTTAGCCAATTTCTTGATCTATATCCTGTGCTGTATTTTTTTTAACAAATGTTTAAGTTTAAGGATAGTTGTTGATTTTTGGGCAATTTTGTCTCTGTATTTTCGTTGATGCCATAGTTTCTAATGAAAATTTCTTGTCCTTTTTCTGCTTTACCTTGTTTATAATTATTCATTCCATATTGTAATTGCCAAGCAATAATTTTCGAGTCTTGAAAATAGTTTCTAATTTCTTCATTGTCATCATAAGTGATTAACCATTGATGCTGACATTGTTTCATGGTTTGGGCAAATTCTGCATGATTAAATGAGGTATGTAAGTTTCCCTGTTGTCCATATAATCTAGATTTAGTTGCTGTTAAGTAAGGTGGATCTAAAAAGATAAAAGTATCATTTCCTTCTTGTTTCACAACTTCTCGATAATCTAAGTTGGTAATGTAAATTTCTGGGAGAATTTTTCCGAGACTTTCTAAGCGATCAATGGATGATTCTGTAAATCTTTTATGAAATGCAGCTTCAGAAAATCCTCCTGATTCAACAGTGCCTGAAAATGTAATTCTATTTAACACAAAAAAACGCACTGCTCTTTCAAAGTGAGATAATGTTGTTACTTCAACTTGAGTTAATTCTGTAAATAATTCTCGTCCATCTCTTCTATTTAATTTAATTTCTCTTAAGGTGTTTACTAATGCTTGTAAATCAGATTGAGCATACTTCCAAAACAAGTATAATTCTTGGTTTAAATCATTGATCCAGATATCAATATTAGGATAAGTTTGTTTTAGGTAAATAAAGACTGAACCTCCACCTACAAAGGGTTCTCGATACTCAGAGAACTTTTTAGGTAGTTGCTGTTGTATTTTTTTTATTGCTCTTGATTTTCCCCCAGGATACCGTAATGGACTTTTAATCATGATCTTTTTAAATTCTTAATGTTTAGTTTGCTGTAATTTCAATACTAATTTTACAATTTTTTTGTGCTTCCAAATCTAATTTCTTTATAATTTTTATTTGTTTGTTATTAAATATTTGATTATTAGAATCAATAAAACATTCTAGTTTTTCTGAAGAACATGGCAAAATAATTGAATTTATAATATTTTTACCTGTTAACTTTAATCTGGTTATAAATTTAACCTTGCGCTCATTTAAGGATAATGTATCTAAATTAGAAAACAGAATTAATTTAAAAAGTCCATCTTGAATATCTGGTAATTTAGGTAAAGATTGTTGAGAAGCATTTTTAGATTCTTGAATAACATAAATATCATCTTTTTTTATGATTTCATCTGGATTTAAATAATATATACCTCCTAAATAATTTGTGATATTGAACGTTGCTTTATCTCCATCTACTAGATTTTCTAAGTAATGAGAAGTCATTGCTTCTCTCATGCTTGCATTTTCAGAATTTTTAAGGGAAATCTTTTTAAATTCTTCAAATTCATTAGTAATTTGTTGTAAGTAAATATCCATAGATTTTCGTGCATGAATTTGAATACCCGTTTTTTCTGAAATACTATCATAACAATCTAAAGCTTTACTAAAAATGTTTGTAAAATTGTCTTCAAATAAATTTTTATTCCAGTGCAGCGCACTTTGACGATAATTTAAAATTTCTTGAATCTGAGATTTAACAAAACTGTTATTAAATTTTTGATGAGTTATTTTTTGCTTACTTGATTGACCTTTTTTTTCGCTTTTTTCTGCTTCTTCGTAATAAGCTAAAACAATATATATATTTAATAAATTCATCCATGATATTGTAGAATATTGGATGCGATCTCTATCACCATCTTTTCCTTCATCTTTAATAACTGGGATAATAGTGATTATTTTAGAACTATTATATGTGTTATAAATTCTAGCAAAAGGATAACTTCTTGTTCTTTTGGGAGACACCCATTTAGAAAAAGCAACTTCTGCGTTTGAAGATTTTATAATACCATAACTATTAGCTTTATTTATATCAAAACTTTCCAGAGCAATTTTTTTAAGTTCTTCAGTTAAAAATGCTTGATAGCTAACATTTTTAATAAAACCTTTAAAATTTAAAATATTAGTCATGTTTCTATGTACTTTGAATTAGTCTGTGATCAGAGTATCACATAAAGTAGAGTTAATTGGTGAATTAACTCCACTAATATAGTTATCTTCATAGATTAGATACTCATAAATCTAAACTTAATTGAATGTGTTTGACAGTGTTTATTTCTGTTTCATTGTTTAACTTTGGTAAGAGATATTCTTCAAACCAAGGTTCAGAAGTTCCCGGAGATGTTTGATCTCTTAATAACCATTGTTGAAACACTTTTTCTCTGTCATCACTTGGGGTAAATACTTGATAAATTCTGGATCTTTTTTTATTAATTGTTTTCGTTCCACAACAAGTTAAACTATAGCCTATTTTATCTAATAGTCTTCTCACAATGGTAATAGGACTAGCATTTTTAGCAATGCCAATTCCCATAATAGTTTTAATATCATTCCTATTATTAATTGCTAAGGTTGACATTCTTAGTAGATCAGGATCAATATTGATTAATTGACGATGAATATCCCTCAATAAAATTGGAATTCCTAATACTTCCATAGTTCCTATAATAGCACCAAATTGACAACCATTAAAATCCGGTACAAAGATACTTCCTTGTCCTTGTTCAATTAATTTTTTTGCTACCATTGCATCTCTATCCGCTAAATAATTACGTCCTCTAGTTAAGAAATAATGTGTTCTTAGTTTCTGATACCAACCATCATCATCTAAAGCTACTAATTCAGAGGTAACAGGAACACAATAACGACGCTGTAAATCATATTTTCTTAGTTTTCTACGTTCTTTTGCCGTTTTGACTAAACACTTTTTTAATGCTTTATATTCTTCATCAGTTAAGTCATTAGCCTGAGCAACTTTTTCACAGTCTAACTTATAATTACTATCCCTAACTTCTTCTATAGTTGCTATTAATTTATTTTGTTTTTGGGATGGAAAATTATTTTTATGGGTTTGATGAGATATCTTTTTATATTTTTTGGTTTTACATGGTAAGTTTACTAAATGATTAGCTTCTTGAATAATGCTGATAATTGTCTCTCTATAATTGGTCATTTGAGCATTAACTCGTACTGCTATTTTAGCCCAACATAGTAACGACTCTGCCTGAAAACCAGTATCTAAATCATCTAAAGATTCCAAATCAGATTGTTGTAAAAATCTAATATTTAAGTTGGTTAAACGATGTCCTGAAGTCAGTAAATTAGGGATCAATGTTGCTCCATTCCCAACCTTATTAAACCCATAAGAAGCTAACCAAAGATAACGGGGAACAGTATCTCGTATTCGACCTAAAGATTGAACGACAGATGTAGGAGTCTGTATCCCCTGAGCAAGACCCCAAACTGATGTAAAATGACCCTTAATATCAATACTAACTCCTGTTTCAATAGCGGGACTGGTTAAAACGATATCATAGTCCAGTAAGACTTCATTAAGTTTAGTAATACATTGATAAGCATTATGATTAGGATCGGTTAATGATTCGGAATCAATGCGAAGAATTTTGGAATCAGGAAATTGTTTTTGTAGATAAGATTCTAAGGTTTGTGTTCCCCACTTACTGGTTAATTTTTGGGCAGATAAACAAACATAAGGTTTCCCTCCCTGTTGAATATGTTTTACTAAGTCGTTAAGAAAGCGTTTCGGAGTCGTTTCGGGATAATGATAACCTTCCCATGTATCTTTATAAGCTGCTTTCCAATAATTTTGAACAATAAATGGCTTTATATAAAGTCCCGATAAAGTGACTAAATAGTCCAAAGAGACATCACTTAAATCTGCATCAGCTATAAATATTTTGCCCTTTCCTTCTAAAATAGTTTGTATTAACTTTTTGAAACACCTTAAAATAGAAACGCGGTTATTGGTACAAGTTTCTGAATTTAAACCATGCCAAATTACTTGTTCAACTTCATCAATAATAACTAAAGCATCTTGCCAGTCATCAGGATTAAAATTAGCCTGAGAATTTTCATGTAGAGAATCAAGACATAACCCATATCCTAATAGTGAATTAGAGTAATTATGACGAAACTCTGTAATGTAAGGGAGTCCAAAACGTTGACATAATTGTTCAACTAATTTAATGCGATGTCCAATCACTAATACTTTTTGATTATCGGCGATCGCCTGTTTAACAATCTTCGACAAAAATTCAGTCTTTCCTGTGCCAATACCAGATTTTATGCCAATTAATTTGGCGTTTTCCGGAATAGATAAAGTCGGGAGATAAGGGGTATTAACTTCAAGATTAGATTTATAGGTTAATTGGGTAAATTCTCTTGCTTTCCAAGTCTCCAATGACAAAGCTTTTTGGTAACATTCTTCAAAAGCTTTCTTCCCAGAATTAAAGAGAAAATCATCTACCCCTTTTCCTGCTTCCCTATTCCAATTAATGACTTTAACCTGACACCCTGTTTGAGTGAATAAATATCCTAATTTTTTAATGGCTTTATTAACTGCTTTCACTGTGTTAGGTTTACTATCTTGATCAAAAGTCAGATATATTTCCCGTCCCCCAATAGCTAACTTTTGTAACTGGGGAATAAGATGAGACTTCCCAACACGGTTTCCCTGTTCATCTTTTGGGGTTCGATAACCATTATTGATCCCCGGAAGAGCGATCGCCACATAACCTGCTGTTAATAATGCCCCTGCTTTTTTTGCCCCTTCTGTGATACAAAGGGGAAGGGAAGGATTATCAATCACCCATTGCCAAAATCCCCAATCTGATTGTGTCTTATCGACCATTTGTGAGGTAAAATTGAGCCGATGCTGTTGCGCTATAGTTTCCCATAGATGCAATGGTACTTTTAACGCAAATATACCTGTCTGGGTTTTGGGGGGATGTTCATACTTGATGGGTTTACGTTGATCATAACTAAGCCTTGGCTGTCTCGGCTTGAAACATCCCCAGAGGTCATCATCCCCCGTCATCACATCAACCCCTGAACACCACCAACCCCCTTGTTCTGTGTGTTGATAACGCTTTAGAATAGAGTTACTGATTCTGCCATCATTCCGTCTGCTCAGTTCGTCGGAATAGAGCAAATACTCTGAGGGAGAAGTCCCCTCTAAAGCAGTCACATTCAGATCTATCAGTTGCTGATCAACGCAACTATTTAACCATTCTTGTTGATGGTTCATACTATTTTCTCCCGGAAATTGAATCCCCAAAAACTCTATCTGTAGCGTTTGGATCTATCATCTTAGGGAAAAAACACTAAATATGGAAGATACAAATGAACTATTTTGTGAAAACGATGATAAAATGGTATTCATAATATAAGTAGTTAAGCTGTAGTTAAATGATGGAAAATTATTCCTCACTTAATCGTCGTTTTGGTCAAATTAATGCTGATTTATTGACTCAAATTAGAGGGTTATCTGTTGAACAATTAGAAGATTTAGGAGAAGCTTTATTAGACTTTCAAACTGAGGAAGATTTAAAACAATGGTTGGGTGATAATTAATAAATAGACTTCAGTATTTTTGAAACTTTTATGTAAAAAATACAAAACTTCTATATCAATCAAGTTATATGAGTAAATTAAGCAACTTTTTAGGACTGTGATAGTGTAGACTTCAATATTTAAGGTTAAATAATAACTATCTAAAACAGTCTATAGAAAAGTCTATGTCGTCACCATCCAAAAAAATATTATTTATCAGTAATGGCCATGGAGAGGATAACCACTCATCCTACGTCATTGAAACCCTATTACAACTGTATCCCCATCTAGATATAGCAGCAATGCCTATTGTCGGTGACGGTAACGCCTACCGTCGCTTAAATGTTCCCATCATTGGCCCCACCCAAAATATGCCCTCTGGAGGCTTTTCCTATATTAACCGTTTGCGTCTCCTCACCGACTTAAAAGCAGGGTTAGTTAGCTTAACTTGGCAGCAGTTACAAGCAGTGTGGCAATATGCCCCTAGTTGCGATTTAATTATGGCAACGGGGGACACCGTATCCCAAGGCTTTGCTTATTCCACAGGTTATCCCTACGTTTCCTTTATTTCCTGTTTATCTGCACTTTATGAAGGAACCCTAAAAGTAGGCCCCTTCATCGGCACTTTTTTGCGATCACCGCGATGTTTAACCGTGTTTACCAGAGATCCTTATACTGCCAAAGATTTAAAAAAACAAGGCATCAGCAAAGCACAGTTTGGAGGTATTCCTTCCCTAGATAAATTAACACCTACAGGCAAAGATTTACAACTAAAAGCAGATGTTCCCATGATCGCCTTATTACCAGGTTCAAGATTACCCGAAGCCATTCGTAACTTTAAACTACAACTCAATCTTATCCTAGAAATAATCAAAGTCATCTCCCCTGAAAAAGTACAATTTCGTGCTGCATTAGTACCCAAAGTCATGCAAGAAATAGCAGAAATAGCCAATAGTCAAGGATGGCAATATGAAGATAACAAATTAACTTATGAAACTGAACAGGGAACCGTAGAAATTTTCTGTTATTCCGACGCATTTAATGACATTTTACACAACTGTACCTTAATGTTAGGAATGGCAGGGTTAGCAGTGGATCAAGGTATAGCATTAGGTAAACCCGTCATTCAAGTACCAGGAGAAGGCCCCCAGTTTACCTATGAGTTTGCTGAAGCACAAACCCGTCTTATCGGTAGTTGCGCTCAAACTATCGGTAAAGGCCCCGCAACCCCTGAAACCCTCCGGGAAGCGGCACAATGTGTCGCTAAAACCCTAGCAGATAAAGCTTATCTCACCGACTGTATAGACAAAGGACAAGCGCGCTTTGGTCCTCCTGGAGCTTCTCTTAGAATTGCCAATTTTTTGTTAAGTTATTTAGGAGTCAATGAGGAACATTCCAGTATTTAGTTATCTTCTAATTAAGAAGAGTCCCCCAGAGGCAACTAAGGGACATTTTTAACAATATACTAATAGGAGTTTAACCCATGAGTCAAACACCCATAACAGTTACTTACTCGTTAGAAGAAGTCTTAAAAGAAATCAACAGTAAGTTAGATAAAATAGATGAGAAATTTGAAGCTAAGTTTGAAAAATTCGAGACTAAATTGGACAACATCGAGGAACGTTTCACCAAACTTGAAGTAGGCCAAGCCGAAATCAAAACAGAACTAAATTGAATATTTAGTTCTGTTATAATCACCTTTTAATAAATTCATAATTCTCATGAAAAAAAGATCAAATTGGTGGCAACTATTGCCTTTTTTAATAACACAATGGACATTATTAATCAAGGGGTTTTTATGTATTTTAGGCTTTGTTTTAGTCACTTTAGCTTTACCCTATTTAGCGGGACAAGTTTCTTTATATATTGGTCAAGGAAATCTTCAAGAAGTTGCCAAATGGTTAGGTTTAGGAACCTTGGCTTTTCTCATTAGAGGCATTTTTCAATATGGACAAAATATCTTTATGATTGATGCTTCTTTAGAGATGGTTTTAAATGTTCGCCAGAAAGTTTATGCTCATTTACATCAATTGGGTTTAGATTATTTTGAAACAGCAAAAACAGGGGATCTTACTTATCGTTTAACGGAAGATATTGATAAAATTGGAGAAATTGTTGATAAACTATCCCATCAATTTGTCTCTAATGTTCTGCAATTAATTGTGATTCCTGCTTATATGTTTTATTTAAACTGGCAATTAACCTTTGCTAGTTTAATTTTAGCCCCTTTGATGGCCACTTTGGTAGGGCAGTTTGGGGAGAAAATATTAATATTATCTCGTCGCAGTCAAAATCAAATATCTAACCTTTCCTCCTTATTAACAGAGATTTTTGGAGGTATTCGTGTCGTGCAAGCCTTTGCAGCACAGGATTATGAAGTGCAACAATTTGCCGAAGCAGCTAAACAAAATCGTCAGGCAAGATATCGGGCAGAAAAATTAAAAGCAACCCAATATCCGGTAGTGGGATTTTTAGAAGCAGTGAGTATTATGTCTCTCTTTTTTATTGGGGGCTGGCAAATTTCTCAAGGTAATTTGAAGTCAGAAGAATTTGTCAGTTATTTAGCGGCAGTTGCTATATTGCTTCATCCCATTGATTTAATGACCAGTAATTATAATGAATTTAAACAAGCAGAAGCATCCGTTGATCGTATTTTTGAATTAATGGCTGAAAAACCAACAGTTATTGAAAAAGAAAATGCCTTAACCTTACCAAAAGTAACAGGAAAAGTTGAATATTATGACGTTAGTTTTGCTTATAAATCTGATAAACCTGTCCTAAGAAATCTCAGTTTATTAGCAGAAACTGGACAAATTGTTGCTCTAGTGGGTTCATCAGGTGCAGGAAAAACAACCTTAGTTAACTTACTTCCTCGTTTCTATGATCCCCAAGATGGACAAATCTTAATTGATGGGATTGATATTAAAGATGTTACTCTGTCCAGTTTACGTCGTCAAATTGGGATTGTTCCCCAAGAAACTACATTATTCTCAGGAACTATTGCTCAAAATATCGCCTATGGCCAAGAAGAATTAGATTATGAAGCGATAGAAAATGCTGCAAAAATTGCCAATGCTCACTCATTTATTACACAGTTTTCCCAAGGTTATCATACTTGGGTAGGAGAAAGAGGTGTTAACCTCTCTGGGGGACAAAAACAAAGAATTGCCATCGCTAGAGCAGTATTATTAAATCCCCGCATTATGATCTTAGATGAAGCCACATCAGCCTTAGATTCTGAGTCAGAAGCATTGGTACAAGAAGCGTTAGAAAGAGTGATGGAAAATCGCACAGTTTTTGTCATTGCGCACCGTTTAAGTACGGTGCGTCGTGCTGATTGTATTTTAGTGTTAGAAAAGGGACAAGTGGTTGAGTCGGGAACTCATGATCAATTATTAGCAAAAGAAGGCCGTTATGCCAAATTCTATAAGCAACAATATGCCAAAGGTTCAGAGGAATTTTAAAAATCTCTTATTTTTTTGGTCATGATGCCAATAATTTCTGTATAAATAGTTACATTTTGTAAAAATAAATTGTAACTATTGCTACTATTTGTACAATAGAGTCATAGGAACTTGATATATAAGGAAAAGCAAATGCACATCAATATCCATGATCTCAGCAACTCGCAAAATCACGTTGTCGCCACCAACGGAACCCTAGGCAAACAAAAAGACAACCCCATGATGATTGTTCTTATAGTGGTTTTAGGTTCGTTTGTTCTGGGTTCGATTCCCTTAATTTATGGGTTTAACCTCGCTTCATCTTCAACTCAAGCTCCAACGGTTCCCCATGAAGGGACATTGTGGAGTCCTCTGGGACAATAGAGGCAACTGTTAGCTGTACCGCACAAGCTTTTAATTCTGGTTGCAAAGACGTGGGACAAGCATTAGAATGGGTCAAAGCGTTGGCTTCTGCATCATCGGCCCAAAGTGCGCCCCAGTGCATTGGCACAAATACGGTTCCAGGGGTGATCGCCTTAGTAATTTTTGCAGGAAAACGAGCAATTCCCCGATGAGATCGCACTTCCACCAGGGTATTCTCCTTAATGTTTAATATTGCAGCATCAAGGGGATGAATTTCAATAAAGGGGTCTGGGTGCATCTTTTGAATTTTGGGAATGCGTCCCGTGCGGGTTTGACTGTGCCAATGACCGTATAATCTGCCTGTGGTTAAAACTAAAGGATAAGCTTTATCTGGGAGTTCTGCCAGTCCCCGAGAATGATAGGCAGCAAACCTTGCTCGCCCGTCGGAGGTATGAAAGCGAAAATCAGTATAAAGTCGCTTATTAGTGCGGTTTTGTGCGGCTAACTCCTCTCCTTCCAGACAAGGCCAAGTATCAGGATAAGGCCATTGTAGGGGGCCATAGATGCGTAACTTTTCATGACTCAACCCTGATGTATCACAGGGACGGCCTTCTGTTATTTGTACAAACTCTGCATAAACTTCTGCTGAAGTTTTAAAATTAAACTGCTCCTCAAAGCCTAACCGTCGTCCTACTTCTGCAAATATTTCCCAGTCTGGCCTTGCTTCTCCTGGAGGCTGACGAAACTGAGGACATAAGGTAACTACTCGTTCCGAGTTGGTCATGACTCCTGTTTTTTCACTCCATTGAGCAGCAGGGAGTAAAATATGGGCATAAGCAGTGGTTTCCGTGGGATGATAAGCGTCTTGATAGACTGTAAACGGCGATCGCTTCAAAGCTGCTTGACTACGTTTAAGATCGGGCAGACTAACAGCAGGGTTAGTGGCTGCGATCCATAAAAAGCCCACTTCTCCTGCTTCTAAAGCGCGCATCATTTCCAACCCCGTTAACCCGCGTTGGGGTCTAATACTTCCGGGTGGCCGTTTCCAAAACTGTTCCATTTCGGCGCAATGTTGGGGGTTACTGAGGACTCGATATCCAGGTAAAATATTACAAAGTCCTCCTGCTTCTCGGCCTCCCATCGCATTGGGTTGTCCGGTGAGGGAAAAAGGTCCGGCCCCAGGTTTACCAATATCTCCTGTCATCAAATGTAAGTTGATCAGGGTGCGAACTTTTGCCGTTCCTTCAGAAGATTGATTCATCCCCATTGACCACAAGGATAACACCCTCTCAGACTCAGCCCAATATTTGGCCGCTTGTTGCAACTTCTTGACAGTAATACCACATTTACGGGCCACTAACTCGGGGGGATAATGACGGATAACCTCAGCATAGGCGGAAAAGTTTTGGGTACATTCATCAATAAAAAAGGTATCAATACGACCCCAACGCATTAATAAATGGGCGATACCGTTGAGGAGATCAATATCTGTCCCTGGTTTAATGGCTAAATGTAAGTCTGCTGCTTCTGCGGTTTGGGTGCGTCTGGGATCAACCACAATCATTTTAACCTTACGGTTCTTTTTATGATACACACGCAGACGGTTAAAGACGATGGGATGACATTCTGCGGCGTTTGTCCCGATCAAAAATGCACAATCTGTTAACTCTAAGTCTTCATAACAACAGGGTGGGCCATCACTACCGAAACTCTGGGTATATGCAGCAACCGCAGAGGACATACAGAGACGGGAGTTACTGTCAAAGTTATTGGTTCCCAGAAACCCTGTAAATAGTTTTTCGATGGTATAATAATCTTCAATTTGGAATTGTCCCGAACCGTACATACATAAAGCGTCTGGCCCTTGGGTCAAGCGTACGGTTTGAATGCGCTTAACCACAGTTTCTAGAGCTTCATCCCAACTGACACGACGAAACTCATCCTCTAAACTATCTCGCATCATGGGATATTTGAGACGATCTTTTCCCAGAGACTCACTGACGGTTGCACCCTTAACACAGACTTTCCCCAGACTAGAGGGGTGATTGCGATCGCCTCTAACTTGCCATATGGGGTTTCCTTGACTATCTCGGTTCACGGGTTTCCCAGGTTGGGCCGGGGGTAAGACTTCGAGTCCACAACCGACACCACAGTAGGGACAGAGAGTTTTAGTAGAATTTGTCATATTACAGGAGAAGAAGATAAGGGGTTAACAGTAGTCTAATTATTTATTCAAACAAGTTAACCAAGACTGGCAACTAGAACGAACAGCGAAAGGAGAATTAATCGTTATGCCACCAGTTGGGGGAATTAGTGGAAACCGAGAAGCTGATTTGATTAGTTTGCTTTGGCTGTGGAACCATCAAACTGGGTTGGGAAAAGTCTTTAGTTCTTCCACTAGCCCGTCCTGAAGCCGAGAATAATGCTTTATCTTGGGATAGAGCCGTTACCTTTGTGGTTAATCATGATATCCCCCATAATAAGGATTTCCGTGACTTGTTACTCGATCCAACAGATGAACATTTGGCTTATGCCTATATTTTAGGGAGAGATGGTGGACTTCCTTTAATTTACTCAGACCATAACGAATCAGCTAACACATATCCTGAAGATCGCGATCGCTGGTTTGATGTGTTTAAACGAGACGATATTAAGCGCATGATCCGCTTTCACAATGAGGTTCATGGACAACCGATGACGATTTTATCTGAAAGTGACTTAGTGCTAGTTTTCCGACGAGGAGATTCTGGTATTGTTGCTATTAATAAAGGAGGTTCTTGTACGTCCGTTGAGTTTAGCACTTCTGGCTTAAAAAAGCCTACTGTCTATCAAGATTTAATTCACAACAATCAAATGACACTTTGTGGCGATCGCTTTACGCTATCGATTAACTCTAGAACGGCTCAAATGTGGTTATCTCAATAATTCAATACTGCAAGTGGGCAACCTTAATTGTTTACCCACTGAATAATTTACCTTGTTTCAAGAAAACTCAAATTAACAAGGCAGTTCTGCATTGTTACGGGCATAAAACCACCAATTAACAATTAAACAACTGAGGTAATAGACAGCGAAACCATAGAGAGCATATTCAGGATGGCCTGCTTTAATTTGTCCCCCGAATACTTTAGGAATAATGAAGGCTCCATAAGCAGCAACGGCAGAAGTCCAACCTAAGACTGGTCCCGCTTGTTTCGCTTCAAAAATGATGGGAATCATACGAAATGTGGAACCATTACCAATACCCGTTGTGATAAAAAGAATTAAGAAAAGGATAAGAAAAGGTACAAAATAGATTTCTGGTGTTTGGGAAGCACTGGCTTGTTTGACATAATAAGCCACTCCTAAAGCAGACCCAATCATCACAATGGTATCCCAATGAGTAACATTAGCTCCACCCCATTTGTCCGATAACCAACCCCCAATAGGACGAATTAAAGAGCCCACTAAAGGGCCTAACCAAGCATAAGCAAAAGGGTTAATCGCATTGGGGTTAGCACTGCCATCAGGTAAGTCTCCAAACACCACCCGGATTAATAAAGGAAAGGCCGCAGAATAACCGATAAAAGAACCAAAAGTCATGGTATATAACCAAGTCATAATCCAGTTATGTTTATTCTTAAAAATCTTAAATTGGGGGCTCAAAGAAATATGAAAGGGTCTTTGTACCATACCCATAATTACCACTGTCAAAGCAATAGTAATAGGCAAAACAATCCACATATTAATGTTAACTTGCAGCAGCATATATAAGCCAATAGCTGCACTCAAAAAGCCACATAAAATGAGGACAAAAGACTTAACTAAAGCAGCAAGAGTTTCTTGATTACTTGACCCCACATCGGGACTTGCTGTCGGTAAATTATCCATATTTACCCAAGCATTAATAGCTAAAATTATTAATATGGGAACCCAAACTAAGCCACAATTTTGTAACCAGATTAAAGTTCCTGCGGCTTTCCCTCCTATATCCGTTGGTAGAGCTAGTCCTGAGCCACTTAAAGGACCAAATAAGGCAAAGGTCATAACAAAAGGTAATAACACCTGCATGACACTAACCCCTAAGTTTCCTAAACCAGCATTTAATCCTAAAGCTGCCCCTTGATTTTTCTTAGGAAAAAAGAAGCTAATATTAGACATTGATGAGGCAAAGTTACCTCCACCAATACCCGATAAAGCTGCTAAAACAATAAATACAGTGTAAGGGGTTTCAGGGTTTTGTAGAGCAATTCCTGTTCCTAAAGCGGGAATAATCAGTAGAGTCGTTGTCAAAGAAATGACATTTCTACCGCCAGAAATAGCAATCAAAAAAGAATTAGGAATGCGTAAAGTTGCCCCAGTCAATCCAGCGACTGCACTTAAATTAAACAGTTGTGCTGTCTCAAAAGGAAACCCTAAGTTTTTCATTTGAACTGTTATGATGCTCCAATAAAGCCAAACAGCAAAAGCACATAATAGACAGGGAATGGAAGACCAAAGATTGCGGTTAGCGCGACGAATTCCTTGCTCTTTCCAAAATTGTGTATCTTCGGGTTTCCATTGAACCACTTCTTTCATTTTTGCGTAGACTCCTTCCAGCTTCTTGATAGTTTTTGAAGCTTAGATAATGGTGATTAATTTGACAGACCACTAGAGAGAATTCTGCTTCTGTAGGAGCTTAGGAATATTAAGCCCCTAATAACCGTCTTAAGGTCTAGTAATAGGGTCAATAGACGAAGCACTTTCCATGACAGGAACAGGGGATATTACTGGATCTTCCTCTTCCCCTTCATGATGTTCTGCAAAAGAGCCTTCGGGTTCTTTGAGGATAAACCAACATAAGAAAGAGACAATAACCGCCATAGTACCCATCATTTGGAAGAAAGCCGTGTTTGCTTGAGCAATGATGGCCTCACTAGGGTTTGCACCCCCTCCTAACCATTCGGGTAATAAACTAAAGATGGTTAAATAAGCCACAGCACCTACATTTCCATAAGCCCCCACATTTCCGGCAACTTGTCCTGTAATACGGCGTTTAACCAGGGGAACAATAGCAAAAGTTGACCCTTCTCCGGCTTGTACAAAGAATGAGCAAGCCATTGTTAAAACAATCGCTAAAGGAAGCCACCAACCACTGCCAACGCTGCCTAAGAGGAGATAACCAATGCCCATACACAGGGTTAAGACGGCCATGGTATTCTTCCGACTACCTAATTTATCGGAAATTAAGCCACCACCTGGACGGGACATCAAGTTCATAAAGGCGTAACTAGAGGCGATCATTCCTGCTTGGGCCGGAGTTAAGGAAAACGTCCCTTCAAAGAAAGCAGGAAGCATAGAAACCACTGCTAATTCTGACCCGAAGTTGACCACATAGGTTAACTCCAGAATAGCCACTTGAGAGAAACGATAACGATCTTTTGCAGGATATTGCTTCCTACCCGTCATCAAGTCTTTATTGACCACCCAACAGTTATAAGCTTGGAATAGATATAACCCCAATAAACAAGCCCAAACGATGTACATGGTACCGCTACCGTAGAAACCTACTTTCTTTAGCCGCCAAGCTAAGACCATGAGAATGCCAGATAAAGGCGCATTCATCACCATTAAGAACCAAAAATCTCGTTTAGTGGTAACTTCAATACCTCTAGCACTTTTAGGCTTACGGTAGGTTTTCCCTGGAGGATGATCCTGCACATTGTTATAGTATAAAATCCCATACAGCGCAGCAATAATACCCGTTCCAGCGATACAAAGCCGCCAGTTGAGGAGGGGATCACCTGCGGGGGTCACTGCCCCAAAAGCAAACCATCCACCGATAACAGGTAAGGTAAAAGCAGCAGCAGCAGAACCAAAGTTACCCCAACCCCCATAAATACCTTCAGCGAGTCCTATTTCTTTGGGGGGGAACCATTCTGCTACCATACGAATACCAATGACAAACCCTGCTCCCACAATACCTAATGCTAACCTTCCAATGACCAACTGGGTGAAGCTTTGGGCAGTAGCAAAGATTAAGCAGGGAATAGCTGCATAGATCAACAATAATGTATAGGTAATTCTCGGCCCATATCGGTCTAGTAACATCCCAATAATAATCCGCGCCGGAACTGTCAAAGCTACGTTACAAATAGCTAAAGTCCTAATTTGACTCACTTCTAAACCGAAGTCAGCTTTAACCTGGGTTGCCAAGGGTGCTAAATTAAACCACACCACAAAGGACAAAAAGAAAGCAAACCAAGTCATGTGTAGGATCTTATACCGTCCCCGTAATGACCACATTTCTCCAAGCATTTAATCGTTTTCCTCTCAATGAAGTTAGTTAGATAAGATTTAAAACTTAGTGTGAAGTGAGGGAACAGGGAACAGGGAACAGTTTTAATTTTCTCCTGCTCTCCCAGTCTCCCAGTCTTCCCGCTCCCCCTTATCACTTCCGTTTTGCTCCGAAATTTTCGATTAAGATATCAGACAAAACAGGGATCAAATCATCGCAAGCAATGCCTTTTTGGACGCAAGTACCTAAATGAGCATCTTTACCGACTTTTCCCCCCATATAGAGGTCAACCCCTTCCACGGTTTTGCCATCTTTGCGAACTTTAGTCCCCATTAAGCCAATATCAGCTACTTGGGGTTGTCCACAGGAGTTAGGACATCCTGTCCA
>JAAUYB010136884.1_pt1 | contig 16694 bp, 13 predicted proteins | sample 7278071 | NCBI WGS metagenome assembly JAAUYB01 (sample SAMN14350121, study PRJNA611818) | marine sediment metagenome | isolation source: surface marine sediment (1.8m) | place: French Polynesia: Moorea | collected 2018-08
GGTTGGAATACCTAAAACCCACATGGCCAGGGCCATCATTCCCAATGGAAATAGATTGGGTAGGAAGATCACCAGGAAGTGTCGACCCTTGCCGAGGAGCAGAAACAGTAAAACCACGACAGCGCCGATGGTCAAGATCAGGCCTCGAAACAGCGACGCCAGTAAGTAGTCCTGGATTTCGATCACCCGAGCCAGGGTGCCCGTGAGGATTACCGGCTCCTGAATACCGGATGCCTGGACCACTTTTTCTATGTCGTTTTTCAATTTCATGAAGGCCGGACGATCCAGGGAATCCACCAGCAGTTGCATTCGGTAGAAGTCGGGCGATATAAACGGTTCCAGGACTTCCTCCGGTAGTTCCAAATCGGTTTCGGCCTCCTCGATGACCTTGGAAAAGCGGTACAGGCTGAAAAGATGGCGGATATGATCCAACTCCAGCAGCGGTTCCTCAAGAGACGTTACGGCCTCTTCGCCCGGAAAATAACTATCGCCCTCATCCGGCGGCTCGCCCGTGCGTTGCACCAACAGTTCCAACTGACTGGCGCCGGTCACATTGGCCTCCAGGAAAGCGGTTCGTACCCGAATGGGATGGTCCGGATCGAAGTAATTGAGCCCGTTGGACTCCATGGGGTTTTTCAAAAGAGCATAGGTTCCCGCCGGAATGATGATCAGGGCCGGTATCAGCAACAGGCGCATGGCAATGAGTTTAGCGTAGGCTTTGCTGTTGAAGACCCGGGTCAGTCCTTTAAGATGAGGTGGAGTAACGCGCAAGCCGATCAGGACGGACAAGCCGAGGTGAGTGAGGTGGGTCCAAATGAAGATCACCCAAACACCGATCGCCATATATCGACCCATCACCGCAATGGGTTGCACGTAGGAAGTCATCAGTGAGGCGAAGCCGATCGATGTGGTTGCCGCTACCAGAAAATTGGGTCGAACTTTCTCGCGCAATCCCTTCATCATGTCGCCGTGCACGGCCATAGCCAGTAGTACATGCACCTGCATGGCCACACCCAACACAAAGACCAACGCGGGAATCAAGGTAGTGATGAGGTTCAGCGGTTCGCCCGACAGCGCCATCAAGCCCGCGGTCGTGGCCAGGCTGCTGCAAACGGAAAGCGCCGTTACCAAGAGGGTCCCCAGGCTCCGAAACACCAGGCCCAATACCAGCAGGGTCACCACGGTAAGCAAGGGGAAGAATCTGATTTTGACCTCGGCCGTGCCGCGATTGAGGAAAGTGTTGACCACCGGCTCACCGGCAACTTGAATCGAGGCCAGGTGCTCCCGGTGTTGTTGCGCCAGGGCTTCCGCCTCCGCCATGATAGCCGCCAGATGCTTGTCGCGATCCCCATGGGGTTCGATACTGAAAATGCCCGTGAACAGGTTTCCCTCGCGCAACGGGAAGGGAAGGGGAGGGGTGTCGCCGCTTTCATCGGAAAAATCGCCGTAAGTCAGGACACCGCTGACGCCGGGCATTTCAGCCAGATGGTTCAATACGGTTTCCGCCAGGTTGGGACCGACCTGGTTGTCGTGGAAACCAAGTGTAACCAGGAAGAGTTCATCGCGCCTGAAATTATCGGTAAACAGGCGGTAGTCAGCCTCGCCCTGGCGGTTGCTGACGGCAAACCGCTCGATGCGGTTGTCCATGGGGATACTTGCGCCGAGATAGCCGAGAAACCCAGTGAGTCCGAGCTGAATGATTAGCGCCGACGCTGCGATGAGTCGGCGCCCTGTCATCAAGGACTCACCACGACGCGGTTTCGTCCTTCCTGCTTGGCCCGGTAAAGTGCTTTATCCGCGCGGTTGATATGTTCGGACGGTTCGCGAGTGCCCGCGTCCAATTGGGCGAGGCCGATGCTGCAAGTGACTTGGAAGGTGTTGTTTTCCTCGCATTTGAAGATCTCTTGCGCGATCATGATGCGCAGGCGTTCCGCGAAGATGAAGGCGCCTTCCTTGGGTGTCTCCGGCAGGGCGATGCATAATTCCTCGCCGCCGTAACGCCCGCCCAGGTCCATGCTGCGCATATGGCCGTTGACCATGCTGCCCACGCGTTCCAAAACCATGTCCCCCGCGCCGTGACCGTAGGAATCGTTGATTCGTTTGAAATGATCCATATCCAGCAGCAGCAGGCTGGTTGGATGACCACAGCGCCGGGCGCGCTCCAGTTCGTCGTTGAAGCGCTCCATAAAGTAGCGGCGGTTATACAAACCGGTCAAGGCGTCGATTCTGGCCAGGCGCTCCAGTTCGGCCATAACCTTCTTCAGCGCGGATATGTCGCGCTGGATGAAGATGAAGCCCTCGAATTCACCCTTCATGCCCACTACCGAGGTCAGGTCCAAATAGGCTTCATAAATGGAACCGTCTTTGCGCTTCAGGGTGACGTCACCGCGCCAGGCGCCTGATTCGCGGGCGACCTGTTTCATTTCATCCAGGGGCAGCGGCGTCTTGTCGAAGACGAAAAACTGGTCCGCGGTGCAGCCGAAGACATCGGGTTCGGTAAAACCGGTCAGGTTACAGAAGGCCGGGTTGACATAGTAAACCACCTCGTTGCGTTCCGTGATCAAGATGGCTTCGCCCGTGGCCTCGATAGAGTGAAAGATGCGGCGCAGAGTACGCTCATTTTCACTAAGGATGCGCTCGGTTTCTTTGTGATAGCGAATTTCGTTTTCCAGGCGCTCCTGGGTCTCTTCCAATTTCCGGCGCTTTTGGTCCAGTGCTCGCTGGTTTTGGATGTTTTCAAAAACCGTAAAGACCCGGTTACGCACCAATTCCGGAACCATGGGGCAGGCATCCAGCCGCGAAGGCTCGCCTTGCACGGAAAAGGAGGAGAAATCCTTGACCACCAGAAGTGTAGGCGCTTCGTTCAACACAGGATGTTGTTTTAAGGTTTCCAGCAAAAGCGGTAATTCCTCCCGGTAATCACCATGGTCGATGATAATCAGACCGGGCAGGGGCAAAGCCTCTAATTCATCAACGGTCGTGGCCTTTAGCAGCGGGGTTTTACCATCGTCCAGCACACCGCTGAGACGATCCTGGAAGTATTCCTGACGACTTAGAAAGACGAGCGGCGGCAAATCGTTTTGAGCCATCCTTACTTTTCTCCGCGATATAACAAATCAGCAGTATTATAACATTTTTTTTTAGCCGGTTGAAATGACTGAGTGGCGAAGAAAGGAACCTCTCAAAGCCGGAGGAATTTGAACAAGGTCGTCTTGCAGCCTGGGTTCGTTTGCAGCGGCGGCGGTCCTAAGTTGTGCCCGGTTGTCAAATTTTAGCTGGTAAGATTCCTCATTTGAGGAATAATCACCGATATTTTGGCGCTGATTCCAACGAAAGCTTAGAAATCATTGAAATCACCCACTATGCACGCTGCATAGGGTTAAAAACCGTTGATTTTCCGGAACATTAAATTGATGAGGGTCTTTTTTCTGTGATTTTGGGGAACATTTTGAAAAATGTGGTTGTGAAACGTTGATATGACAACGCATTAACCTGCATGTGGTTAAAAACCGTTGATTTTGCCCCCTATGCACGCTACATAGGGTTAGAAACCGTTGATGTTACCCCCTATGCACGCTACATAGGGGGTAACATCAACGGTTTCTAAGGGTATGTAGCCTGCAACCCCTCCAAAATCTCCGAAAATGGATGTTCATATTTTTAGTGCCCTTCGACTTCGTCGCATTCATAAGGTTCAAATGAAATCGAGCCCGGTTTATCAACGATTACCAGGGCCCGAAACGATTTGAGCCGGGTATATCAAAGGTTTCTTACCCCATGTAGGGTGCATAGGGGGTGCCCCTGGTGATGAAGATGTCGTTTTGAAATCTCCAGGCGCCGTCATTACGGCGATGGATTCGTCGATTAGTTTTCGTTGGGCAGGAATGACCAGGATGCAGCATATTCCAGCATTTGCTCGGTGAAATCGGTGGGGTAGGAGATAGTCACGTCGGTAATGGCGCCGTGTTCCAACTTGGGCTCCAGTTTGGGATTGATGAAACCGAAGTAGGGCGCCATGTCCAGCTTTTCGAAGCGGCGAAGCACCTCGCGATGAAGATCTTCCTCTACTTTTACCCCGTAGGTCTCCACCAGTTCTTTAGCCGCCTGGAAATCGCCCACCGATTTAATGCGTTGGCATTCACGCAGTAAGCGGCCGAAAAGTGCGCGTAGTTTTTCGTAATCGCGAATCAGGAAATAGGTTTTATCGTCGCGAGTGACGCGTTCGATGACCTGGTCTGCCTCGCCGTGCTCAAAGGCCCATTGGGCAATCAATTGGCGGTTGCGCATGTGATCTTCTTCCAATTGCTCGCCCGGCATCAGGCGTCGCAATTGCAGCATCAAGCCGTTGCGAACGAATTGATCGTATTGCGCCTTGCCCACCTCCAGCGAGGGCATCAACTCCAGTTCAACCAGTCGCGGGTCCAGCAGGTAATAAAGCGCCACCAGGTCGGCGCGCGCCTCTTCAAGGGTGGAAGCGTAGTTCTTCAGGGTCTCCTTGGGGGTTCCCACGCCGGGGCAAAGCTTGCCCGATGCATGACCGATGGCCTCGTGCATGTCGGTGTGCAGGTTATCGCTCAGTTCCAGGTAGGCCCGGCCGCGTTCCAACTCTTCCTCGTCATAGGCGAACTCCTCCAAGACCTTGCCCTTGGCCTGGTTGTAGGCATTGACGATATTGGCCAGGTTGACCGATTTCGAGCCGTGTTTTTCGCGAATCCAGTCAGCATTGGGCAGGTTGACGCCGATCGGCGTCGACGGGTGCGCGTCGCCGGCTTCCACCACGACGTTGATCACCGAACCGCTGATGCCCTTGACCTCCTCCTTTTTATGGTTCTCGTCAATGGGCGCATGATCCTCGAACCACTGGGCATTGGCGGCAATGGTATCGATGCGTTTCGTGGCCACCGGGTCCTTGACCGAGACAATCGATTCGTAGGTGCCGCGGTAGCCCATAGGGTCGTTATAGACCTCGATGAAGCCGTTGATGGCGTCGATATCGCTGTCGGTGTCTTGAACCCAGGCGATGTTGTATTGGTCAAAGCATTTCAAGTCGCCGGTTTTGTAGTACTCCGCCAGTAGGGAAAGGGCGCGGCGTTGGGCATCGTTTTCCGCAACAGTGACGGCTTTTTCAAGCCAGTAAACGATCACCTCCACGGCCTTGCCGTACATGCCGCCTACCTTCCAGGTCTGCTCCACCAGGCGGCCGTCCTGTTTGACCAGTTTCGAATTGAGGCCGAATGAGGGGGCCTCCGGATCATCGACTCCAGGTTGGTCCTTATAAAAAGCTTCCACCTCGTCCTGGCTGACATCTTCATAAAAGTTCACGGCGGATGTGGCGGCCAGATCGACGCCGTCTTCCTTGTTGACTTTACGAGCGGCCACATCGGCATGAAACAAAACAGGTGTCAGCAGAGACAACAAATCATCCGGACTTTGGCCGTCCTTCAGCGGGAAAGCGGCATTGGGACTGTGTTGCATCAGTTCGCGTAGATCCTCGGAACCGAACCCGGGGAGGAACTTGGCCGTGGAGTAATGGTGGTGGATACCGTTGGAGAACCAAACCCGTTTGGTGTAGTCCATGAAAGCCTTGAAAACGTTCGCCGTGCGGTCGCCGGTGTAGTGCTTGACGATTTCTTCCAGCGTACGCCGGATGATCAGGTTAAATTTGAAGTTCTGATCCCAAATGATGTCCCGCCCGGCCAGGGACGCGGCGTAAAGATAATAGAGCAGTTTTTTCTTTGAAAGGCTGAGATCCTCGAAACCGGGAACTTGATAGCGAAGGATTTGGATATCGGCAAATCGGTCCGCGTAGATGGGAAAATCGTCGTGCATCGGCACCCCCTATTCCCTCTATTCAACAAAAAAACTCCGCCGGGATCAAACAAAACCGTTCATGATGCTTCGTATTTTATTGTGTCGCCAATGCAATCCGGTTCGTCTCGATATGCCGAGAGACAGGGGCTTTACTGCAGCAACGGGATGACTTGCCGGCCGATACGTTCCACTTCTTCCAACTGCGGCGAGCATTGCACCAACATCAAATCCAGGCCGGCGGCTTCGTATTCCTTCAGGCGCGCCGCCACTTGCTCCGGCGTGCCCACCAAACCCGGCCGCAATCCCCGGTTGGAGACCGAGTAATCCTTCATGTCGATCTTGGTTTTCAGGTGACTGTTCTTCACGAAGTCCCGGTAGCTGTGGTATGCGGGGGTACCTTCCACGATTGTGGTAATGCGGTCGACCTCGGCCCGCGCCTCTTCCTCGGTGTCGCGTACGACCATATAGCAGGCCATGCCGTAGGAAAGGGGGCGGTCGCCCAGGCCGTGTTTTTCCCGACGGGCGTTCATATCGGCCACGTTCCGCGCCGCATTTTCCGGGCTGTCGCCGTGCATCAAATAGGCGTCGCAGTGAGCGGCGATCATCTCGCGGCCTTCATCGGACTCGCCGCCCGCGAAGATGGGCAGGTGTTTCCCCTGAACCGGTTTGGGCGCCAGCGCGGTATTCTGTGTGTTGTAGAATTCACCCTCGTAGCTGAATCGGCTTTGGTCCCAGCAACCGCGCATGACTTCGATGAACTCGGCCGAGCGACGGTAGCGCGTGGTATGGTCCATCCATTCGCCCACGTACATCTGCATCTCTTCCTTCCACCAGGCCGAGACCAGGTTGATTTCAAAACGACCACCGCTGATGTGATCGATATTGGCGGCCATCTTGGCGCAGAGCGCGGGTTGGCGGAAGCCGGGCCTCAGCGCGGCCATCAGGCGGATGTTTTGGGTGGTAGCGGCCAGGGCCGCCGTGGTGGTCCAACATTCCAGGGACGGCGCTTCCGGGCCCTTGATGTCATTGAGGTTCAACTCGGCGATCAGAATCGTGGAAAAACCCAGGCGATCCGCTGCTTGCGCCACCTTTAAATTGTAGGCAAAGCTCGCATCCATGCCCTCATCTTCAATATTTCGCAACCATCCGCCGAAAATCGGCTGCCAGATCCCCAGTTTCATCGGCCTGCTCCCTGTTGAATTCACACCCGGTGTATCTTATCCGGTTCCCTTCCGCGACGTCTACGGCCGACACAAAAAATTTGCGGTATGTGAACGCCCTCGGACGGGTTTTCGGTATTTCCTGAGGCTAATCGATACCCCTGGTGACAAAACCGGTTATAATATCTGCGGCCCTAGGTTCCCATGAACCTGTCACCAACCGCGCTGACCCAGGAGAGCGCCGCGGGGAACCACGGCCGAGCCCCATTTAACTACGGGAGTTCCAATGAGACTGCTAACATTGCTTTTTAGCGTGGGCGTCTGGCTGCTTTCCCCTGCTGTTGCGGGAGATAAAGTCTTTCCCTACGAGATTCAGAAAGGTTCCCTGGACAATGGTCTCCAGGTGATCACCGTTCCCTTCGACAGCCCCGGTATCGTTTCCTTTTTCGTGGTTGTTCGCGTCGGGTCGCGGGAGGAGGTAGAGAAAGGCGTCACCGGCTTTGCTCACTTCTTCGAGCACATGATGTTCCGCGGCACCGAACGCTTTTCCAACGACGAATACAACAAGAAACTACAAGAGATTGCGGCTGCCGGAAACGCCAACACCTGGCTGGACCGAACCCTTTACTACTTCACCGGCAACGCCTCCATGTTGGAAACCATGTTCGATATCGAGTCCGATCGTTTTCGCTTCCTCAAATATGAAGAGCATGACTTCAAAACCGAGGCCGGCGCCGTGTTGGGGGAGTACACCAAGAACTTCGCCAACCCCTTCCGCCAATTCAACGAGAGACTGGTGGAAACCGTCTTCACCAAACATACCTACGGCCACACCACCATGGGTTACCTTGACGACATCAAGGACATGCCCAACCAATACGAGTACAGCCTGACCTTCTTCGACCGCTTCTACCGCCCCGAATACTGCACCGTCATGGTGGTCGGCGACGCGCAGCACCCCAAGGTCATGGAACTGTCGAAAAAATACTTCGGCGAATGGGAACGCGGCAGCTACCAACCCAATATCCCGGTAGAGCCCCCGCAAAAGGCCGAAAAGAAGGCCCATGTCACCTTCCCCGGTCGCACCAACATGGTAGGCGTCTACTACCGCACCCCGGCCTTCAGCGATACGGAAAAAGATTTGGTTGCCCTGGACCTCCTGTTCAGCATGGGTTTCTCAGAGAAGTCCGAGATCTACAAAAAGCTGGTTCGGAACGAGCAGAAGGTGCGGTTTATCTTTGCCGATGTCACCAACACGCGTGATCCTTATATCACCGGTGTCGTGTCCAGTGTCTACAAGGTAGAAGACACGGCCTATGTTCGGGACGAGATCGACAAGGCGATTGAAAGCTTCAAAACCACCCCGGTAGAAACCAAAGAGTTGGATGCCCTCAAATCCCGCCGTCGCTACGGCATGGCCGGTAGTCTGGACACGCCCTTCGCGGTTGGCAACACGCTGGCTTATTACATCTGGCTGACCGGCGATCCCGAGAGCCTGAACCGCGAATACCAGATCATGGACTCCATTACGCCCGAGGACATGATCAACGTCGCCAAAAAATACCTGACCACGAACAACCGCACCGTGGTCACCCTTAGCGCAGAGGAGGAAGGCCGATGAGATGGATTGTATGCATCGCTGCCCTGGCTCTGCTGAGCTGCGGCAACAAGACGGATTCACCAGAAACCACGACGCAAATGTCCGAGGGACCCGAGCACCTGGTTCAACTACATCTTCCCAAGTCCGACCACATTACCGTGAGACTGATGTTCCGTGTGGGTTCCGTCGATGATCCCGCCGACAAGCACGGCCTGACCAATCTGACTGCTTCCTTCGTTGCAGACGGCGGTACCCAACAGTATACCAAGGCCGAAATCGACGAGATTCTCTATCCCCTGGCCGTCGGCACGGGCGCATCCGTAGACAAGGAAATTACCGTCTTTTCCATGACCACCCACAAGGATAACCTGGAAACCGCTTACGGCATCATGCGTGACCTGATCCTGGCCCCGCGTTTCGATGCGTCCGACTACGAGCGAGTCAAGAAGAGCGCGGAAAAGGCGGTCAGAGAAGATATTCCCGAGAACAATGATGAGGTGCTGAGCAAGCGCGCCCTGGACACCCTGATGTTCGCCAACCACCCTTACGGTCACCTGGTCCAGGGCTCTGAGTCCGGTCTCGCCAACATCACCCTGGAAGATACCAAGGCCCACTTCGCCAAACTGTTTAGTCAAAAGCGTCTGCTGATCGGTCTGGCCGGCGGGTACGACGAGGCCTTCAAGCAGCGCGTCTTGGACGACATGAAGAAACTGCCCGAGGGGGACGACACCCTGGTGCAACTGCCGGAAGTTGCCATGCCCAACGGTTTCGAAGCACGGGTCGTGGTCAAGGAGCAGGCCTTAGGTACGGCCATCTTTATGGGTTATCCCCTGAATTTGGACCGGTCCTCCGATGACTTTGCCGCGCTGATGGTGGCCAACTCCTACTTCGGTGAGCACCGCAAGTCCTACGGCGTGCTGTATGACCGCATGCGCTCCACGCGCAGCCTGAACTACGGCGATTACAGCTATATCGAATGGTACCAGTCCGGTCACGCAACCCAGTTGCCCCTGCCCGGCTTCTCTCGTCGCCAGAACTTCTTCAGCATCTGGATTCGCCCGGTTCAAATCGCCGAGCAATTTGCCTATGTTCCTGGTCTCGAACCGCCCGAACTGGGCAACGGCGTTCACAGCATTCGCCATCCGCTCTACGAACTGAAAAAGCTGATCGAAAACGGCATGACCCGGGAAGACTTCGACCGCACCCGCAAGTTCCTCATGGGTTACTGCAAGCTCTACGTGCAGAGCCCCTCGCGTCGCCTGGGCTTCCTGATGGATTCTCGTTTGTATAATCGCAAGGATTATATCAACGAGGTCATCGCCCTGCTGGAGAAGTTGACCCTTGAAGATGTCAATAACGCCATTCGTAAGTACCTGCAAGCGGACAATATGTATCTGGCCGTGATCACCGACGATTCCGAGGGTGAGGGTCTGGCCGCGGCCTTGAAAGAGAACAAATCCGCGCCCATCGTGTACAAGCCGGAGGTCAAGAGCGGGCTTTCCAAGGAAGTTCTGACTGAGGACAAGGAAATCAATGCGCATAAGATCAACGTAACACGCATGGAAATCGTGAAGAACACCGAGCTGTTCAAATAACGGCTTCCCTAAACATCTCATCACGGAGGAGCCCGCGCGGCTCCTCCTCATAGCGAGAAGGGCATGGACGACGGGCAACGGAGCGCTCCGGTCATTGCCGGAGCGGTGGCGCTGGTTCTGGTCGCGGTCAAACTGACCGTTGGTTTTTACTCGGGCAGTATGGCCTTGATTGCCTCTGCTGCCGACTCGGGCCTGGATTTCCTGGTTTCCGCATTCAATGCCTACGCGATTCACAATGCCGGTAAACCGAGTGATGACCGTTACAACTACGGGCGCGGCAAATTGGAAGGACTGGCCGCCTTTTTGGAAGGTCTGGTGATCGGTCTATCGGCGCTGATCATCATCGGTACGGCCGCTCTGAAATTGGCGCGACAAGATACGGTGACTCATACCACGCCGGCGATCTGGGTCATGATCTTTTCAACGGTGCTGACCGCCGCGCTGGTCATTTACCTGCGCATGGTCTCCAAACGTACCGGCAATCTGGTGATCAAAGCCGATTCGTTGCACTACCAGATCGACCTGTGGACCAACATGGGGATTTTGACCGCCCTGTTTCTTATTCAATACATCGAGTTGCATTGGTTGGACGGCGCCATATCCATCCTGATCGGTTTTATGATCCTGAAAGGCGCCCACCCCCTGGTTCGCGACGGCGCCAACATGCTGTTGGATCGCGCCCTGGACCCGAAATTGATTCAAGAGATCGACCGGATTATCAGGGCAAAGGATTCCGGTGTGGCCGATTACCATCGCCTGAAGACTCGTCAGGCGGCGGATATCTTTTTTGTGGATGTACACCTGGTCTTCAATCATGATATTTCTTTATTGGCCGCCCACCGGCACTCTGAACGCGTGGAGGAGCAAATCCGCGCGTTGGCCCCGAAACACACCTGGGAAATCAATTGTCATTTGGACCCCGAGGACGATTCGCAAAGAGATAAGGTTCTCGAATCGCAACATTGAACTGGAGGAACGCCTATGTATTCGGTAACCACGGTGATGAAGGAAGACAATCTGTTTGAGGCCGCCGCCGGGGATAATCCGGTCCTCATGGATACAGACGGCCAGACCAGAGGCCAATCCCCCATGGAACTGCTGCTTTCGGCCATCTCGGGCTGCGCATCGGTAGACGTGGTCGAAATCATGAAGAAGAAACGCCGCACGGTCAACGGCCTGACCATCGAGACCGGCGCGGATCGTCGCGACGAGCCCTGGCCCCGCATCTTCACGGCCATTCGGCTGCATTTCATCTTGCACTCCCCGGATGCGAAGGAAAAGGAACTGGAACAGGCGGTGACTCTCTCCATAGACAAGTACTGCTCGGTAGCGGGCATGCTGCGCGAATCCGCGGATATCAGCTACACCTGGGAAATCAAGCCGGATTGAAATGCAGCCGGCTTTGAAATCCCGAACTTTTCCGGCAACTTGGTACGCAACCCCCATTGATGCTAGAATCATCGGAAAGGCTGCTTGAGAGAGGTAAATGCATAACTTATCATTCGATAACCGATTGTACCAAAGGGGCCGCACCTGGATGGAATGTCTGGAATCGTGGGAGCCGAGGCGCCGGGAACTCCAGGAGCGCATTAAAAAAGGACTGATTCTACCGCAAACGCTCGCGGGCGGCGCCAAAAGCTCGTCTCCTCTACGCTTCGTCGTATATTACAGCCCCTGGCTTTTAGATTCAGCGCGTACGCTGCCCTTGTTCGGCCACACCCTGGCCCAGTTGGACACCCATGTCGTCCGCTACTTTGAGGAAGACGTCTTCTTTTCTTTGTTCTACCCGGTATTGGGACGTCAAGTCCCACGTATCATGACCCTGGATGATCGCGGCTCCGTCCAACGATGCTGGGGACCCAGACCCGAGTCCTTTACCCGGGAGATCAATACTTTGGCATCGGGAACCGCCGTGGACGCCTGGCTTTCCCAAATAGACGACACGACCTATTTAGAGGCCCTGGATCGTTCCCTGGTTACCGCTCTTTTCGATTGAACTTATCGAGTACCGAAGGGGTATACTTGATGTAACGGGTTCAGGAGTTTTTCGATGAAATACCCCTTGCTTTTGCTATGCATGCTACTGGTCGGTTGTAACGGATTGGACATTGCCGACAGGGGCAATGCCGACGAGAACAGGGACCAAGCGACTACCCCGGTTCAAGCCTTGATGGACGGCCGGCCCGAACGCGCCCGGGAGCTTCTGGAAGCGGGCGCTGACCCCAACCTGGCCAATCAGTTCGGCGATACCGCCCTGATCTGGGCGGTCAACGACGGTCAGGTGGACCTGGTGAACCTGCTCCTGGAAAAGGGGGCCGATGTCAACCACCGCGGCTCCGAGGGACGCACCGCCCTGCATCGTGCCTGCCGCAAACCCAACGGCGAGATCCTCATGGCCCTGATCGGCGCCGGCGCCAATGTCAACGCCATCGATGACCAATTTCAAACCCCGGTCATGATGGCGGCCAAAAAGAACAGTTTCGCCACCATTCAACTCCTGGCGAAAAACGGCGCCAAGCTGAACCAAAAAGATAATCGCGACGAAACCGCGCTGCACAAGGCGGTTCACGAGGGTGCGGGCGAAGCCGTCGAGGCCCTGGTCATTACCGGCGCCGATTTGGACATCACCTCACTGGAAGGGGAGACGCCGCTGGAAATGGCCCTGCGCTTGGATCGGCGACGCATGTTCCAAACCGGCGCGGTGCTGAAGAAACATCCCAAGATCAAAAAGAAGATCGAGGCCTTGTATAAAGAGGTCACCCTCAACCGGCAAAGCCGGCCCAAGTACAAAATCGATTTCATCACCAGGCGCATTCACGAACTGGTCAACGTGGAGCGCCGCAAGGAAGGGCTGCCCCCGCTGGGATATGACGGCCACCTGGAACGAATCGCCGTTGCCCATAGCGACGACATGCTGCGCAACAACTTTTTCAGCCATACCAACAAGCAGGGCGAAGAGCCCACGGATCGCGCCAAGCGAGGCGGTTACCAGGTTTTCGGTCTGTTCAGGAACGGCGTCTATAAAAACGGCATTGGCGAAAATATCTACTCCAGTTCCACCTACCGGAGCGCCGAAACCATTTTTATGGGTAATACCAAACAAACCCGTTACAACTGGAGAAGTAACGAGGACCTGGCTCAAGAGGCGGTCCAAGGTTGGATGGACAGCCCGGGCCACCGCGCCAACATCTTGGGTGACAAATACGTTCGCGAGGGCATCGGCGTCGCCATCAAGGGCGATAAGGTCATGATAACCCAAAACTTCTGGTAGCCCTTGCTCACCGACAGCGGCGCCGTTCCGGTCGGCATGGTCACCGTGGTCGTCAGCCTGCTCCGGAAACCTCCGGAGAAAACAGGCTGACGACATACCCGCTCAATCGGCCGGATTACCATGCCTGAGCGGCAGCGTTTTCACATCCATATTCTCGGGGCAGGTGGGCGTGGTTTGCTTCTCCACCTTACGGGCATACCACTGCACGCCCGGCCAGGCGCTGAGCCCATGGACGGCTACGCTGATCAAAACCGTGATCACGGTGATGTTGAACAGGAGGTCTGCATGCGGCAGGTGCTCCTCTTCCAACAGCAGCAATCCGTAGATGATGGAAGCAATGCCGCGCGGCCCGAACCAGCCCAGAAAACCCACGGTAGACGCCCTCAGTTTAGTGCCGATCAAAGACAGGGCTATGGGGATGAGACGGACCAGGGTCAGGCTGAGTACCGCGTAGATGACGATGGAAATGTTGAGCTCGGCCAGGGCGGGCGGCACCATCAAAGCACCGAAGAAGAGGAAGGTGAGCAGGGTGAGCAACTGGCCCTCGGTCTCGCTGAACTCGATCAGGGCCTCACAGGGTTCCTTGAGCGTATTGCCCAAGGCGACACCGGCGGTGAACGCCGCGATGAAACCGTTCCCATGAATCAGTTCGGCGCCCGCGAAGGCAGCCAGGGCCAATCCCAGCGAAGACAGGCCGATAAAGGCATGGCTCATCCAACCGCTGTGATGACCCCAATCGACAATCTTGCCGCCGAGCCAACCGATGACGATACCGACGATGGTCCCCAGGGCAATCTGCCGCAGGGCAACCAATAAGAAATTTTCTTCGTGGGTGCCTTCCATGTGAATGGACAGGCAAATGAAGAACAGTAGGACGGGAAGGGCAAAACCGTCATTCAGGCCGCTTTCCACGTTGAGGGACTGGCGAATGCGCACCGGTACCCGGTCGCTGCTGACCACGGCTTGACCCAAGGCGGCGTCGGTCGGCGCCAGGACACAGGCCAACACCATGGCGGTCCAGATGCTGAAGTCAGGGAACAGGGGCAGGGCGGCCAGCCCGCCGAAGAGCATGCACAGGGGCAGTCCGATCCCCAACATGCGCATGGGGACATTGTGTTCCCGTTTCAGGCGGCGCAGATCGACACGGGAGGCATCGGTGAACAGGACCAGGACCAGGGTGACTTCGGCCAGGAGGTGAATGAGATGATGATCTTTTTGAATGTGGAACAAGTCCAGACCGGCGGTACCGAGCAAGATCCCGCATAGCACGAATAACATGGGAGGCGTGATCGGGGTGGTTTCGATGCGTCTGGAAATGGTTCCGAACAGAATGATAAACAGGGCAACCGCAAAAAAAGCCAGGTGTTCCATGGATTCCTTCCCATTAAGAAAAGCGATATGTCAGCAGCAGAGAGAACAACATTGCATCCGCTGAGATTATTTCAGGGCGGTTTCAATCATTGCCTGATTTAACCACAAAAACCCGGGAAACCGAAGCAGGACAATACTGAACACGGTAAGCGAGGGTTCGGCCATACGCAAAAGCGAGGCTCCAAAAAGAAGCCTCGCTGTTGACGGTTGTGATAGGAGGTCGGGAACGCCCTATCGTCAGAGTTTTTGGTTAGGAGCCGCTGCCGCCGCTACTGCCCGAGCCGCTGCCGCCGCTGCTGCCCGAACCGCTGCCGCCGGTGCCGCCCGTATCGCCGTCGCCGGACGGATCGGAACTGCTGCCGCCGTTATCCGCGACGGCGTCGTAGGAGTTGAACGGCAACTCGAATTCCGGCTGAAGGGTTTGGAAGGTCACGTAATGACGCGTTACTTGACCGTTCGATTCCAGCAGGCAGGCAAGCACGCCGTTGACTACCGCCACCGACAGCTTGTCCGCCGGACCGTACAGGGATGCAACCGCCGTCGGCATGCCGTCCTTCCGGTCGATCAAGGCCAGGAAGGGTCCGGGCGCCATGGGTTCGCCGGCCAGGTAGGCGTTTTTCAGGGCAATACCCGCCAGGATCAGTCGATCGCCCTCCTGCCCTGCCACAGCCGACGAACCAGCGCTTCAAAATCCCGTGCGGACCAATTGCGGATAGGAGGTAGATTCACGGGCCAAACCACCATGCGGTAATACAAGTCCTCGCGAAACGTTCCTGCCTTGACCATGTCCATCAAACTCTCTTGAGTAGCGGAAATGATGTAGACATCCACTCCCTTTTCCTCGGTGTCGCCCACCTTGCGGACCTTCTTCTCCTGGATCACGCGCAAAAGCCGGGCCTGTGCTTCCGGCGACAATTCACCCACTTCATCCAGAAAGAGCGTGCCCTTGTCCGCTTGAATGAAAAAACCGTCGTGATCGCGGTCCGCACCGGTGAAGGAACCTCGTTTGTGTCCGAACAGTTGCGACTCGATCAGGTCGGCGGGAATGGCCGAGCAGTTCACCGCCACCACTTTGGCGCCGGGGCGGGCGATGCGGGCCAGGGCCCGGGCCATCTCCTCTTTACCGGAGCCCGTTTCGCCGTGAATATGGATGGGCAATTGCGCCGCGGCGCCCAGTTGGGCTTTGCGCAGCAACTCCTTGCGGTCCCGAGAACTGGGCAGCAACTTTTCGAACGCCTCGGTGTCCAGGCGCACCATGTCCAGGGTTTGGGTGGTCATGAACTCCGACAGGTAGGTCACATTCAAGGCGAAGGGAAACTTGATTTCCTCCACCTGGTCGGTGTGATCCAACCGCTGAGAAGAACTGAAGAGCTTGCCCTCGGTGTCGGATTTGGCGTTCAGCAGAAACCACACCAGGCCCATGGCCTTGGTGCCGCCGCTGACCAGGTAATGCCGTTCCACATCGGGATAGTCGGTGATCAGCTTTTCGGTGACGGGGTAGATGTTTTTGTAGCTCTGGTGATTGTCGATGACGCGTGGAAACAAGGTGCACGGGGGCGGTCTGTCCACCGTCCCGGTTGCGTACCAGTCTTCAAAGCCGGTCACATCCAAACTATTATGTTGAGCACCTTCGGCGCTGGGAAAAGACACCCTCTTACCGGGGCGTTGCCTCGGGCCGGCTTGTGGAGCAACTTCGGCGCCAAAACAACGGACCTCCGGTCCTCGATTTGTTCCAAATTCGCGTGCTTATGTTGTCTTGTCGATTATGTGATGATAAGCCGAGAAGTTGCTGAATCCATGGAGCCGACTGGAGAATCTCATCACATAATCACGAGAGGTGAACAGGTTTTGGGACCCCTCCTTTGGTCAGGTTGTCGAGATATTGA
>JAAUYB010091754.1_pt1 | contig 16689 bp, 25 predicted proteins | sample 7278071 | NCBI WGS metagenome assembly JAAUYB01 (sample SAMN14350121, study PRJNA611818) | marine sediment metagenome | isolation source: surface marine sediment (1.8m) | place: French Polynesia: Moorea | collected 2018-08
ATCCCAAAACATGCGCTTCACCCAATCCATTTCTTCCCAGGTTGGGCAGCGGTGCTTTAAGCTGACAGAGACATGATCCCAGCCTATCTCTTTGCCATCGCATATTATAATGGCGCACTGTTGATTGGTTGGTAGCCGCACGTTTATGTAGCTACCGTACGTTTCACCAGGCGGGCTAGCCATATCGCCATGCGTCACGCGATATTGCTCTAGAAATTTTGGCGCTCTCATCATGCCCATTCATATAACGCTAAATTTCCCTCTTGACAAGCGCTAAATTTCGCCTTATGTCTTGGCCCATCGAGAGCGCATGAAGCGCTGAACCCGATAGGATCATTAAGGCGTGACGTGGGCCGGCTCTTCCTTACTCCCCAGCGAACCCCCGCTTGAGTGGGCCGGCCCAGCCTTAAAGGATTGATTGATGTATCTGACGGAAGATGAGGCTAAGCAACAGTGGTGCCCACATGCGCGAGTTTGCGAAGTGGGCGATGGCGAATTGTATGGCCCGTTTAATCGCTACCACACAAGCGAACAATCTGGCCCAACTGACTCAGGCAACGAGGCCCGCTGCATCGCCTCTCAATGCATGGCTTGGCGGTGGGCGCGAACGCACATCAATGACCCGCAAAACTTAGGCGGTGACATGATTCCAAGCACTCGGGCCTATGGTTACTGCGGCGCATTCGGAGTCCCGAAAGAATGAAAGATTACAGCGACATCACCACCAGCGACGACCCGCGCCTAGCCGATGCCATTGAGGCCCTGCAATGGGCGCGCGTCCATGCCGAGAACACCACATTTCTTGGCGAGGCCGGCATCAAAGCCCTCGAGCGCATGCGCTCGGAAGAGATCCGGCTGAAGGTGCTGCAGATGAAGGCGCGGGCCAATGCGTAAGCTGTGGCACGAGTTCTGGCGTATGGTTTTGGTGCCTGAGTACAGGATGACGGACGATGACTGAGTGGAGCACGCAAAAGGTACAGTGCAAGCGCTGTCATGTGGTGCATAGCGTGCTGGAAAGCTACCCACTTTCGGCCCGCTATCGCTGCGAAGTGCCGGGCTGCTCGGTGCGCTACCATGAACCGGCACAGGGCATGGCCTTTAGGATCCAGCCCGAAGACGTAGAAGCAACAGCAAATCAATGGACGGACTATGATGGAAAAACAGATCAGCCCCCAGACGGCCGCTAAGTTGCTGGCTTTGGGCTTGTGCCGGGCAGAGGCCAAGCACGACACGCGGATTCCTGGCTGGATAGCGTGGTGTCTGGTACTTTTGGGACTGCGAGTCATGAAAAACCCCCACCCTACGCACCGCCGCGCGCCTCGAGACTGGCATACCCCGGCCTGGATTGCCGGTGTCTGGCTGGCGCTGGCTGTCTTTGCCTTTTGGGCTGCTGCGGTGTGGGCGCTATGACTGAAAACGGCGCTCATCCCAATCTTGCTGCGGCCCTATGCGCGGCACAGGCTGAGTTCAAGCCGCTGAAGATGAATAAGAAGGCTAACATCCCGACCAGCAAAGGGACTTACAGCTACGGCTATGCAGATCTCAGTGCTGTGATTGCTGCTGTTCGGCCCGCACTCACGGCCCACGGGCTTGCCTTCACTCAGCGCATCATGATGGGCGATAATGGGTTGATTATACACACAGAATTGATTTATGGCCAGGAAAAGCTAGTATCTGAGTGGCCCTTTGCACTTCAGACTAGACCACAAGACACGGGCGCAAACCTGACCTATTATCGCCGCTATGCTTTGACCAGCTTGTTGGGTATCGCCGCCGAAGAAACGGACGACGAAAGCGCGCAAACGGCCGGCGAAGAGCACGTCAAGAAACAGCGGCAGGAAGCCGATTTCAAACCCCATGGTGGCGCTGTGCCCATGACCGGGCCGCTGACCAAGACTCAGCTTCAGGCTGGCATCAAAGCGCTTTACAGCGACATTGAGGCCACGACAGAACCGGCTGAACTAACGGGGCTCTTAAAAGATCACGAGGACATTGTTGCCCAATGTCAAAAGGATCTACCCGGCTGGTGGTTCGGGGATGAACGCAACAAGGATTATCACCCGCCGGCCAAGCTCATTGAGGCCAAGTGGAAAGAGTTCATGGAACAAGACACTACTGGCATCAAACCAGATCCAGAAGACATGGGCGCAGGCGAGCAACCAGAACCGCCAGAATTGACGGAGCCTATGCTTTGAGCCTAACCGGGCAGCCCGTCAGCCAGAAGCCACCGCCACCCATCCGGGATAAGGCGCACCTGGATTTCGTGCGCGGCAAGCCCTGCCTGATCTGCGGACGCAAGCCTAGCGAGGCCCATCATGTCAGACTGAGCCTGCGGACCATGGGCAAGCGGGTGTGTGATTCGAAGTGTGTCAATCTTTGCGCCGAACACCACAGGAATCTGCATTCCTTAGGCAACGAGAAACTATTCTGGCTACCTTTGCCAGGCGGACCATTGAAGCACGCCGCCCAGCTTTGGCATGAGAGGACCGGTGAATGGCCGGAGTGGTGGGATGCCTAAGCATGTGATCATGTTTTCTGGTGGTGCATCGTCCTTTGTGGCCGGCCTTCGTGTTGAGGCATCGGTTGGCAATCTGAACGATGTGATCTGGTTGTTTACCGACACTCTTATTGAATCGCCGGATCTTTACAGGTTCATGCGTGAAGTCAGGGACAGACGCCGGCAATGGTGGTCATGGCGCAAGAAAGATCGAGTCCACGTTATAGCCGATGGTCGTGATCCCTGGCAGGTTTTCCGAGACGAGAAGTTCATCGGCAATACCCGGATTGACCCATGCTCGAAGATCCTGAAACGCAACCTAGCCAGGCGATGGGTTGATGCGAATTGCCCGCCGGACTCGATAATTTATCTTGGGATCACATGGGACGAAGAGCACCGCCTAGAAGACGTGAAACAGCGCTGGTCGCCCTATGAGGTCCGGGCGCCGCTTTGTGAGCCACCATTTTTATTCAAAGAGGATATTTTGAGAGAGCTAGAGGCGGCTGGGCATAAGCGCTCCAAGGCCTATGATCTGGGGTTCCCGCATGACAACTGCGGCGGATTTTGTTGCAAGGCAGGCCAGGGACAATTCGCTCTATTATGGGAAACTCGGCCCGATGTCTATCTACATCATGAAAATGAAGAGCAACAAACCATTAAGGAAATAGGAAAGAACGTGGCAATCTTGAGGGATAGACGCGGCGGGAAAACCCGCCCTATGACACTGAGAGAGTTTAGGTGCCGGCTTGAGGCCGGCAAAAAGCACGATATTTTTGAATGGGGCGGGTGCGGGTGCTTCGCATGAAAACCCGTTGGACCAAGGCCTCTAACGACACCCTCATAGCCGAAGACGAGGAAACCCGCGAATGGCTAGCCAAGCGCCCGCGCGATGCCCTGATCCAGGCCGAGACCAAGGAACTGCGGAACCCTGGCCACCATCGCAAGTTCTTTGCGCTGGTCAATCTGGTCTTTGAGAACGCGCCTGAATCTGTAGTCACAAATTACCAAACAACCGAGCTATTCCTAGCCGCACTTAAGATTTCTGTCGGACATTGCGATGTCGTTTGGGCCCGCAGCCCCCAACATCGCAATCAATACGTGCCCTGCCATATCCCCAAGTCCATCAGCTTCGCCAAGATGGACCAGCACGAATTCGAACAGTTCTACGACCGCTGCTGCGACGTGATCATCCGGGACTTCTGGCCCGACATGGACAAGGCCACATTGAAAGCCGAAGTCGCCGAGATGTGCGGGGCTGGCGGGCTGTCAGAGATAGGAAGGATGCCTACTGGCCATTCTTCGCCTTGATGGTCACCGTGAACTCGTTTCCCTGAGCATCTTTGGCTGGCCAGCTTAGACCACCAGTCGGCCCTGGTTCTGGCTCGATAGGTGGTTCCACAGGAGGCTCAACGGGCGGCTCGGTTGGCGGATCGACCGGCGTTCCGTCCTCGTTCAGAGTCCAGAATGACCCTATCTCCGACCTGTTGCACGAGTTCGCTCGATTGCATCCACCACACTGGTAGTAGTACAGCGTCGCCGGTGCCATGCCTGACACATGCTGCCGGTGCTCCGGGTAATAGCCGGTCTCGTTCTTGACGCGCTCGAGGTTGTCGGGACTAAGCCCTAGCCAGGTCTCGCCAGTCGTCTCCTGCCCGGCAGTGAAGTTGAACACGGCCCTATCGTGGCTGATACCCGTCACATTGACCGTGAACGGCCCCAAGGGCTCCGGAGGTTGCACTTCGCCGAGTTCGATCGGCACCACCTCGGTAAAGCCATCGCTCTTTAGCCTGGTGGTGATTGGGTCGTTTTCGATCTTCATCAAGTGCTGGTGGTTCTGGATCCACTGGGCGCGGGCGTTCTCGTAGATGCTGACATCGTTCGTCACCGTCACACCCTCGGGCATCTCGCCCACCAGGTCTTCCCAGGATCCCCAGCGGGCCGCTGCTTCGTCGGGCCAGATGACCGTGACATTGGTGCACTTGATGCACTGGCCGTTCTTATGGCGAAAGCCCATCTGATTTGGCGCGTTCGCAATCCAGCTCGACTCACCGCTGGGATTGCTGGCGATCCATTCCCAGTAGATGATCACGTTCTGCCATTCGACGGGCGGCGAGCTGTTGTCATACTTCAGCAGCCTTCCGCATGCCGATGTCTTGTAGGCGCCCTTGCTGTCCTTTTCCCTGTGCCCATCCGGGCCGGGCATCCTTTGCATGCGGATGATGCAGTCCTTGACCAGGGTCTTTTCTTTGCCAGTGCCCTTCGCGCCGCCGGTTGAGCTCAGGTAGATGTAGGTCCCATCCACAAGCAGGTCTTCGTGAATGCCATCGTGCGTCCAGTCGTTCTCGTCGAAGTCGTCCCGGTTATGCGTCACCCAGCCGCTCTTGAGGTGATACCTCAAGGTACTCTGCTCGCGTCGCTCCGGGCGGAAGGCATCCCAGCCATTGAAGACACGGAAATTCTCAACGCGGACATCGCCATTGCGGAACAAAATCGAAGCGCTGTTGCCCAAGCGATAACGGTCGTTCCACCCAAGCTGAAGGTCGGTGGAATTGTGGACCGTGATGCCATCGGTGCAGATTGGGCCGGGACCGCGGACACGGAAACAATAGTTATTCTGGCCCTGCCTCTGCGGGATGGTGACACCATCACCTATAACGACAATGTTGCCATTGCTGTCCGCCTTATCTGGGCCTAAATCAATGTAAGGCCATTGCTCGTTGACTTCGACCTGGTAGACGGGGCCTGAGTTGGTATCTCGACAAGACATGACTTCTATCCATTGCTAGTTAGGAAGACCGGGTCGCCGTTGGCGTCCGTGGCCTGCCAGGTATAGGGTGGCTGGGAGGTAGGTGTGGGATCTGTGCCGTCTGCGTTCAGGGTCCAGAAGCTATCTTCCGTGGACTCGTTACAAGCGCCCGCGGCATTACACCCGCTGACCTTGAAGAAGATCTGCGTCCCGACCGGAAGGCCCGAGATCACCATATTGTGCTGGGTGTAATAGTCCGTCTCGATCTTGCTGTTGGGCAAGAGTCCGGAAACCGTGCCCCAATCCGTCCGACCTGTCGTACTTTGCCCACCAAAAAAGAACTGGATGGTGGCCTGGGTTTGCTGACGATTGAGCACTGCCACGGTGGGATCCGGTAGCGGCGGCGGTGGTGCGCCGAGATTGATGGATTCGATGACCGGGAAACCGCCGGCATCCAGGTTGACGGTGACTGGATCGTCGGGCCGGCGAAAGGTCTGGGTGTGAGCATTCAACCAGTTCTTACGGGCTTCGGTGTAAACGCTCACGTCACTTATCACGGTGACACCCGAAGCCGGCAGCTCGCCAGGGAACGGTCCCCACTCCGCCTCTGCTTCGGGCGGCCAGATGACAGTGACATTCTCGGCTGATTCACATTGTCCTTGAGAGACGCGAAAGCCCATGTAGTTGGGCGCATTTGCTACCCATGACGAGACGCCGCTGGTGGTGGAACAGATGTCCTCGTAGAGGATCACCACGTTGCGCCAGCGTACCGGTGGTGAGCCGCTGCCATACTTGAGCAATCGCCCACACCTGGCCACCTGATAAGAGCCATCCGGATTGGTCTCGGGATGCCCATCAGGGCCAACCCGCTTCATCATGCGAATGACGCAGTCCTCGACCGTGACCAAACCGTTGCTGTTGTCCAGGCCCGTCCCCGTGGCACTCAGGAAGATGTAACAGCCATCAAATAGACAGTCGTTGATAACGCCGTCCCAGGTCCAGTCGTTCTCGATCGCATCGTCACAAACGTAAGTGAAGTAGCAGCCGTTGAAAGCAAAGGCCTGATCCGGCTGCTCTCGTCTTTCGGGCCGCATGCCATCCCAGGGATTGAAAATCCGGCACTCCGACATGTTCGGGAAGCCGCCACGAGACAGAATCGACGCAGAATTGTTGCCGGAATAGCGCGCGTTCCAGCCCAGGTTCAACTCGGTCTCGTTGTCAACGAAGATCTGATGGAAGCAGTAGTTATCTGGGCCATCCACCCGGAAACAGTAGTTGTTCTGGGCGCGCAGCTGACGGATCTTGTAGTTGGACCCGTCGAACCGGGTTTCGTTGCCCGGGTTGGTCCACCTGAGATAGGGATAGGTTTCGGTCGAGGTGACCGGAATGATTGCGCCGGTGAAGGTGTCGAAACACGTCATGCCCGCACCCTAGCACACTTGGCAGAACTACGGTAGCGCTGGTGTAGATTCGCAGAGATTTTCCCAGGCCAGCCTTTCATCCTCGGTGTCCAGCCTGTCCAGCAGCGGGCCAACACGGGCCGTCCGGCAGAGATACCGGGCTGAAGCATCGATGGCCAGAGCGGAGCCGGTCTCGAGCTCGCTGAATACCCTGTCGCCACCCTCCCGAATCTGGGCTTCGTATTGCGTGCAGGCGCCCAGCAACAGAACCAAAGCCAGTGCTCTCATGGTTGCCTCTTGAATGCGGTTATGGGTGATTGATAAGGGAACTTGAGAAGCGCGGTCTCGGGCATCTCGTAGACTGGCTGGTCGGACCTGGGATCAAGCATCAAGGTATTACAGCAGGCCTCTTGCTTGCCGGTGTCCTCGATAACCGCTGCGCACTTACGGCAAATCAGAATCCTTGTCATCTTTCCGCCTCCTGATTCTGTGAATCACGGTTCCGCCACCACCGAGGACGGCAAGCACGATCAACAAGATGGCTTCCCAGTCTTCTGCCGTGATGTTGAGCGGGCCGAGCGTCAGGCCGAACATCATGCAAGCCTCCATCTCCATTGTGGATCTATGAATTCGAGGGTTTGCTTGAGCCGGCCAATGGTCTCCAGCGTCACATTGCCATTGGCACGGATAATTTGCAGAAGCTTGGTGTTGGTGCCGCGTCCCGTGACCTCCGCCATCTTGGCCAGAATCTGCTGATCACTCAGACCATGCTTGGCTTTGAAAGCGTCGATTTCCAAAGCGATCTTGCGGGTCGCATCATGCCGACTGTCCATATCCCTTTATAGCGGGATAGGGCGAGATAGGCAAAGCACTTTTCGCGTGTACGGTGAAATGTACCGCACGTCATTTTTAACCTTTAAAGAGGGATCATTGTAGGTTATATTTAACCCATGGACTGGCAAGTGATAGAAGCTAATATCGCCACTGCGGCTGCCGAACAGGGCCGCAGCCTATCGGGCGTTTGCAAGGAAGCTGGCCTGGGGCATAGCTTTATTTCGAACCTGAACAAGCACAATAATCCTAACCCATCGGTCAAAAGCCTGACACAATTGGCGGAATCCCTGGACGTTGACCTGCTCTACCTTTTCCGTCCCACAGTCACCAGAAATGATCCGCCCAAGCGCAATCGCCGCATCGATATCGCTGCACTCGAGGATACCGGCACCCGCCTGCAAGATGTCTTCCGGCTTTGGTGCGAGCATCAGGGCGTAGTCAATCCGGCCTTTGTTCACCGTCTGCGCCAACTTAATCTGCTCGATAAGACACAGCTTTATTTGCATGAAGAGGGCCTATACATTTATGCATGGATGGGATCGTTCTACCCCGAGACCTTGGGCCTCTGGGCCATGCAGGCGCCCGGCAACATCTGTGGCGATGACGACCCGGATCCGGCCTATGCTCGCTGGACCATGAAGGCATGGGATAAGGTGATGGACGAGAACGTGCCCAGGCGGTATGGCTGTTTGGTTCATAGCCGCTATGAGCCAGGACGGCCGCGGCTTGAGTATGACTGCATCTATGCGCCAGTCACGATGAATGAACAGCGCTACCTGATGATGGTGGCTGTGGTGATGGATGGATTGGTGAGTTGACAGGGAGGAAAAGGTGGGGCCGCCTGAAAGCTACGCAGAGATAAGAAAGGGCGGCCCCAAGGCACAAGGCGGAAGATGTCCCTTTATAGAAGGACGGCCCTATGATGTCAAGGATGCTTCGGCTTGTTCTCGCGTCATCCAAATCAGCGATAGCTCTTGCCTTTCAGGATAGTAGCCATCCCAGGTAATGCCGGGCATGCACTCGCGAAAGCCCTGGCGCCATGATAGGCTGTCGGGCTTGATGGTATCGCCGCCGCCATGCATCTTTGGTACAACAAGGGCGAAGATATGATCTATATCAAACTGTAGGAGGGTTATGGCATGAAGAAGCTTACAAGCAAGAGGGCTGAAACCGCGGCCTCTGGCGTCTGGACTGATCCATTGGCCGCCGTTAAAGAGATTGAGGAAAGAATCACCCAGGCCATGGGTATCCCAGACGAATTGCTCGGGAAAGATCAGCGCTCCAGGGCATGCACTGAAATAGTGGCTAAGCTGTCCTGGGAACAATTTTGCCGCAATAGCAAAAAGCGGCTTCTCGGCATCGCGCGCCTCTAGCCAAAACCCTTCGCCTGGCCACTCAGGCAGGAACTGTGGCATGACTTTGTAAGGACAGGCCGGACTAGCGGCGCTCATCCTCGCATACGTTGTGAAGTTTCTTGAAAGATAGACGGGTAACTCCTGGGCGCTCAAGAACCTGTACGCCTGGGAATTGTGTAACCACTCCGGCGCCATCATCAACCACGCCTGTAGCGGTATCTGTCCATCCTTCGGTATCGTAGTCTTCCACATCTGGGTAATCCAAAAGCAGTTCTTCACCAGCCTTGATATCCCTGATCGCCACCATCACACCATAATAGCTATCCGCCCGCTTGATCAGGTCCACCCGGACGTTGGCCTTGTCCGTGTCCATGGCATGGTTAACGATCGACATCAGGCCCCACACCACAAAGCCCGAACATAGGTGTTTCTGGTGGTCCGGGAGTTCCTTCCATTCGTTACGATTGACGAAAGGGTATTCGCCCAACTCGCCAAGGCCCTTCAGCCTGGCACGGTCTTCTCTCTTGATGATGTTGGCGGGTGCGGTCTCGATGTAGAGATAGGAGGGGATTCTGTGGCAGGCAAAGACGCCGCGACCTTTCCTGCCGGCGGACATCACCGTGATGCGAGCTTTTTCCATGCCCAGACTGTACTTTATAAAGGGAAGTTATTCAAGGTTGTTCAGCATAAACTTTCTCATAACCTCGTTCGCTGAACCGACCACAAAGACTCCTGTCTCGCTACCCCAAACTTTGGCGCATTCAATTCCAGATGTTTGCATGGTCTCGACTGCGATAGGCGTATTTTCCGGATGATAAAAATGAATTATGCGCCCGGTGGGGCGTGCTTCGGGCGGCATCGAGGAAAAATCAAGGCGGCAAACTTCAAATTTTATGAAACTCCCAGCTTTATGAGCCACGACAATCCCGGCATAGGCTGTCGTCAGGATGGCCAAAAAGAGAAGCCGGTAGAGCATTCATTCGACTGACAACACGATGGTGGCGACGATCAGGACGCATACCACAAGGGCCAGCAGCCAGGGCGTGTAGCCATTCACCGGAATGTCCCTGTGGAACGCAAGCGCATGATGTCCTTGTTCGTCATGCCGCGCAAGTTGCTGGGTAGGCCTCTACGCAAGAGCTCGGGCACCGTAAGCCCTCGACCAAACAGGCCACCGGGCATGGCCTTGGGTTTGATGGCCGCGGCCGGTGCGGCACCGGGCTGCATGAAGGACCAATCGGCACCGCTCTGAGGAAAGCCGCCTTGCTGGAAGGCCTGGAAGGGCGTCTGGCCATAGAAGGCTTGATAGCCCGTCTGTCCCTGAGGGATGCTAGGAACCGTCCCTTGGCCCAAGAGAGCTTGCAATAGGGATGGCCGATTGCTCTGCGGCCTGCTGACCGGATTGGCGATGAGGCCTAACATGCCTGTCTGATCTGGGAGTATCATGCTGTCCTCTGGATGAAGTAGATCCGCCTGTGAACCGGCTCGGGAATGGTGATGCTGTGATTGTGACCCTGCCCGGAACCCAGGTTGGCCAGGGACCCCGACAGAGTATGGGCATGGGTATCTTTGGCGGTCTCCAGAAGACTTGGCTCTAGGGCTTGTCCTTGAAGGGAATAGTTGAAGTCGCCGCCACTGCCCCAGTTCTTGCCCAGCTTGTTAGTCGGACTGGGCGCCGCCGTGCCGGCCGCATCGGCCGTGGTGAAGTGGCCATGGCTATAGTCATCGATCGCCAAAGTTCCTAGACCGGGCGATACCGCCGGCAGCTCGCCTTGCGTCAGGCTATGGTTATTGGTGCTGCCTGACTGACTGCCGCCTTGGCTTCCCAGGTTCCCGTCCACGTCACAGCCCTTGAGGATGACGTTGGTGAGATCGATCGTGCCATTCGTTCCGTCGCAGAGCTGCCATGTCCCGAAAGTGGGGAGATTGGCGATGGCACCGTTCCACATCTTGACCGTGCCCACCGGCTCGAGGGCGTTGATCGAAGCATCAATCTGCGACTGCACGTCTACACCACCGATTTGCTGATCGACATAGAACTTGGTGGCGAAGTCCACGTCTGCGGTAGGATTGTAGCCGGGCAGGGCGGATAAGGTCGTCAGGTTGGTGATGGCGCCACCCGTGAAGGCCACCGCATCCGGCGTCTGGGCACCAATGCCCTCGGTCACCGTGTCCTGAGCCAGATCCGCAATCGCCGCCTTGTCGTAGCGGTCAATGTTGTTCAGGTCCGAAACCTGGGTGGCGTTCTCAGGCGCACCAACCGGCGGTGCAGCGTCGTTATCGGACGGATCATTGAAAAAATTTAGATATTTCGCTGCGCTTGGCATATCAGGATCCCGTGTAAGAAGCGCCACCAAATCCAAGCCCAAGGCCCAGACGCTCGGCAGCCCTAGCAGCCGCAGGCGCACCAGCCGGGCGGGTGGCCATACCTGCAGCCAGAGCCCTTTGGAGTAAGGGCGTATAGGGCAAGGAGCCAGCCAGAAGACCGCCCGTCACCGCAGCCCCGGCCAGCGGATCCACCGTTGCCCCGACAGCTGGGCCGCCCAAAAGAGCGGCAATGATGGCGCGGTCAGTGGTGCCAGAATTAGGCAGGTTTTGACCCATGACCTCGGTGGCGGCTCGAGCGAGGTCCTGGCCTCTTGCTTGACCTCTGGCCCAATAAGACTTTCTTTTCGTTGGCTCCAGCGCCCTTGCCGCGGCGTTGTACTGGGCCGGAGAGAAAACACCCTCTCTGGCACCCTTCATGCCGGCGGCCCGCTCGATCAAAAGATATTCCGGATAGGCTTTGCGAAGCTCGGTCAGCTTAGCAGCTTTCTCGGGCGGTGCGCTGCGCATGATCTGATCGATGAAGACTTCTCGCAACTCACCTAGAGCGGCACCCAGGCGCTTGTCGTAGATCTTTTCCGATCCCTGGAACTCCGCGGCTTTCTTGCCGAGATTATCGACAATCGTGTAAGCGTGCCTCCCGGTGGTGCTGGTGGACTCCATAGTTTCCTGAGAGGCGAGGTCGGAGACTTCGGACATCAGTTTCTTGTAGGCTCTTTTCGTCAGGCTTCTCTGGGCATCCGCCAGCACGTCCGCCACCTGCTGACCAAGGGTATCGTCCCACTGGACCGTAATGCCCTTCAGCGTGTCGTCCCAGGTCTTGCTAATCGCAGCGTTGGCTTCCTTGATGCCCTCGTAGCCGATCTTGGAAGCCGTCTTGCCGGTTGGGGCCATGGCGCGATTGATGGCCGCTTCGTTGAACTCTTCCATGCCGCGGGTCTTGCCGGCCCTGACCGCCTGGTTGATCAAGGGAACGCTGGTCAGCGCTTCCTCTACTTGCTGGGCTGTCTTGCCCACCATGCCGCCCTGTCCGGCCACCTGGCCCGGTGTCGGCGTAATGCCTTCCCTCATCAGGGCCTGCAGGGCCGGGCTACGACTGGCCGGCGGGCTGATCAAATTGGACAGTAATCCGCCCACCGCGCCACCAGCACCGCCGGCCGCGGCCCCGAAGCCGGCGGACTTGGCTCGCTCCTCCAAGCCGCCTTCACCGGAGCCGAACCCGAAAAGGCCGCCGCCGGCCGCGCCCGTGGCGGCACCGCGCAGCACACCTGGCCCCATGGCACCAGGGACCAGCGCCGTTGCCGCCATCATGCCGGCCGCCTCGCCTGGAACGCGGATCCAGGGCGATACCGCCGCCAGCTTCCCACGCTCTCGTGCTAGGTTCTGCTCATAGGTGCCCTTGCCGCGCAGCTCATTGATCCGTGCCACCAGCTCGTCACTGGTTCCCATGGTGCCGCCTGAAGCGTAGGACCGGGCAACGTCTCCGGCCGTCAGCAAAGCCTGTTCACCGGCGGTGCGGGCTGCCGTCGCTGGACCGGCCGCCGGGGCGGGTATACCCATAGGCTCGGGAATGGCAGGCACCGCAGCCGCCGATGTGCGGGGAAACTGCTGGGCAAGGATCGTCTGGATCTGTTCAGGCGAAGTCCCGTCCGGAAACTCGGCCACAGATCCATCCGGAAGTTCTACTTCGATCATTTTGGCACCAACTGACCGCTTTCAGGGTCGAACTTGTATCTTTTGGGCTGAGACTCAGGAAGATCTGGAACCGCAGGAGCCTCGGGAACCCCGAGATCCCGGCCGGGCGCCGTGATATCAACATAGCGCCGGAAAATCTGCTGGGCCTCTCGCATCTTGTTCTCGACCGCAGCATAGTCCCCGGCTGCAATATCCCAAAGAGACGGAGAAAGAAGATTGCGCACCCTAGCCACCTCGGGCTCCGGGGCTGCGGCACCCGTCAAGGCGCGCAACATAGCCTCTCGCGTTCTCTCGAGCTGCGGCCCATAAATCCGCGCATCCGATGAAAAATACTTCTCGCCTCGCAACTCGGCTGCCAAAGATCGATTCAGGCCTCCGTCAGGTTCCCTCAGGGCCGCAACGATATCGTCCAGGTTATCGGCACTCTGCGCCAGCATGGAAACCCGCATGGCCTGCTCACCGGAAATCTTGGTGGGCGAGAACTCGGGCGGCGTGGTTGTCGGTGCCGCCGCGGGCGCACCCGGCAGATTATAGCCCGGCAATGTATAGGTGCCCTCGGGCGTCGTGAGTGTCCTGGGTTTGGTCAGCGTTTGGGTGGCGATGTCCAGGTTAATCTGCTCTTCCGGCGTCAGGCCCTCGGTCTGAGCTTTGCGGGTCAGGCGGTTATATTCCTGCGCCGCCAGTCCTGTCATGGATCCGCCAAACGGGCTTTTACCTGCTTGCTTGGTCTCCTCGAGCATCATCCTTGCCGTGAGTTCGGGGCCGAAAGCGCCGGCCATGGCTTGCATTTCCTCGGGCTGTGTCGTCAGCCATTCGTCATAGCGCTTCCGCTGTTCCGTAGCCGCTGCTTGCTCGGCCTTTTCTCTTTTCGACTTCTCCAGCATCTGCGCCATGACGGCTTGCTGATAGGCCAGGTTCTGCTCCATCTGGCGACGCTGCTGCTGGGCCATCTGCTGCTGCTGGACGCCCTGCGCAAAAGCCCCGAAGGCGCCGCCCAAACCACGCCCCAAGCTGGGCTGGCCGTATGCGGCACCCGATGCTTGCAGGAGTCCCATCGCTAGTGGTGAGATGTTGTTGAGCATTAGAACAACCCTCCTAGCAAGCCTCCCGCGAGAGCGGCCGGAACGGCATAGGGTATCGTCATGCCCATGCTTGGCCCGAACATCGCATCACCGAGCGGCCCGCCACCGATAGAAAAACCGCCGCCGCCGAACATCTCTGCCAGTCCAGCCCCACCCAGAGCCCCACCCAGGATGTTGGCCATGGTGGAACTACCTCCGCCGCTTCCCTCGAATTCTTGCGTGCCGCCCATGCCGCCAACGCTGCCAACGCGATTGACGTAGTCGTTGAGCCACGCCTGCGGCGATCCAGGCCCGTAGAATTCGTCTTGCCACCTTTGCGCCTCGCCGCCCAGTTCCCGCTGTCTTTGCTGCTGTAGCAGCCCGCCGGCACCCAGCAACTGATTGATGTCGGCATAGTCCGCCGCAGCCATGCCCGGTGCCATGCCAATCGCACCCAGTTGTCGGGTGAGGTCCTGGCCGAATTGCCCACCTAGCCCTTCGGCTCCAGCCATCTGTCCTGCTAAACCTGCCTGGCCCAACTGTCCTAGCTGTCCCGTAGACGCCAGAGCCTGCTGGATCCCTTGGTTGTAGAAGCCGCCCATAGCTTGCTGGGCTGCTTGCTGTAGGCCTCTCTCCCGTGCGTAGTTGCCGCCATAGATGCTGGTGGCGAGTTCCTGCAGAGGTCTTCCCAGGCCCTGGTAATCTACCTGGTCGCGATACCATTGCGCCGTAGGTGATACATCGGAACCGGGCCGGGTGTACTGGCCGACCATCGTTCGTGCGCCCTCGTAACCAGGAACGAGGTACTTGGAGTAGTTCTCGCCAACCTGCTGGGCGGCCTGATTATACATCTGGTCCAGATAGGGATTGGCATTGAGAAACCCGCCCGATGCCGTCTCACCCAGCATGGGCATGGCTGGGTTCATCTGCCGGGTGAGGGCGATGTCCTCGTAAGCCTGTGGCAGGGCCTGCCCAGCGCCCGCCAGAGGATTGTTCATGGTGCCGCCGAAAAACCCATAGGTAGGGTTGGGCACGCCGGCAATCTGCTGCTCGAGAGCTTGGTTGGCGAGGTCCTGGGTAGGCGAACCCTGAATAGCCCTTTGCGCCATCCAATCGATCGCACCCGTTTGATACGGGTTCATCTCGGCCACGATCTGGCCTGGATAGGCTCCGGGCGAGCCCTGGCCAAAGAGGCTCTGGGACTGCCTCAGAGCATCGACGAGATAGCCTTGCGCTGGCCCCCAGGGCTCCGTCGTGACGGTCTGGTCGCTGCCGCCACCACCTTTGCTGCTACCCATCGCTTAGCTCCTTTATCAGCACTACACGGGCCTGCTTGTAGCCCCGGCCCTGTAGCACCCGCTGCCATCCTGTGCGCCCGGCAATCTCGATACGATCACAGTCCATTTCGCGGGCGTAACATTGTAACAGATCTTCGATCTCCAGGCACTCATCAAGTTTGCCGGCCGCCAGCCAGATGGTCAGAACCCGGCACTCGCCTCTGTCCTGGATGCTGGTCACCACGCAGGATTGCTTGTGCGGCCAATACTGGGCGGTTCCTTCGATCAGGCATTCCTCGACATCGTCCACGCTCAAGGGATCGTGGCCGCGCTTGAGGGCTTCGGTGATACCCTTGCGGTGCATCTGGAAGTGCTCCTGCATCAGGGACACCGCCAGTTCCTCTTCGCTGAAGTCCGTCAAGCTCATTGGGTGGCTGTCCTTTGCAGGCGCTGAGTTGATATACCAAAGCTCGCAAAGTTCCCAGAAATGTTGCTGCCACCGCCCAGCTCGATTGAAAGCCAATCGTTCACGTTGGCAGCAGCAATAGAAATATTGGCAACATAGGAAAAGTTCGTTGCCGGAGTATTCCGCCCAACACCAATAATGATCGTGCGCAGGACTGTACTGTCCATGTCATTTACCAAGCGAACATTGAACGATCTACCTTGGTTCGATTCGTCATGATCAAAAGTAAAACCAACTGTGAATTGAAAATCGCCAGTTTCCAAGTAACGAAAACGATTGTTTGCCAGGTCTATTTCAATAAATCTGGGAACGACCGGTGTTTCTTCAAAGTGAGCATACTTCACATAGGCCGATGTCAAACTGTAGGCTGGGTTTGATGTAGTAATCACGTTGGCATAGGCCGGAATGTAAGCGTTGGCCACAATGTCGGAGCCGACCTTGATCTCCTGCGACGTCTTGTCGTAGCTGACCGGCTCCTGGGTGGAGTCCGGGTCTAACGCCAGGCCGCCCTGGGACGTGGCCATCAGGATCGAGCCCACGTAAATCTGATTGGTGTCCATGATGAAATAGACCGTGTCCGGATCCGGCGGCGTCAGGGCATCGTAAAGCACCTGGGTGGTCTTCACCATGTCCGTCAAGGTCTGGTCGCTAGACACCATGCCGAACTGGCGGAACTCATCCAGGTTCAGCAACATCTTGCGCTCGTCGCGAATCTTGTCGGTGGGCAGCCTGGGCAGCATGCGCTTGCTCATCACCACTCTCCCGCCGATATGCCCTCAATCTCGATACCGACCGCGTGCCGCCAGTCGCCCTGCGTTTTCAAGCGGAAGCGATGGAACTTGGCCACCGAGTCCAACGGGAAGAAACCCGAACTATTCAGGGCGATGCCACTATCCCACACCAAGGACTCTGACAGTGCCCAGCGCTCGCCTACGTCCAGGGTCGGCGCCGCATCCCCATGAACCAGCGGCACGACCTCTTGACCACGAGCAGTGCCGCGTCCGTTCAGACGATAGTCGCCGGTCTCGAAGAT
>JAAUYB010188472.1_pt1 | contig 16689 bp, 15 predicted proteins | sample 7278071 | NCBI WGS metagenome assembly JAAUYB01 (sample SAMN14350121, study PRJNA611818) | marine sediment metagenome | isolation source: surface marine sediment (1.8m) | place: French Polynesia: Moorea | collected 2018-08
CAATCTGACCCGGCGGCGGCTCTGCTTTTAACCGAAGGCAATCTATCACGGTGATAGATTGGCCGAAGGCTCTGTTCACTCGAGACCGTACTGATCATTCAAACAGCCGCGCGGCCTCCGGGTAACTTTTATTTAGTGCAAATGGGTCCCTTTTGGTTAGCGTCGAGGTTTGGGCGTGGAATGTGGTCTTCAGCACAATATCATCAACTTTTCTCCGAAAAAGACCCCTTAAACCTGAACCTTTGAGTCTTTTGCTTGGGAATGGGACCACCTGCCGGCGTCGAGGGTAGTATCATTCCCGGGCAAAAGACTCCTCAAACCAATTCAGGAGGCGCTTTTTGAGACAAAAGTTGATGTTTTTTGTCGAAGGCGGTAGATGTCAAGGTAGTTGTCGCAAAAAAAGTGAAAGAAGGGGGAATACACAGCCCCTCCCCCTTGGGTGGGTGGTCATCCAGTTTGGGGAGACCCCTTGTTGACGGATTGGTTGAGGTGGCGGGAAGGGGATAAAGGAAGAGTGGAAGCGGCGGCGAGTACGGTGCGGTGGACGTAGTCTTGGATATGGCCGTGTTTGCGGGTGTTGAGATCGGGTGAACCCTCCAAGATGGCGCGTTCGACCACGTCGGTGTCATGCCCCTCAGTCAGCATCTCACGGGCGATCATAAAATCGATCCGCGAGTAATCCGGGGAGTGGCTCCATGGTTGCCGGCGATTGATCGTAAGAATGCGTCGTAGACGCTGTGTGTAGGTGTGAGGCCGCAGTGGAAGGGCGGCCTTGCGAGGCTGCTCATCGCGACGTTTCAGGAGTCGGGCACGGAGCAGGGCGGAGCGCCCCTCCGGGGCCACAACAGGAACGGCAAACCGGAGTAAGACGAAGGGTTGACCGTTGGTCGAGGCATAACACGGTTTCTGGTTGGTAAAGCCCGCCAGGCGGCCAAAATGGCGCCAATCGGCGGAGCATGGATCAGCGTGGTAGTGAGCGGCAAGGCGGCGCAGTAACTGCCGGACGAGGTCCTTGGGGATATCGCGCTGCTCGCGGTTATGGATCAAGCGAATCCAGCACTGGTAGTTGTCAGGGCTGGTTTCAACGACGGCCGCCGGCGGAAGGCCGTCGGCTCGCAGCCGAGTAATGGTGGAAAGGTCGATGTCATCGAGGAGGACAAGGCCACGAGAGGCCGTCGGCCGGAGATAGATGTGGGCCCCCACGGCGTTCATATGGCGAAGCCAGGGGATGGAGGCCAGGATCTGATCGCAGGACCAGGTGCGCAGGATCATGCGCTGATCGGGCTGATGGATGCCGAGTTCATTGCAAGACAGCCCCATTGCCTGGATTTGACGGCGAACGGCCTCACGGGTCCTTTGGGCGCCTCTGAGGCCGCAAAGGACAGAGGATTCAGGCCACGTCAGCATGGTCACCCTCCTTACCCTTGAGTGGGTTAAGATAAACCTTATCGGGGAGATCCCAGTTCCTAACGGAACCACGCCAACGTGCCGTGTTGTTCTCCTTTGTCCGCTCGAGAACCGCTTTCCGCTGTTCCATGATTTTGGTGTCAAGCCCGGCGTGACGCTGATTGGGCGTCACGAATTTCAGGGCGCTATGACGATGCGTCCCGTTGTACCAACGGACGAAGAGACGGACCCAGCGTTGCGCGTCCGATAGACTGCTAAAGCTGGTATCCGGAAAGTCAGGACGGTACTTCAGAGTCCGAAACAGCGACTCCGAGAAGGGATTGTCGTTGCTGACCGAGGGCCTGCTGAACGAGGGGATCACTCCTAGATCCTGGAGCTTGGCCAACATAGTGCCTCCCTTCATCGGGCTTCCGTTGTCGGAATGGAGCACCAGACCGGCTTTGACACCTTCGGCCTTGTGAGCCCGTGCAATCAGGCGTGCCGCATGAGCAGACGACTCCTCGTCGTGAATTGCCCAACCCACGATTTTGCGACTGAAGATATCGACGATCATGTAGAGATAGTGGTACTTCCCACGAACCGCTGACGGTAGGTAGGTGATGTCCCAGGTCCAGATCTGGTTGGGTGCTGTTGCGACAAGGGCTTTGGGTCGCCGACGGCTCCGGGGCCGCCGTTTGCCCCTGTGTGTCATCATCTTTTCCTGACGCAGGATACGGTAGATGGTTGACTCCGAAGCGTAGTACTGATCTCGGTCCAAAAGGATTGGCACGATTTGACTTGGCGGAAGATCGCGGAACTCGGGGGAATTCACCACCTTCAAGATCTTGGCGCGCTCTTCCGGGCTCAGCTTAGTGGGAGGTTGGTACTCCCTTGTTGTCCGCTGGTCGACCAGGCTTTCGGCCTGCTGCCAACGTTCAACCGTCCTTGCCGAGACCCCAAGGGCTTTACAAGCCTTTGCTTTACGGCATCCGTTAACGACGGCCTCTTTGACCAGAGCAATGATCCGTTGCCGGGTCTGTGGGTCTAGATGTCGTCCTCGTCCTCGGGAGCCGTTCCCCAGAGTGCCTTCGTTTTTTTTGAAGTAACAGGAGCGCTGAGGCTTCCGCCAGCGCCTTATCCTTGCGTTCGAGTTCCTTATTCGCTTCTTTGAGCTTCTTCTTGAGCTCTGCCTTCTCGTCATCCTTGCGGGTACTCTTGCGAATGGCATTCAGGCAGTTCTCCCGCCAAAGCGCCAGGGTGTTGGTATAAATGCCGTGACGGCGGCAATAAGTGCCCAAATCCCCCTCACTCATACCCGCATCGATGACTGCTTGGAAGCGTTCTTCCATGGACCAGTCTTGTTGTCTCTTTGGTTGACTCACCGTCTCACCATCCATTTTTGGGCGGCGCCATTTGCGCCATTCCCTTAGCGTTTCCGGGCTTATCCCAAACTCCCGTGCGACAGAGCTCAAACTCGGTTTATAAGGGGCGCACAGTTTCTGAAGGGCTGCCTCACGAATTGCTGCTGAGTATGCCATGTTATCTCCTTGGTCTTCATTAATAATCGATCCGACAACTATTCTGACCTATAGGGAAGGGCCTATAGAACAACCAATTAGGGCGTGTTTTTTACAGTACTACATAACAGCCCGCATCGGCGCATTTGACTTTTCGTGTCGGGAAAAAACCGATCAGGGCATTCAGGATGAGAACGTCGCCCGCGGAAAGCTTTGGATTTCCATCGGTGCGGGTGTCCGAAAATGAACAGTTGCTGTTCGAACTCGAACGGCCTGGCTCGTCTTTTCGAACACAAGTTATTTAAATCAAGAAAGATAACCTTTGGCACCTTGCTTGCTCTTTAGGGGGTGGAGGTGACCATGGATCGTCCGATATCCGACAACACGCGCCGCAGGCGTCTCATCAAGCAGATTGCCGTCGTGGTTTTGGCGTTGGCCGGCGTGTGGTTGGTAGCTTCTCTCGGGGCCGGCTTGCTGCGGGTCAGCATTTCTCGCGGTGAGATTCGGACCGCGACCGTCGAACGGGGCATCATCGAGGACAGCCTCCAGGCTTCCGGCGTGTTGACGCCCGAGTCCGAAACTATGTTGACCAGTTCCATCGACAGTCGCGTGCTCAAGATCCTCAAGGCGCCCGGCACCGAAATTGCTCCCGGTGAAGCCATTCTGGAGTTGGATACCAGTTCGGCCGTCTCCGAGTTGGACAAGTTGACGGAAGAATTGAGCCTCAAGGAAAACAAGAAACGCCTCCAAGAGTTGGAACTGGAAAAGTTCCGCAAGACCAATAAGGGACAGATGGACCTGCTGCTGTTGGACCTGGAGTTCCTGAGAACGCGTTACAAGCAACAGAAGAGCATGGCCGACAAGGGCCTTATCTCCAGTGAAGAGTTGCTGCAAGCCCGCCTGAACGTGGACAAGAAACTGGTCGAGAAACGCCAGTTGGAAGAAAACCGCCAGGACGAGGCGGCGGTCTCCAAGGCTCGTCTGGCCGAGTTGGACCTGGAGATCAGCATTCTCGAAAAGACTCGCGAGACCCTGGCCCGGGACCTGGAACGCGCCCGCGCCATGGCCGATCGAACCGGGGTGCTGACCTGGGTGGTGGAGGAGGAGGGCGCTTCCGTGCGCAAGGGCGATCCCATCGCCCGCATTGCCGACATGACCAGTTTCAAGGTGGAGGCCAGTATTTCCGATTTCCACGCCTCGCGTCTGCATGCCGGCCAAAAGGCGCGGGTGGACATCAACGGCGATCTGCTGGACGGCCGCGTAACCAAGTTACTGCCGGCGGTTGAAGACGGCATCCTCAAGTTCGAGGTGGCCTTCGATAATCCCGGCATCACCCTACGCACCAATATGCGTGTGGATGTGTACGTCGTCCTGGACCGTAAGGCCGAGGTCTTGCGCCTCAAGAAAGGACCCGCCGTCAACGGCGCGGGCACCCACCGGGTCTTCGTGATCCGAGAGGATACCGCCTACCGCACCACGGTCCGCGCCGGCGCCTCGGGCAAGGACCATTACGAGATCGTCGACGGCCTCAATGAGGGCGACGAAGTCATTATTTCCGACAGCAGATCCTGGATACACATGGAAAAGGTGCCCGTCAAGAGGTAAACGGTCATGCATGAGTCGGTACAGAACCAAACCCAAAAGAAGGAGAGAGTGATGATTCGCTTTGAAGAAGTGGACAAGGTCTATCAAACGGAGAAGGTGGAAACCACCGCCCTTTCCAATATCAACCTGGAAGTCAAGGAAGGCGAATTCGTCTCCGTCATGGGTCCCTCCGGCTGCGGCAAGACCACCATGCTCAACATCATGGGCCTGCTGGATGAACCCACCAAAGGAAAGGTATCGATCGACGAGCGCGAGGTAAATTCCTACAAAGACAAACACGTCGCCCGCATCCGCAACGAGACGATCGGCTTCATCTTCCAGAACTTTCACCTGATCCCGGACCTCAGCGTGCGCGACAATGTGGAATTGCCCCTGCTCTACCGCAAGACCGGCGGCAGACGCAAGCGCGAGTTGGCCGTGGAAGCCCTGGAGCGGGTGGGTCTCAGTTCGCGTGTTCATCACTTCCCCACCCAGCTTTCCGGCGGGCAGCAACAGCGGGTGGCCATCGCCCGGGCTATCGTGGGCAAACCCAAGATCCTGCTGGCTGACGAGCCTACCGGAAACCTGGACAGCTCGATGGGCGAAGAAATTATGGGCATCCTGGACCAGTTGAACCAACAGGGCACCACCATCGTCATGGTCACTCACGACCAGCGCATGGCCGACCGCACGGGCCGCGTGATTCGCGTCTTCGACGGCCAGCAGGTGGTGTAATCATGTTGACGGCATATCTGAAACTGGCCTGGAAGGTGCTGCTGCGCCGCAAGATCTTTACCTTCATCAGCCTGTTCGGCATCAGCTTCACGCTGATGGTGCTGATGGTGGTTACCGCCATGTACGGCAATATCAATAACAACCTGAAGCCGGATACGCGTTTTGAGCGCTGCCTGTTCATCGACCGAACGCGCATGGATTACCGGGAGGGTCGCGGCCAAAGAAGCAGCCCGCCGGGCTACAAGCTCATCAACGATTATGTCCGCAAGATGGAAACGCCCGAAAACGTCTCGGCCTACACCCGCGGACGGGAAACCTTCGCCTACCAAAACGGCCGCAAATACGCCATGAACTTGAAGCGAACCGATGGCCAGTATTGGGAGATCATGGATTTCGATTTCCTGGAGGGCGGGCCCTTCACACGCGATAACGAGGAACGGGCCGATATGGTCGCCGTCATCAACCAGGCCGTCCGCGACCAGTACTTCAACGGCGAGGACGCCCTGGGCAAACAGCTCAAAGTGGACGGCCAGACCTTCCGCGTTGTGGGGGTGGTAGCCAATGTTCCCGAATACCGCAAGACCTCTTATGCCGATGTCTGGGTCCCCATCGCCACCATGAAATCGCAACACTATCGTCAGGAGTTGATGAGCGGCTTCGGAGCCGTGATTCTGGCGAAATCCTCGGGCGATTTCAAGGCGATTAAGGATGAACTGGAAGCCCTCCTGCCCACCGTCCAACTTCCCGACCCCAAAAAGTGGCACCAGTTCAAGGCGCTTGCCGATACCCGCTTTGAAATGATGGTGCGCGGCTTAACCCATTCCTGGGACCGCGACCCGGGCGTGGCCAAAATCATGATGACGGCTATCGGCGCCATTCTGGGTTTCATGCTGCTGCCGGCGGTCAACCTGATCAATATCAATATGAGTCGCATCATGGAGCGCTCCTCCGAGATCGGCGTGCGCAAAGCTTTCGGGGCCACCTCCGGTAACCTGACCGGCCAGTTCCTCATCGAGAACCTGATCCTGACGCTGGTGGGCGGCTTGATGGGCTTCGCCTTCAGCGTGGGAGTGCTGGAGATCATCGAAAATTCGGGCTTCATTCCCTACGCGCAACTGGGCGTGGACCTGAAGATCTTTGCCGCCGGCCTGTTCCTGACTGTTACTTTCGGCGTAATCAGCGGGGTCTATCCCGCCTGGCGCATGTCGCGGCCTCATCCCGTGGTCGCCTTGAAGGGAGGTGTTTGATGATCCGCCATCTACTCAAAATCGTCTGGAACCGGAAGCGGGTCAATGCCCTGATCATGACCGAAATCTGCCTTTCCTTCCTGGTCCTCTTCGCCTTGTTCACCGCGGTTACCTACTACTACAGCAACTTCGTCAAACCCATGGGATTCGACTACCACGACGTCTGGTCGGTGCAGGTGCTCAAACCTAACGCCGACGAGCAGGAGGAAAACCGCGACAAGTTGGAAAACTATGTGCGCCAGATCCGGATCTACCTGGACAGCCAGGATGCCGTGGAAAACTATGCCATGGCCGATATCACCCCCTACTCCGGCTGGACCTGGAACAACTACATCCTGAACGGCGAGCGCAGGTTCCTGACGCAGTTCGCCCATGTGGATCTCAACTTCCCGGAAACCATGAGCATGGAACTGGTCAGCGGTCGCTGGTTCGACCAGACCGACGAGGCCCAAAACTGGCTGCCGGTGATGATCAACGAAAAGCTGGCCGAAGAATTGTTCGCCGACAGCGATCCCCTGGGGCAGAAGGTGATGTTGGACCGGCAGGAGTTGGACTTGCGCGTGGTGGGCGTGTTTACCGACTACCGCAAGGACGGCGAGTTCTCCCTGCAAGACTACATGACCCTGGTTCCCCTGCGTACCCGAGGTCCGCGCGCCGTCATGCCGCAAAAGCTGATGCTGAAGATGGCCCCGGGTACCCCGGTGGTCTATGAAGAGGAAATGGTCAAAAAGCTGGAATCGATCGCCGAGGGCTGGTCGTTCACCGTGACGCCGCTGGAGCGCATGCGCAAGGCGCATATCGACCAATACATGACGCAAATCGCGGTTATGTCGCTGGTCGCCTTCTTCATGCTGGCCATGGTGACCCTGGGCCTGGTGGGCGTGCTCTGGCAAAACGTGACGCGACGAACCTCGGAGATGGGCGTACGCCGCGCCAAGGGCGCCACCCGCAACAAGATCTACACCCAGGTCTTGGGCGAATTCCTGGTCATCAGTTCCCTGGCCATTCTCCTGGGATCGATTTTCGCGGCCCAGATCCCCATCCTGGGGTTGACCTCGAACGTCGGCCTGGATACCTTCGCAATCGGCTTCATCGCCGCGGGCCTGATGATCTACCTGCTGACCACGCTAAGCGCCCTATACCCCAGTTGGCTGGCAACCACGGTAAACCCGGCCGAAGCACTACACTACGAGTAACGTAAACAGGCCCGCCCATTGATCGGTGTTACAACGGGACAAAGACCATTGAAGTTCCGAACCCGCGCCTACCGGCACGGGGCGGGTCTGTTTGCGCCGGATGGAACTGAACCCGACGCGATGCAAAACGGATCGCCCGAAGGCAGTTGCCGCCGGAATAGGGAAACTCTTTGAGCGATTGCCTTCGGTACAAGTTTACGGCGTCGCGTTGGTTGTATTTTTTTCCGTCGCGAACAAACCCCCACCACGCTTATAAGCACGGTCATTGTTCAGGTTGGGGATTGGTTCCCAAGGAAGTCCGTTTTACGTGGGGGCTTGTTCACGCTACCCTACGAGCAGCCCCCGCCCTTGCGGACAGCGCCCTTGCGATTCAGATTGACTTCCCCCTGGTCGGGGTGACGCCCGCTTCTTTCAGCGAGCCGGGAATGCTTACCCCGCTGGGCAAACAAAAAGGGGACCCCGCGAAGGGCCCCCAAAAGCTCGTGAAGGCTTGAGCATAATTGTGCTTCACAAGTTGAAAAAAAGGGGACCCGGGCACGGGCCCCCAAAGCTCGTGAAGGCTTGAGCATTTCTGTGCCTGTCAAAACCGGAAAAAAGAGGGACCCGCTCGGGCCCCTAAGGCTCGTGAAGGCGTGAGCAATTTTTCGGGCATTGCGCTCGGCAATGCCTTTTCTTGTTTTCTATAACTGGAGGACCGGTCGGCCCCCGATTGAAAATGTTCCACACAAACAGTAACCTCCGCCTTGGATGACATTTAAGAGAAACGAGGGCCTGTTTTCACAATAATCAAGGGATTGGGATCTGGTAAACCGGGTTGCCGTGTTCGATATAAAAGGCAGGACAGACCACGACGGCCGGTATTGAATCGGTTAGATACAGGGGTTGACGTAAGAGAAAAGGGATCAAGGCATCGCAAGATCCGGGGGAGGGTCCCCCGGATCGGGCTATGCGCGGGTACTCGTCTGGGGTCAGGTACCCAAAGTAGAGTTTACCGATCGGACTTAAGAGCCGATTTCCCACTTGTCGGTGTATTCGTTGCCTTCCTCGTCTTTGACCGTGATTTCCTCAAACATAAAGCGCACGGTTTCCATGTCGCGGAAGGGCTTGCTGGCCGGGTCGCAAGTGTTGGGCTTGGAGTGGTGGATACCGACCACTTTGACCTGCTTCATTTCGTGACTGAAGTACTTCACCAGGTCGCCGCTCTTGGCGTCGGGCTTGTAGTGCGAAACCACCACGGAAGCGATTTCCAGGTTTTCACAGATGTGCTTGGCGAACAAGGGTGAATGCTTACCCAGTTCGTGGGTCATGGAGAAGAAACCGTGCTGGCGACGACCGGTTACGGTGCCGTCACGCAGATCGGTGGGCATTGTGATTTCATAGTCGAATTCGTAAAGTTCGATTTGCTCATCGACGCCTTTACCTTTTGCGGGACCGGGGACACCATCTACTTTTGCATAACTGGAAACGGACATGACCAAAACTCCTTCAAAAAAGATTCATCGGACACCCAACCATATAGCATATGCCGTGCCAAAAAACTAAAATACTGATATATAAGAATTTACGTAAAAAAGGTGTAAGGTGTACCGAAATCTGGTGTACCGGCGGCGGCACATCTGTTCCGCCATGCGAACATCTCATGATACAGCTTACAGAAAAAATGGGCCGGCAACCGGACAGGCGGCTATGACCTCATTAGGTTTTCAAGGCAAAGTATTTGGTATCGGCCCGAGCTTCCGGTATACTACGGCCCTTGTAATAATGCCGGAGGGTCCTGCCGATGAAAACGAAAACTGACAGAACGGGCCTACGTCGCCAAATCCTCGATGCTACGCGCAGCCTTTTGTTGAGTGAGGGCGTAAAAAACCTGTCCATGCGCAAGATTGCGGCGGAAATCGGTTGCAAAGCACCGAGTATCTACTATCACTTCGAAAACAAGGCGGCACTGATTCAGGCCCTGGTTGAAGAGGGTCACCAACTTTTGTTCTCGCTTATGGAAGAGGCCGTCGGCCGGTACACGGACCCGCTTCAGCGCCTGGAAGCTTATATGCGCGCTTACGTTCGTTTCGGCTTGGACAACCCGGTGTACTACGAAATCATGTTCATGTTACGGGCTGACGAAAGCGGTTACGATCCCATCGAAAGCTTTCGTCAAGCCAAGAAATCGCAGGCTCCGGCCATCGAGGCCTTCCAAGAAGCTGAACGGCAGGGTCTGGTTTCCACCGACGACTTCATTCGCGCCACCGGGGCCATCGGTATCATGCTTCACGGTTACCTGGCCATCATTCTCAACTACCCCGAGAATTCCCCGTTTCAGCCCGACGAAATGCTGGACTACATTATCGATCGCGTCTTCCGGTCCCACGGTATCGGCGGGGAACCGTACAAGCGACACCGCCTTTAGCATCTCCGGCAGATAAAAACGAAGAGAAAACACAAGTAACGCCTGGAGATATTTACCCGGTCGAGTCGCTTTCCGGGCTATGATGGGATCTGCATGTTGAACCTGCTGGAGGCATCCTCATGGGCAATGAAAAAAAAGAACTCAAGGTCCGAATTCCTGAAAGCATACAGTCCGGTGTCTATTCCAATAACGCGGTCGTGGCCCACACGCGCGAGGAATTCATCGTGGATTTCCTGATGACCGCGCCGCCGTCGGGGTCCGTGGTCTCGCGGGTCATTTTAAGCCCGGGTCACGTCAAACGCCTGGTCAATACCCTACAAGCCAATTTGAAGAAGTACGAACAATCCTACGGTCCGGTCACTCCCATGGAGATTCCCCCTGTCAATATGGGTTATTCCGGCTGAGATCTTCCGTTCAACCTGCCTACCCGTCCGGCAGGGGGTTGAAATAGGTCACGCCGCGGAGGTCGCGTTTGAAGAAGGCCAGAAGGTCCTCAAAGGCGCTCTGGTGTTTCTCCCAATTGACCTCGTTGGCATTGAGGATGATCAACGGCGTATCGTCATAATGAAAGAAAAAACGATTGTAGCCCTCGACGATATTTTCTACATACTCGGGGGAAATGTGGTATTGGCGTACTTCCTTGCGCTTCTTCAGGTTCTCCATGATGCGCTCGGGCGACATCTGTAGATAGACCACGAGGTCCGGCTTCACGCGATGGGCCGTCAGCAGCGGGTAGAGCTTCTCGTACAGGGCCAACTCGCTGTCGGACAGGTTTTGATACGCGTAGATGCGGTCCTTTTCGATGATGAAGTTGGAGATCTTCAACGGCTTGAACAGGTGGCCCTGCTTCAACTCTTCCAAAATCTGGTAGCGGTTCAGCAAAAAGAACAACTGGCATTGAAAGGCCGCGCCGTTCTTCTCTTTGAAGAAATCATCCAGAAAGGGGTTGGCATTCAGATCCTCGACCAGTTCTGCGTCCATTGCTTGACCGACCATGCGGGCGAGATCGCGGGTTTCCGCCCCGATGGGGCCTTCGAAAGCTATATAGGAGTATCGTGGTGCCATGGCCTGCCCTTGGGTTGGTTGCCGACAGTAAACTGTCAGCTAACTATACCACCAAGTGCGGCTTGTACGGAATGCCCCCGCGAAATCATCCGATCTTTGAACTAGAAATCCATGAAAACAAGCAGTTGGGTGTGTGCTCAAGCCGAGAAAAAGGGTACAATCTTGGCGGTATTTGATGCGCGAGCCGAAATCCCGCCCGGTGGTTTTGAGGTTACGCGGGTTTTGGAGCATTTGATGGAAGAGAACTTTGAAGAACTGTTGAGACAATCTGAAGAGCGCGCGGTACATCGCGTCAACGTGGGCCAAAAACTGCCGGGCCTCGTGGTCGCCGTGTCCAAAGGCTCCGCATTTGTAGATATCGGCATGCGTAGCGAAGCGCAAATGCCGATTAATGAAGCCGACGAGCGGTACACCCAAATAGAAGAAGGCCAGGATATCGATGTCTACGTGACCAAGGTCGGCGGTCAGATAGAAGTGGGCTTGGACCCCGTTATGGGCCACGGCGATTTCAGCGCCCTGGAAGCCGCTCATCAGGCCGGTGAACCCATTGAAGGAAAAGTCAGTTCGGTGATCTCCGGTGGTTATGAGGTCAATGTTGCCGGGGTACGTTGCTTTTGTCCCCACTCGCAGATCGATTTACGCGCCCCTTCCAATCCCGGTGAAATGGTGGGCAAGACCTTCAAGTTCAAGGTGCTCGAGGTAGAAGTACGGAAGAAAAACGTGGTTTTGTCACGCCGTCGCCTCCTGGAAGCCGAACGCGAGAAGAACGTTGCCGAGGTGCGGGCAAAGTTGGTGCCGGGCGCCGTCTTGACCGGACGCGTGGCCGATATCCAGCACTTCGGCGCCTTCATCGATTTCGGCGGACTGCAAGGCTTGTTGCACATCAGTCAGTTGGCCTACCAGAATGTGCAGCGCGTGGAAGACGTGCTCTCCCTGAACGACGAAGTCGATGTGAAGGTGTTGGACATTACCCTGGACAATCGCGGCAAGGAACGCATCTCCCTGTCGCGCAAGGCGCTGCTGCCCAATCCCTGGGACGACCTGCCCTTCGAACGCGGCACGATGGTCGAGGGCAAGATTGCCCGCAAGAGCAACTTCGGTATCTTCATCACCGTAGCGCCCTCCATCGACGGCCTGTTGCCCAAACGCATGATGAAGAAAGCGGGCCGCAACGTGGATATGGACCAGTTTGAAGAAGGTAACCCGATCGAGGTGGAAGTGGTGGAAATCAACCATCACGACCGCAAAATCACGCTGGCTTTGCCCGGCTGGGACGAGGAAGTTCGCTCCGACCTCCAAATCGGCGAGCATCTCCAGGCCGAAGTGGTCAAGGTTCTGGGCGCGGGCGTCATCGTGCAGGCGTTGGAAGATCCGGCACGAGGCCTGATCCCCAAGCGCACCCTGAAGCAGTCTTCTCCGCGCCAGTTGGCCCGCGATTTCCCGGTCGGCGCCAAGGTGAACGTCATTCTTACCGAGATCGACGATCGCGGTCGCTTCAACTTCGCCCTGAAAACCGAGACCAACGAGGCCGACGGTGAAATGATCTCGCGCTTCACCGACGAAGAGAACCTGGGACACAACCCCTTCGCCAACTTCTTCAATAACGATTGAATAAACCTGCCGGTGGGATTCTCTCACCGGCGCCCTTACAACCCCGGAGGGCCCATGCGGCGCATCCTACTCCTGTTGCCCCTTTTATGTTGCACCGGGTGTATGGACCTGAACATGCAGCTCAGCGTGGATGCCAAGGGCGGCGGAAACCTGGAATTCCGTATGGAACTGTTGGACCAGATGTTCCAACTGGTTCGCTCCCGTGCGCCGAAAGACGGTATCGACTTCAACCAGCTTGAAAAGGACGCCCTGAAAGGCGTGATCGAAGAAAACGGCGGCAAGCTGCGGCGCTACAGCAACGAGGTGGTGTCCGGCGTGCGCGTTATCGATATCGCCGCACGCTTCCCCGACGCCGAGAAGGTGTTCGACAAACTGGGCGGACGGATCATGCGTTTGGAGTCGACCCCGGACGGCGTCTGGACCTGGCGGGTGGGTGACACTGAATACGGCGCCGCCTTCAACGACCTCAGTTCGGAACTGTTGGAACAGCAACTGGCGGGTTTCCAATCGGTGATGCAGGGCATGAAGGTTAAGCTGGGCATGGAAGTCCCCCAGTTGGTGGACACCAACCTCACGCGCCTGGATACAAAAAGGGTAAGCTACGACCTGGATTTCGATCGCGATATCGGCAAAAACCAGGGACGAGCCGCAACCGACCCTTTCCGTACCCTACTGGCCCCCAAATACGTCTCCTTCAAGGGCATCACCCGCCCCGAGTCGAAAACCGTCGATAATGATGAGTAACCCCTTAGTGTCGGGGCATCATGCTTCGCGGCGATGCACGGTCGCCTGACGGTAGATATCCCGCAAGGGCAATGCCGCCTTTACGGTCGCCAACTCCATGACGTCATCATCACCGCGACTTTCCCGCAAGACCCAGAAGGCGTTCTGCCGTTGGAAACACTCCACCTTGGGCTCCTCTTGAGAGATCAATACATATTCCTGCAGAGAGGGAATGGTGCGATAACTCTCGAACTTCTTGCCCCGGTCAAAGGCCTCGGTGGACGGTGAGAGCACCTCGATAATCACCTTGGGATTGAGCAGGGTATCGGTTTCGTTGTCTTCATAAACGGGTTTGCCGCATAGGATGGTTACATCCGGGTAGGTGTAATGGGCCTTCGCTTCAGCCTTGACCCGCAGGTCGGAGGGCATGACCTGGCAATCCGTGTTCTTGAGTTGTGCGTACAGTTCCCCGATGACCGCGGCAACAATGGCGTTATGTACCGCTGAAGCGCCGGCCATGGCCATGATACGGCCGCGATAGAACTCACTTTTGGTTTCGGCCAGGCGCTCGGTTCGCAAGTATTCTGCGGCGGAAACCAATTTTTTTGCCTCGGTGCCCATACCAGCCCCCTTCCCGCGATAATACCATTATTTATCTACTGACGACACGCCGGCCGACTCCAAGAAGCCCAAAGACCCTCCCGCCGGCGGGACGAATCTCCACGGACACAAGCTTTGGGGTATAATCGCGGGGTTCTATAACCCATGTGGAGGTTCCCCATGTATCGTTTGCATCGATGTAACCGCGCGAAAGCTTGTATCCTCGCGCTTCTCTCGATCATCAGCCCGCTGTTCTCGGCCGACACTTATCCCAAAACCCCGGACGGCGCTCGCGCCTTCATGGAAGCCGTCGAAGCCGACCTGATGCAGATCTTCACCGAAGACGCCCGCGCCGGTTGGGTGAACGCCAACTTTATCACCCACGACACCCAGATTCTGGCTTCGAAAGCCACCGAAAAGACCGTGTCCACCATCGTCCGCTACGCCAAGGAATCCACCCGTTTCGACGGCGTGAAGATGCCCGACGACCTGGCTCGCAAGTTCAAGGCGCTCAAGAACTCCACCGCCATGCCCACCCCCGGCGATCCCAAACTTGCCGCCGAGTTGGCGCAGATCGTCACCCGCATGACCGGCACCTACGGTAAGGGCAAATACACTCCTCCCGGCAGCAACCCCCTGGATCTGGGTGATCTCAGCGAAATCCTGGCCGAGCACAAGGACCCCGAGCAGATGCTGATGGCCTGGGAAGGCTGGCGCACCGTTTCTCCCGCCATCCGCAAGGATTACCAGCGCTTCGTCGAACTGGCCAACCAGGGAGCCAGGGAACTCGGCTTCAAGAACCTGGCCGAAATGTGGTGCGGCAAATACGATATGCCCCCCGAGGAATTTCCCAAGGAACTGGACCGGCTCTGGGAGCAGGTCAAGCCGCTCTACATCTCCTTGCACGCCTACGTGCGTAACAAACTGCGCGATCACTACGGCGCCGAGGTGGTGCCGGCCGACGGCCCCATCCCCGCGCACCTGCTGGGCAACATGTGGTCGCAGCAGTGGAGCAATATCTACGATCTGGTCTCACCCGGCGACGCCGATCCCGGTTACGACCTGACCCAAATCCTCAAAGACCGGAAGATGGACGCGATCCAAATGGTCAAGGTGGGCGAACGCTTCTTCACCTCGCTGGGTTTCGAGCCCCTGCCCGCTACCTTCTGGGAGCGCTCGCTCTTCGTGCAACCCAAGGATCGCGACGTGGTCTGTCACGCCAGCGCCTGGAGCATCGATTTCAAGGATGACCTGCGCATCAAGATGTGCATCAAGATCAATGCCGATGATTTCAGCACCATCCACCATGAACTGGGCCACAACTTCTACCAGCGCGCCTACAATCACCAACCCCTCTTCTTCCAGGAAAGTGCCAATGACGGTTTCCACGAGGCGGTCGGCGACACCCTGTCTTTGTCCATCACGCCCAACTACCTGAAGGACCTGGGTTATATCGACGCGGTGCCCGACCCCTCCAAGGACATCGGCCTGCTGCTGAACCAGGCGCTGGACAAAATCGCCTTCCTGCCTTTCGGCCTGCTGATCGACCAGTGGCGCTGGAAGGTCTTCAGCGGTGAGGTCACCCCGGAAAACTACAACAAGGCCTGGTGGGAGCTGCGCAAGAAGTACCAAGGCATCATGCCGCCGGTGAAGCGGACCGAGGAACACTTCGACCCCGCCGCCAAATACCACGTGGCCGCCAATGTGCCCTACACCCGTTACTTCCTGGCTCATATCCTCCAGTTCCAGTTCCACCGCTCCCTGGCCGAGGCCGCCGGTAACGAGGGCCCCCTGCATCGCGCCTCCATCTACGGCAGCAAGAAAGCCGGCAAGATCCTGGCCGACATGTTGGCCATGGGTTCCAGTCAGCCCTGGCCGGAAGCCCTCTACGCGATTTCGGGGACGCGACAAATGGACGCGGGCGCCATCCTGGACTACTTCGCCCCGCTGAAAGAGTGGCTGGACAAACAAAACGAAGGCCGGCCGGTAGGCTGGTAGCCCACGCAAGAGTAGGAGGCCGCCCGAGGGCGGCCTCGCTCTTTGGCCGGAAGGCGGAATCGCGAAAAAAAGGCGGGTCCGCGTCCGACCTGATTCAGTCGGGCCGTGATTCGTCAGACATGGTCCTGACTGGCCGGTCTCCTTGCTATTCTTTCCTCTTTGAAAAGGCATGGGTCAGATGCCGATAACAGTTTGCCGCTTTCAAGGTGTAAAACTGTCGGGTGATTGGGTGCCTCCTATCTAAGCATAACGTTGGAAACAGAGTCAGAGTTTAATTTCATTGCGGCTGAATAATAAAAACCTGCGCAGGTTTACATAATCAAGCGTTTTCCACTCAGCCGTACGATTGCCGGTGTGGATCTCTCGATGCCGAGGTCCGGCTCGTAGAAGTAGAATTTAGCAAAGAAGGGCCTCAAATCCAGTTGTCATTCGTTGTGTCTTTGAAACGAGGATCGAGGAATCGCGACAGATTCTTCGACCCGGACTTTTCGGGAGCAAAGAATGAGGTCTGGTTCTTCGACCCGGAAAAGTCAGGAGCAAAGAATGAGAACTGATTCTTTGCTCACTGAAAAGTAATGTGAAAGAAATCAGTTGTGGGTCCTTGACCCGGACTTTTCGGGAGC